>Ga0182743_1000379_pt1 | contig 58146 bp, 51 predicted proteins | sample eDN3rd30CKraftOP_FD_128522 | JGI IMG/M metagenome (GOLD analysis project Ga0182743, IMG submission 128522) | Enriched Organic Plus compost microbial communities from Emeryville, California, USA - eDNA 3rd pass 30_C Kraft OP (version 2) (version 2) ... | reverse complement strand
GGGCCTCCGTGGCGGGGGAATTCGCGAGGGTAGCCCGGCTCCATCGGGCCCGTATGTCGGGGCAAGCCTTTTTGGTTCCTTTTGTGGCGATTGACAAAAGGGACTCGCCCGAGGGGGCGAAACGAGAAATGTCCGCAGACTCGGAGCGGCGCGTTACACCGAGCAAGAAGGCAACTGGGTTATTCCCCTTCGGGCCAGCGCAAGCGCTGTTCGCGATGGAGCCGCGTCCCGCGTTCGCGGGAATGACGAGTTAAAGATCGAAGCCCTAGCCCCACCCCACATGAAAATGCCGTTTCCCCCATGAAGAGAAACGGCATTCTCTCTTAAGTGAACAGCCTCGTTACGCGAACCTCAGGCAGGCTGCTTGGCATAGCGCGCCAGCGTCGGATCACGCTGCATCACCGCCAAGGTGTTGGCATAGACCTGCTCCCCGGTCGCATCCTTACTGGCGAAGATCTCCCCAAAGTGCCGCTGAGTAACCTGCGCGAAATGCGCACGATCCTGAGCCTGCACCCCCAGCAGGGTGGCATAGGCATCCAGCGCATCTCCATGCCCCTTGGCCATATCCTCGGCAATGTTGTCGAGCATGCCGTTCATGGCAAAGATCGAACGACCGCCATACCCCAGCCGCGCATCGGAGTTGCAGCCGTTGGTGCCGGAAGTCAGGCCGAAGGTGGCGTTGCCCGAAGTCCCGTTGGTGGTAGTGGCCAGCAGGTGCGGGAACAACCCGCGCTGCCCTTCGAACAGCATGTTGCCCCAACCGCAGCCGTTGCCCCCGGCCTGGTCCGCCTGGGCGAACAGGCTGGCGGCGCCGAGAACCGCGAAGATCGCACTCTTGCCGAGCAGTTTGCTTGTCATGGATGTCGTTCCTTGGTCGTTTGACGTATTTGGCGTGCCCTACTCCCCGGCTGCGCAGCATCGCTGCAACAGTCTGGCTCGCTTTTAGGTGTAGGCAAGGAATCGCCAGGTTTCAAACCTACCGGCGGCAGGATTCGCACAATGAATACAGGAACACCCCTCGCATGGATTGCCACGGGTCAAGGCTGCAGCGTTTCCAGGCACATCGGCGTCGAATCCAGGCAACTCCGGCGTGGCCGTTGCCCCTATGGTGGCGAGCCACATCCCACCGACCTGGAGCTGTCATGTCCGACTTCATCACCGTACTGCGCGAAACCTGCCCCACCCCCGTGCTGGATGCCACCAAGTGGAAGCGCATCGGCGGCGACCCGCACACCGTCAACCTCAATGCCTACACCTCGGCGGACGGCAGCAAGATCATGGGCACCTGGATCTGCACCCCCGGCAAGTTCGAGGTGAACTACGAGAAGTGGGAGTACTGCCACTTCCTCGACGGCTACTGCATCATCACCCCCGAGGGCGAGCAGCCGGTGCACCTGAAGGCCGGCGACGTGTTCGTCATCGAGCCGGGGCTGAAAGGCACCTGGGAAGTGGTGGAGACGGTGCGCAAGTATTTCGTGTTCGCCTGATTGGCTTACGGCACCGAAGCGCTCGTAGGATGGGTATCGCTTGGTGCCCCACCCATCCTGCGCCGGCGCTTTCCTGTCCCCAGGGTGCGCCTGCCGAGGCTCAGCTACCGGCTCATGTGGGGAAGAGGTCCAGCGTGCGCTCCACCTCTTCCAGGTCGATCCTGAAGCCTTCGCCTTCGGGCGTCCCGACCACGAAGCCGAAATGCTGGTGGTCACGGTCCGTCAGGTATTTGTAGAAGCACACGAACCGGTTCGGCGGTTGCAACGCCAGCACCGCACTGCCTGGCGGCAGCACGTTGACGCCATGCACCAGTTGGCTGCCCTCGACGCCCACCACGACCCTGGCCCCGGCGCAGGTCGCCACTATGGTCGGCAGGTCGCTCTTCGTCGGGTCGAGAATGCGGAAGCCCCGGTGCTTGCGCAGGTGTTCGGCGATTTCCATTTCATTGACCAGCAGGCGCAGGTCGCCTGTCTCGCCGCGCAAGATGAAGACGCCGGGGTGCGCCTGGTAGTTCACGTGGGCGAGCAGCTTTTCCCCCATCGCCCGGTAGCGCAGATGCTGGTGGCTGTTGTGGCCGAAGTCGTCGAACAGCACCAGCTCGCGGAAGAACGCGCTGTGCAGGCGTGTCGGCTGCATGTCCAGCCAGGCCTCGTAATCCAGCATCTGGGGGTAAAGCGGGTACCTGGCCGAAGGTGCGATGGTCACCGGCAGGCCTTCGTCGCGGGCCAGCGCATAGGTCAGGCAGTCCTCCGCCAGCCAGGTGCCGAACCAGCGGTTGCCATAGGGCGAGCAATAGACCGCCCCACGGTCGACTTCCCTCTCCACGCTGATCCGCGGCAGCCAGCGCGGACGGGTAGAGGACAGCCAGAAGCTCGCGCCGTCCTTGTAGAGGGTCCCGTCGATCATCAACACGTCCTTGATCAGGTAGCCCCGCGTCGGATGCTGCTCCATGCTGCCCAGGCCCTCCATGGTCCGCCGGGGGTGCTCGTAGGGAAAGAAGAGCTTCTCTTCCCATCCCGTCACGCGCTCCCACTGGTTGGGCAGGAAGAAGGCCGGCGGCGCCGGCGTGGTCTCGCGCGGGGCGATGTCCCAGGACTTGGCTGCCACGCTCTTGAGGTTTTCCGAGTGCTTTCGCGCCAGCCGTCTCCGCGCGATATGCCAGTAGGCGGCAAGGCTCCAGTTCTTGCCGGCGAAACGTACCGCGGCACCGGCTTGCGAGGCATCGCTTTGCATGGTGGGACCATCCTTCGGTGACACGACCGATGGCCAGGCCGCGGGCGGGTTCCCCGGGCCTGGTGCTGCTCAGTTGGAGGGAATTCTTTCCATGATCGGCGGCGACTGGAAGTGCGCATAGCGCTCGCGCAGGCTCTCCAGCAGTCGCTCGCGCGGATTCGCCGTGCAATACAGGTAGATCTTGAACAGCCCGCCGAAGACCATTTCGCGATAGCGCTCGACGATCTCTTCGTCGCTCGGCCCGTCGGGCAGGCCCAGGTGCAGGGTCAGCTTCCTGCCTTCCACGGCGAACAGCGGTGAATCCCAGAGGAACTGGGCCCTTCCGGTCCTGGGCAGGCGCACGAACATGTAGGCGTGGTTGCCCAGGGTATCGATGTCGCCGCCGCGGCGGCGCTTCCACTTCAATAGCCCGTCGTCCGGCCGGGCCAGGCAGTGGCCGATATCGTAGTAGTCGAAGCCATTCTCGATGGCCCACTCCAGCGCCAAGAAGGTGGTGATGGAGTTGACCTCGCGCAACCGCTTGGCATCGGAGAACACCGCCTCGGGGTAGCCGAAGCGCAGGGTGCTCCAGTAGCGCTTCCCGGCCCGGGTGATCACGCAGCCGAAGTGACAGGCGACGACATCGTCGCCCTTGAGTATCAGGTCGAGCCGGCCGACGGTCTTGGCGATGCGGAACAGGTCGTTGGTGTCGAACTGCTTGGTGAATGCCCCGTGCCGCGCCTGGGCGTAGGGCTGGAGCATCTCGCGGTTGGCGCGGTCGATCTGCTCGTCCGTCAGCGCCTGTTGCATGCGGTACAGCGGCCGGCACTTGCGGAGGTTGCGGCGCAGCTCGCCGTCGTACTGGGCGGTGATCTCCTCCAGGGGGCGCCCCAGGGGGACCACCGCGCTCAGGTAGTGCGGCACCGACAGTGCGCCGGCGCTGGGCATTTCGCTGACCACCACCACATGGGACGAGGCTTCGGTAGCCGCACCCTCCCCGCCTTCCTCGGCGCTCGCCAGGGGCTTGCCGCCGATCAGCAGCTTGGCCATGTCGCGCCGGGTTTTCCGCCCGACGTAGAGGACTTCGTAGTCGCTGTCGTTCTGCAGACGGAAGCGGGAGACCTCCCAGCGCCAGAAACAGGCGCGCCCGAGAATGTCCCGCGACCAGGTCAGGGCGCTCCTTATCTCATAGCGCAGGGAGGGCGGGATGAGTTTCCGGATCAATATCGCCAGGTTCTCTTTCATTTCTTCATCGACTTCCTGTGAGTTATCCATCTGGAAGAACGGAAAAAATCGAAGGGAAACTTCAATTAACCTAACTTGATTCTGACAAGAGAAATACTCGACAACGTCACATTCAGTAACATCTACGGTCCAGGTCGAGTAAAGATGCTGGCTAGAGACTTTGCAAGCGGTCCGGTGGCAACCTCGGTCATCTATTTTATGGCGCCAATTTTCCTGCTTCGGCGCGGTAATTCGAAGGAAATGAATATTGCCACGCAGCAGTCTTTCTCAATCGAAAGTTGCATTATCGGCAACCCGGAAAGTTGGTTTTTTTGACGCCAGACAAATAGGCTCGCCTGCGTAAATCCAAAAGGAAACCTAATAGGCCTGCTTGCCGGTGAAGGCGAACAGGGTGCGCACCAGGATGATGAAGTCGAGCCATACCGACCAGTTGTTGATGTACTCGATATCCGAGTCGACGCGCTGGATCATCTGCTCGATGTCCCGGGTTTCCCCGCGGAAGCCCCGCACCTGCGCAAGGCCGGTGATACCCGGCTTGATGTTGTGCCGAGCGAAGTAGTCGGTGATGTCCTGCGAATACTGCGCGTCGTGCTGGATCGCATGCGGGCGCGGCCCAACCAGGGACATCTCGCCCGCCAGCACGTTGAACAGCTGCGGCAGCTCGTCCAGGCTGGTGCGGCGGATGAAGGCTCCGACGCGGGTCATGCGCGGGTCGTTGCGCTGCGCCTGCCTGACCACGCCGTCCTCCACTTCGTGGACGAACATGCTGCGGAATTTCCAGATGCGGAACACCTCGCCGCTCCAGCCCTTGCGCTCCTGGCGGAAGAACACCGGGCCCGGGCTGTCGAGCTTGATGGCCAGGGCGATGAGCAGCAGCAAGGGCGCCGCGAACAGCAGCATGAGCGCAGCCAGGACCTTGTCCTCGAGGGTCTTGAGGAACAGCCCGGTGCCCATCAGCGGGGTTTCGGAGAGGGTCAGCACGGGAATCCCGGCGATCTCCCGCACGCTGTGGTTGATCAGGCGCAGCGAGAAGATGTCCGGCACCCAGTTGATGGAGATGTACTTGTCCAGCAGCTTCAGGTAGACGGTGTTGATGACCTCGGAGCCCTCCAGCGGGGTGACGAAGTACACGGTGCGGATGGCGTGCCGGGCGATGATCTCGTCGAGGTCGGAGAGATCCCCCAGCACGTTCAGCCGCGGCAGCCCCTCGAAGCCCTCTCCGGCGCCCGCCGCGTCCTTGTCGATCAGCACGCAGCCGACGATCCTTTCACCGAGCCAGGGATTGTTGCTGATTTTCTGCTGCAGGAAGCTGGCCAGCTCGCCGCCGCCGATGATGAGCGCGTTCTCCAGGCGCGAAGGCAGCGCCAGGAATTTCTTCTGCACCTCGCGCACGACGAAGTGCAGGAACAGCTGTACCGCGTAGCCGATGACGAACAGCTCGCCCACCAGCAGCCGGGAATACTGCTCGCTCTGCTTGGTGAGGAAGGCCATGACCACCAGGAAGCAGAAAGTCGCCGACCAGGCCTTGAACAGTTTGAAGGCCTTGACCGAGAGCCGGACGTTGCTGCGGTAGATCGCGTAGTGGTCGTAGATGACCGCCAGCGCGCCGAGCAATAACAGCAGCATGATGACGTAGTCCGACGTCATGTAGCCGATGTGGTAGTAGATCAGCAGCCAGGCGGAACCGGTCACGGCCACGCCGTCGAGGCCGGCCTGGATGGCGTTGCTGATGCTGCTGCGGCGCTGCAGCAGGGAACGGCTGCTCCTGGGCTCGAAAATCATCGGTCGACCTCACTGATTCGAGACAGCGAACGCTTTCCCACCGACAGCCGGCGCACCGGCCAACCCCTCGCAAGCGTCCCGACGCCCGCCGCTAAAGCGGGGGCGAGAGGCAGCCGGAGCCGCGTAATGAGCATATGGAGAGTGACAGCGAAGTACTGAGTACATCCGGGAAGATCCTCCCTGACCTGTCGACCACCCGAGCCACGCCCGGCGCCGGATGCCGGTCCCCGCAAGGCCGCTGGCGCCACCCGTTGGGTACGGAAGCCGGTCCTCCGGCACGCTTGATATCAATGTAGCACTACAATCCGCAGGTGGTGGTTCACTCAGCCATCCTTTGCCGCCGCACGTCCGCAGGCCAGGGTGCGCAGCAGGAACAGCGGGTTGCCCAGCACGTAGCGGGCGAACAGGCGCCGCGGCTCGCGCAGCAGGCGGAACAGCCATTCGCAGCCCAGGCGCCGCAGCCAGCCCGGCGCGCGGCTGACCTTGCCGCCGAGGAAGTCCAGGATCGCTCCGCCGCAGACGATCAGGCACGGCTGGCCGCTGGCGGCCAGCCTGGCGGCGATGGCCTCCTGCCTGGGCATTCCCATGCCCAGCAGCACCAACTCCGGCTGCGTCTGGCGGGCGAGCGCCAGGTAGGTCCCGGCCTCGGCGAAACCGTGCTGCACGGACACCACCTGCACCCCGTACAGCGCCTGGCACTGCTGCGCGGCTTTCCCCAGGTACGGCTCCTCGGTGCCCCAGAGCGCGACGCGGCGCCCGGCGAAGGCCGCCAGCAGCTTGGGAATGAGGTCGGTACCGTTCATGTTCAACCCCGGTTCCAGGCCGGCGCGGCGGAACAGGATGGCCATGCCGCTGCCGTCGCGCAGCAGCACGTCGGCGGCCGACAACGCCCGGTAGAACTCGATGTCGTCCGCCATCAGGTTCATCGCGTGGGCGTTCACGAAGCCGAGCACAGCCGACGCCCCCGGTGCGCTCAACGCCTCCAGCAGGCGCTGCTCCTCGCCAGGGCTGGCCACTACCCGGAGCTTGCCGAGGATGGCTCGCCAGTGGTTCCGCCAGGCCGGGGCGCGCATCAGCCGTCGTCCCGCTTCGAGCGCACCCAGTCGACCTGGCGGCGGATCAGGAAGCCCAGGTACAGCGGGATTTTCCGCAGCGCGTAGAACGGCGCATAGAGCAGCACGGAGAACGCGATCAGCCCCCGGCCGAAGCGGCTCCAGGCCAGCACCACGGCGCCGGCCAGCGCCACCAGGGCGACGCTGGCCAGCAGCGCCGGGGCCAACGCGCCACCCAGCAGGAAGACCAGCCAGCACAGGCCGAACAGCCCGGCCAGCGCCAGGCTCAGCAGGGCCAGCGGTGGCACCAGCAGGTCCAGGGTCATGGCCAGCAGCTTGCCGTTGCCCTGCGCGAGCGCCTCCGCCAGCAACCACGGCGCGTCGCCGAGCAGCACCCCCAGGTGGCCATGCTCCCAGCGCGTGCGCTGGGCCTTCAGGCCTTCATCGCTGCCGGGGAAACGGCTGCTCACCAGCGCCTCGGGACAGAACAGCGGCGGCTTGCCGTGACGGCAGAAATCCAGGCCCATCTTCAGGTCCTCGACCAGATGACCGCTGGCCAGGTCGACCAGCGCCAGGTCGCGCCAGACGAAGGCCATGCCGGTGCCCATCAGTTGGCAAGGCAGGCCCAGCCGCGCCCAGCCCCGCGGCCGCACCAGGTTCTTCACGCGCCAGGCGAACTCGGCTATCCGCACCTTCAGCCCCGCGCCCTCCGGCGCGTGCATCAGATAGAGCGCCTGCGCCGGACGCCCGGCGTCGACGCAGCGCAGCGCCAGGCGTTCGATGCCGCCCTCGCCTACCAGGCAGTCGGCATCGACGATCACCAGCACTTCCGGCGCGTCCGCAGCCAGGTGGCGGATGCCGAAGTCCAGCGCGTAGCCCTTGCCGCGCAGTTGCCCGTTGCGCCGCTCCAGCACTTCCGCGCCGCCGGCGCGGGCCAGCGCGGCGGTGTCGTCGGTGCAGTTGTCCGCCACCACCAGCAGGCGGTCGCCGTCGCGCAATTGCGGGCGGATGCCGGCCAGCGTCGCCTGTATCGTCGAGGACTCGTCGTGCGCCGGCACCAGCACCGCCAGCTTCGGCCGTGGCCGCTTCGGCGGCGGCGCCGGCCGCGCCGCCGGCAGGCAGGCCAGCAGCACCTGGGCGAGGAACACCGACAGCGGCAGACAGGCCAGCAGCACCACGGCGCCCAGCAGCCACCCCAGCAGGGCGCTCATGCCGGCGTCCGGAAGAAGCCAGCCAGCCTGGCCGCTTCGGTATCGATGTCGTGACGCTCCAGCACCCGCCGATGGGCTGCCTCGCCCATCCGCTGCAACACCTCCGGCGGTTGCCCGAGGCAGTCGGCCATGGCCGCCGCCAACTCTTCCACCGAGCCGGCAGGGAACAGCCAGCCGTTCTCCCCCGGCCGCACCAGCTCGGGGATGCCTGCCACGGCGGTGGTCAGTACCGGGCGCCGCAGGGCCATGGCTTCCATGATGACCACCGGCAGGCCCTCGGCGAAGCTGGGCAGCACCAGGGCGCGCGCCGCGAGGATTTCATCGCGCACCTGGGCGCTGCTGATCCAGCCGGTGATCCGCACCTGGGCCGGCAGGCCGTGGCGGGCCACCAGGGTTTCGAGTTCCGCGCGCATCTCGCCATCGCCCGCCAGCACCAGCTCGAACGCCAGCCCTCGCTCGGCCAGCCGCCGCGCCGCTTCCAGCAGCAGCAACTGGCCCTTCTGCTCGCACAGCCGGCCCACGCAGACCAGCCGCGGCAACGCCGGCGCCGGCACTGCCGGCACCTCGTGGAACACCCGCTCCAGTCCGCAGTGCACCACCTTGACCTTGGCCCAGTGACGGTGCGCCACCCAGCGGAACAGCTGGCTGCGGCCGTAGGAGCTGACCGCGGCGACGAAGGCCGCGCGCCGGACCTTTTCGCCCAGGTGGATGAACTGCGGTTTGTCGAACTCCTCCGGGCCGTGCACGGTGAAGCTGTACGCGGGCCCGCCGAGGGCGTTGGCGAGCATCGCCACCTCGGCGGAGTTGGTGCCGAAGTGGGCATGCACGTGCGCACCGCCGAAGGCCCGCGTCCATTGCACGACGCAGCAGGCCTCGGCCAGGTAGATGAGGTGGTAGGGCCAGGGGCGGTCGGCCCGGCGACCCATGCGCAGCGCCAGCCACAGGCTGGCCAGGAAGCGCCGTGGCTCGGCGCGCAGCGCTTGCAGCAGCGGGCGCAACAGCCCGCGCACGCCGTCACGCAGCACGTAGCGGGTCTTCTCGCGCTCGGCGACGTCCTCGGCGTCCACCAGTTCGGCGTCCCAGCCGCGCAGGGCGATGCGCTGGACCTCGAAGCCCTGGCGCTCCAGCGCCAGGATCTCGCGACGAATGAAGCTGTGGCTCACCTTGGGGTACTGGTTGATGAAATATGTGATGCGCATGGGCGCCGAGTCGAAGGTCATCGCGCTGAATTTCCCCACCCCAAGTTAGTACAGCCGGTCCAAAGGTCAATCGAGGCCACGCCGCCGCTTCCGCCCTGCCCCCCGGCGCGCTTCAGGGCGTCGGGCCGGCGGCCTGGACAGTCCCTTGCCAAGGCTCCGTGGCGGCCCGCGCGTTGACCGGCAGCGCGGCCTCCACGCGGGCGAATATCTGCTCCAGCAGTTCATGCCGGCGGCGATACATCGCACGCTTCTTCGAGGGAATCTCCTCCACCGGCTTGCGCGACACGGCGAGGGGCATGGCGAAGAAGTCCTCGCGCTCGGAAGGGGTCGCGCCGTGCTCCCGCCAGATCGCGTCGTAGTCGGTCGGCAGCTCCCTGGCCTTCTCCGCACCGAAGTACGGGTGGCGATGATGGCGGTAGCCGTCGCCCACCGCGTACAACCGGGTGGCACCGACATGCCGGGCGAGGCACTTGAGCACTTCGATGAGCAGGCTCCGCGGCCGCAGCCCCTCGAAGTCCTTGGTCAGCACCCGGTAGATCTCCAGCGAGCGCTCGCTGTCCACGCCCTTGTGGATACCCTGCACGGCGCCGATGAAGATGCACAGCTCGCCCTCGAGGCGGCACAGGGTGAACGCCAGGGAGGCCACCCGCAGCTCGCCCTGAAACAGGTTCAGCACCAGCTCCCCTTCGCGCATGAACCAGAAGGGCCGGTCCAGCACCAGGGTGCAGCCGGCGGAATAGGCCGCCAGGTCGAACAGCACCAGGCGCTCGTCGCGTCCCAGCAGCAACAGTTGCCGGTGGTGCCGCGCCACTTCTTCGTAATGCGAGGCCAGCACGTCGAAGCGCACCGGCGCCTCCCACAGCCGGCTGATGTAGGGCCACTGCACGACGCCGACGCAGTCCTCCCCCAGGCGCCGCAGGCCACCGGCGCCCAGGGCGTTCGACAGCCGCGCGAGGTAGGCGCGCAGGCCCGGCCACTGGCGTACCACCAGCACCGTCAGCTTGTACTTGTTGTTCAGCGCCCGCAGGGAGTACCCCGGGTGCAGGGTGAACAGGCTCTTGGCTATCGGCCACCAGGTCATGGGCATCTCACTTGTATTCGATCAGCGCGGCCTTGCCGCCGCCGAGCCGGTTCAGGAGAAACTTCACTTGTCCGCACATCTCGGGAAACTTGCCCAGCACCAGGAAGAACGCCCATAGCCAGTTCTCCCGCGCCGAATGCCCTCCGCGCCGGGCCAGGCGCAGCACCTGCAGCGGGTAGGCCAGCAGCGGCAGCAGGCCGGGCCAGCCCAGCAGCGCCACGCCGAGCAGGCTCGCCAGCGGAAGGCCCAGGCCCCAGAACCAGGCGCGGCGCGATTCGCGCAGCCAGTGCCGCTCCGGCGCCGCGCCGTGCAGCGCGGCGCCCTCGGCGAAAGCGTAGCCGCCGCGCAGGCTGCGTTGCCACCACTGGCCGAAGCGGGTCATGGCGGCGTCGTGCAGGGTCATTTCCCGGTCCAGGCGCCAGATTTTCCAGCCGGCCGCGCGCAGGCGCACGCACAGTTCCGGCTCCTCGCCAGCGATCAGCTGTGGGCGGTAGCCACCGGCCGCTGCGAAAGCCTCGGCGCGCATGAGGGCGTCGCCGCCGCAGGCCTTGGCCTCGCCCACCGGCGTGTCCCATTCCAGGTCGCACAGCCAGTTGTAGATCGAACCCTGGGGAAAGCGCTCGCGGCGCCGGCCGCACACCACCGCCACCTCCGGGCGCGCGTCGAGAAAGGCCCGGGCGCTGGGCAGCCAGCCCGCGACCACCTCGCAATCGCCATCGACGAACTGCACGTAGCGCAACGCCGGGAAACCCTGGCGCAGGCGGGCGAAGCCTTCGTTGCGGGCCCGCGCCGCGGTGAACGGCAGCGCGAGGTCCAGCGCCAGCACCTCCACGCCCAGGCCTTGCGCCATTTGCAGCGAGCCGTCGGTGGAGCCGGAGTCGACGTACACCACCTTGTCCGCCCCACCGGTCAGCGACACCAGGCAGCGCTCCAGGCGCGCACCTTCGTTGCGGCCGATGACCACCACGCCGATGCCATTGCCCGCGACGTTCATTTGGCAGCACCCACGGCCACTGATTTGGTCCGCTCAGCGCGACGCCGCATCGAATGCCTCCCGGGTGTTGTCCAGCTCCCCGCCCGAGCGCCGGGGCCTGACGGTAGCCGGCACCCCCACCGCCAGCGAATCGTCCGGCACGTCCACCAGCACCACCGCGTTGGCGCCGATCACCACGTTGTTGCCGATGCGGATATCGCCCAGCACCTTGGCCCCGGCGCCGATGTCGACGTTGTTGCCGAACACCGGGGCGATCGGCTTGCCGACGTTCTTCAGGCCGACCACCACGCCGTTGCGGATGCGGCAGTTGTCGCCGAAGCGCGCGTAACCGCTGACGACGATGCCGCCGAAATGGTCGATGACGAAGTTGCGCCCGACCACCGCCTCGCACGGCAGCTCCACCCCGGTGAGGATCTGCACCAGCTTGAACAGCACCTTGTAGAGGAACGACAGGAGCTTGCGCAGCGGCGCCGGGCGCACCCCGTAGCGCCAGCGGCCGAAGCGGTACACCAGCATCACCCAGAAACCCTGGGCGGCCCAGTCGCCGCCGTGTGCGCGCAAGTCGGCGCGGATGTTCTCGAACATGCTGCCCCCTAGCGTGTCGGCCGGCTGGCGAAACGGGTGTCGAACAGCAGCCCCCAGGTGGTCCGGGTATGCCGCCAGGCCCAGGCCACCGAGGACCAACGGCGCTTGATCAGTGCCTTGAGCACAAGGATGGCGTCGCCCAGGCTCACCAGCAGCATGTGCAGCGCCAGCCCGGCCACGCCATGGTGCTTGCGGAAGTACAGCAGCTCGCTTTCGATCTGCATCGTCGAGACCTGGCGGCCGGTCGACTCCACCCCGGCGTTCGACTTCGAACTCTCGCCGCCGATGTGCACCACGGTGGTGTGCGGGTAGTACACCACCTTCCAGCCGGCCTGCTTGACCCGCTTGCAGTGGTCCACTTCCTCGAAATAGAGGAAGTAGCGCGGGTCGAACAGACCGATCTGCTCGATCACCTCGCGGCGGACCAGGTAGTAGCAGCCGGGCAGCCAGTCGCATTCGCGCACCGAGGCGTGGTCCCATGACATGTCGTCGACCATCCGCAGGCCAGGCAGGAAACGGCCCAGCCCGGTGCGCACGGCGAAGATGTTCAGCGGCGTCGGGAAGTAGCGGCAGCAGGGTTGCAGCACCCCGTCGCGCCCCACCAGGCGCACCCCGAGCACGCCGCACTCGGGGTGGTTCTCCATATAGTCGAGGGTCTTGGCCAGGGTGTCGGCGGAAAGGAAGGCGTCGGTGTTGAGCAGCAGTGCGTACTTGCCTTGCAGGTGCTCGACCAGTTGGTTGTTGGCGCGGCCGAAGCCGACGTTGGTCGGGTTGGCCACCAGCAGCGCCTCCGGACAGACCTCGGCCAGGCGCTGCAGCGAATCGTCGGCGGAGGCGTTGTCCACCACCAGGAAGCTCGCCTGGTTCGCTGCGTCCGCCTGGCGCAGCGCGTCGAACATCGGCTGCAGCAGCGCCGCGGTGTTGTAGTTGACGATCAGCACGTCCAAGGGCTTGCTAGTCATTGGCCCCTCCGCCGAAGAAGTACTGCGCCCGCATCGCCGCCAGCGTCGGCTCCAGCACGGGGTCGAAACAGCCCCGGCGCTGGCGGATGAGATCCATCCACGGGTAGTCCGCGCAACGCTCCTCGACCTTCTTCAGCAGTTCCGTGGTGGTACAGATCACCTTGGCCGGGTTGCCGCCGACCACCGTGCCGGGCGGAACGTCCCTGGTGACGATGGCGCCGGCGGCGACGATGGAGTCCGGGCCGATGGTCACCCGCGGCATGATGATGGCGCCGTGGCCGACGAAACTGTTGTCGCGGATATCGATGGCGCCCACCGAGTCGAGCTTGACCTGGTAGCAGGCCTCGAACAGCAGCACCACGCCGTCATGCCCGAACAGCGTGCAGTCCGACAGGCCGACGTTGTTGCCCAGCCGCACCAGCGACGGGTCGGTGATGTTGCAGCCACTGCTGATGTACACGCTGTCGCCCATCGAATGCAGCGAACCCCAGCGCGCCAGGTACCTGGCCCATTCGACGCCATCGGGCCTGCACAACATCTTGTAGAGCGAGCGTCCACGCCCCGTCGACATGGCGAAGTAGGTCAAAGCGCTTCTCAGCCATCGATTCATCCTGCCTCCCAAGCTTACCGCTGTGAAACTGCACCAGAGCCGGATACCCGCTCGGTCCCTGCCGGCCTCGGCCGCCTGCTGCGGACCGCGCCATCGATACTTCCCACGTGCAACCGCGTTCAGGCGCTACCCGGCATGGCTGTCCTCATCTTGCGATCGAGATGGTCCGCCAGACGCAGGGCGAACTGCAGCAGCGGCATCGTCGGATTGGAGGCGCCGCCCGTGGAGAAGATGCTGCTGCCCGCCACATAGAGGTTGTCGGTGCCGAACACCTTGCAGTTGGTGTCGACCACGCCGGCATCCGCCGAGGCGGCCATCCGGGTGGTGCCCATGTGATGGGCATGCGGAATCAGCTTCAGCGGCACCGAGAAGTCGTAGACGTAGTCGTTGAGCTTGACGAAGCCAGCGCCCGTCTCGGCGAACCCCTTGGCCACTTCCAGCCCTATGGACCTGATGGTGTTCCTGTCATCGGCGCTGAGCTGCCAATTCACGTTGACCTTGGGCATCCCCAGCTCATCCCGTTCCTCGATCAGCGAGACGCGGCTCTGCCGATTGGGGAACTGCTCGATCATGGTGCTGATGACACCGTCGCCCGGGCAGTTGAACTTGGCTATGTAGTCGATCTTGTGCGCTACCCCGATCTCGCAGGTCAGGGTTTCGAGAAAGTCCTTGATCTCCGCGGTTCTGCCATAGGCCTTCACCTCCGACAGCACCGTCATGGACACGTTGCCCTTGCCCGCGTGTCGCGCCAGCACGAAGGCGTCGGTGGTGTAGTACTGGCGTGGCCCCCGGCTCTGCCCGTCGCGCAGGATGAATGTGCCCAGCTCGATGTTCAGGTGTTCCATGAAGCAGCGCCCGACCAGCCCGTCCCGGCTCACCACCCCGCCCTCCACCAGTGACTGGCTGTTGAGCAGTTGCCGGGCATTCTCGATGGCGCCCATCGCCAGGATGTACTGGCGAGCCTTCAGCGGCTGCCGGTGCAGGTCGTAATCGGACACCAGCGCGGCAGTCACCCGCCCCGCCTGGCGATCGAACACCAGGTCGACGCAATTGCAGTTGATGAAGAGATCAAGCCCGCGGGCCTCCCGCAATGCCTTGTCGTACTTCTGGGCGAAGCGCGTGGGCGGGCTGAGCAGGAAGCAGTCGGCGCTGAATTCGCCACCGTCCAGTTGCGTGTTGATGGCCTTGAAGCTGGTGCCCGGCGGCAGATCGACGATGGCCATGGCCGCCGGCAGGTAGTGCTCGATCTCGGCGAAGGCGATCGGCCAGCCGGGCAGGTCGCCTGGCGGCGCCACGGCGAAGTCGGACGGCTCGAATGGACGGCAGCGCCCGGCCCAGTGATTGGAGGTGCCGCCGAGGAAGCGCAGGCGCGTCGACTCGGGGAAGGCGTCGAGGCCCGAGGTGGTGCACTGGTAGAGCGCCTGCGAGCGCTGCGAATACTCGCGCCCGCCGCCCTCGGCGAGCACCACGCTCCAGCCCGCCCCGGCCAGGCGCAACGCCAGGGTGATGCCCGCTGGCCCGCCACCGAGGATGCAGAAGTCATAGGTGTCGCGGAAATCCTTTTGCGACTGATAGTCCTTTATCATGCCTTCGCCGTCCGGAAATACGCGGCGGGCAGCACCCAGCCGTTGATGACGACGAATCCGGGCTCGGCGGCGGCCTGGCCTGCCGCGCCCCGGGAAAGCCCGGCCATCGCGCCCCCCAGGCCCAACAGCGCGCAGGCTCGGAGAAAGTCCCTGCGAGCGAGCAGCGAAGCGCCGACATTCATTGTTCTCATGACCCCCTGCCCCCGTCGAAGTGATGTAGGCACCCGCCCCATCGACACCAACCTGCTACCCGCCTCCGGCCTTCCGTGGCATCGGTCGTCCGGCGCTCCCGCTCACAGCCATTTGGCGAGCCCCATGACGAGCTCGCCACACAACACCCCCACCCCCAGCATCGGCAACACGACCAGTTCACGCTTCAGGCTGAAGATGCCCAGCTGGCGATTGACGTAGACGATCAGCACCAGGGTGGGCAAGGTATGCAGAGCCACGCCCCAGATCGCGTAGTCCGCCCCGCCGATGGCCAGCGACAGTGGCAGCAGCGTCCACAACGAAACGACGCGGATGATGTTGTCGATGGCCTGGTACTTGGTCAGTCCCAGGGCCAGCCAGACCTGATGCGCCAGGGTGTAGCGCAGGACGAAGAAGGACAGCGACAGAATGGCCAGCGTGCGGCCGGCCTCAGCGTAACGGGCGTCGTACAGCCAGCCGATGAGCAGCGGGCTGATGACCAGCAACAGTCCGCAGCCGAACAGCAGGGTCACGTCGAAGAGCAGCCGGAAGCGGTAGTACAAGGCCTGCAGCCTGACCTTGTCATCGCTGCGGGCAGCCTCGCAGAAGGCCGGGAACGCCACCGCACTGACCAGCCTCAGCAGCGCGGTCTGCAAGGCCCCGACCAACAGTGCCGCGATCGAGTAGACCCCCAGTTCCCTGGCCGTCATGCTGCCGCCGAACCAGATGCGGTCGCCGTACATGGCCAGCACCCCCACGGCCGAGGACAACAGAATCCAGCGCCCATAGGCCACCAGTTCCTGGAGGGCCGAGCGGTCCCATTGCAGGCGGTTGTCCGGCCCCTGGAACAGCAGGTGGCTGAGAATCACGTAGGCCAGGTTGCCGATCAGCCCTGCGGCCACCAGCGACCAGATGGAACGGGTGAGGTAGCCGAGCACGAGCATCACCACCAGGCCGGCGAGCTGCGACGCCAGATCGATCAGCACCGCCTTCTTCTGCTGGAAGGTCCGCACCGCCAGGTCGCCCTTGGTCGACTGGAAGCCGGAGATGATCGCCCCGATGCCGGTCACCGCCAGCACCAGCGGCAGCTCCGGTGCGGCATAGGTGGAATTCGCCGGCCACAGCTCGATGGCCTGGCTGCCCCAGGCCAGCAGGGCCAATACCAGGGTCAGGACGAAAAGCACCGAGCCGCGCAGAATCTGCACCGTCCAGGCGGTATTGAGGAAGACCGGGTCGTCGCCACGGGGGCTCTGGACGATGTTCTGCCGCAGGCCGACATCGGAAAACAGATGCAGGAGCACCGAGACCGTGGTGGTGATGGCCATGATGCCGAACATTTCCGGCACCAGCAGGCGAGAGATGATCAGGTTGCCGCCCAGACGGATCACCTGGGAAGCGATGAGCGCCCCGATGTTCCACATCCCGGCTGACATGGCCCGCCGGCGAAGGCTCACGGAGGGCGACAACCCAATCGAAGACATAAGCATCATTTCCCGAGCCGGTCACTAGGAAGTGACTATAGTCTCAATTTGCCATGTCGCTAGCCGTCGCCCACCAGAGATCAGGTCCCCGTAGCCCATGCCTGAACACTATCGTGCACTGGTCGTCATTCTGGTTCTGGCCATCGCCGTTTTCACCCTCGCCCGCCGCGCCGCCGCGGACCTGATCCCCTCCGGTGACTTCGCACGGCGGCGCAACCTGTGGTTCGTGCTGACGCTGCTGGCCTTCCTCTCGCCGAACTTCTGGGCCTTCGCCGGCATCGCCGCGACCCTGCTGGTCGTCGCCCAGCGACGTGAGCACAACCCCATGGCCCTGTTCTTCCTGTTGCTGTTCCTTATCCCGCCGACGTCGATAGCGGTGCCCGGCTTCGGCCTGGTCAACTATCTCCTGGACCTCAACTATGTCCGCCTGCTGACGCTGTGCGTGCTGCTGCCCGCGCTCCTCACCTCGGGCAGACAGGCCGATGCCGTTTCCTTCGGGCGCACCCTGCCCGACCTGCTGCTGCTGGCGAGCCTGCTGCTGGCCGCGCTGCTCTACTTCCGCGAAACCACGCTCACCGATACCCTGCGCCAGTCGCTCTACCTGTTCACCGATGTCTTCCTCCCCTATTACCTCGCCAGCCGCGCACTGCGGACAGTCGGCGACTTCAAGGACGCTCTGCTGGGCTTCGTGCTCGCAGGCCTGCTGCTCTCGCTCATCGGCGTCTTCGAGTTCGCCCGGCACTGGCTGCTATACAGTTCGCTGATCGGCGCCCTGGGCCTGCAGTGGGACATGAGCAGCTATCTGGACCGCGGCGGCTCACTACGCGCCAGCGCCTCCACCGGCCAGGCCATCGCCCTGGGCTACGTCATCAGCGTGACCATCGGCTTCTACCTGTTCCTCCAGGGCTACGTGCGCAGCCGCCTGCTGCGGCGGCTGGGCGCCCTGCTGCTGGCCGGCGGGCTGTTCGCGCCCATGTCCCGCGGCCCCTGGATCGGCGTGGGGGTCATCATCGCCGGCTACCTCGCCACCGGCCGCAATGCGGTCAAGCGCCTGATGCTCCTGGCGCTCGCCGGGGTGCTGGCGATTCCGCTGCTGGCCGTGCTGCCCGGCGGGGAAAAGTTGATCGACATGCTGCCCTTCATCGGCACCCTGGAGAAGGACAACATCACCTACCGCGAACGCCTGATCGACAACTCGCTGATCGTCATCCAGCGCAACCCCTGGCTGGGCTCCTTCGACTACCGCAACACCCCCGAGATGCAATCGATGATCCAGGGCCAGGGCATCATCGACATCGTCAACACCTACATTGGCCTGGCGCTGGAGTTCGGCCTCGTGGGCCTGGCGCTGTTCGTGGCGTTCTTCGCCACGGTCGCGCTGGGTATTTTCAAGGCCATGCGCGGGTTCCCCGACAAGGACGATGAAATGTGCCGGCTCGGGCGTACGCTGCTGGCGACCCTGGGCGGGATACTGGTGATCATCTTCACCGTCAGCAGCATCACGGTCATCCCGGTGGTGTACTGGTCGGTGGGCGGGCTGGGCGTGGCCTACATCCAGATGGCGAGCCGCGTCAGGCGCACGCGCAGCGCAACGGTCGCCGTGGCGACGAACAGCAACCTTCGCCCCGGGCAAACCCCATGAGCACAGCACTTCGCCGCACCCTCGCGCGGCTCCCGGCCCTGCTGGGCCTGGCCTTGTCGTTCGGCGCCTGGGCGACGGACTGGAGCGCCAGCGTCGACGAGCGCAGCGGCCTGCCGCTGGTGACCCGCGGCGGCGGCACCGTGGTCGGCGCTTCGCTCAACTTCTGGGGGGCCGGCTGGGCCTGGGTCTACCTGGCCCCCCGCTTCCAGGTGAACGGTCCCTACAGCTATACCCTGAACGGCAGCACCCAGGCACTCGACTTCGACCTGACCGCCGACATCGGCAAGACCGACGAACACACCCTGACCTGGAACATCGACCTCGACGCGCACAAGCTGCATACCGGTGTGATCGGCGGCGGCCTGATCTTCAACTTCGACCCGGCGCTGTTCGGGGAAATGGGCGAGCCGCAGCTGCTGCCCGGCAACCGCGGCTGGTCCTGGGGCAAGGACGGCCAGGGGCGGCGCATCGAGATGCGCTTCGAGCCGGCGCTGGCGAGCCTGTACTTCGAGCGCGGCAACCGCTCCGAGGTGCGCACCTTCTTCTACAAGGGCAGCATCAGGCCCGGCCGCCAGCGCTACAAGGCCGTGCTCAGCCTGGCCGGCGACGTGGCGCTGGGCCCGACCCTTGCCGAACGCTTCGGCCTGGCCGACCCGACGCAGTGGCCGGACGACCAGGTCGACTGGCGCACCTCGCCGGTCGACCTGTCGTTCCTCAACGCCGGGGAAACGCCCGCGGGCAAGCACGGCTTCCTCCAGGCCGACGGCGAACAGCTGCGCTTCGCCGACGGCACCCCGGTGCGCTTCTGGGGCACCAACCTCTCGGCCTATACGCTGTTCGGCACCCCGGACGAGGAGATTCGGCAGCAGGCCAAGCGCCTGTCGGCCCTGGGCTTCAACCTGGTGCGCCTGCACCACCACGACTCGCCCTGGGTGCTGCCGAACATCTTCGGCGACAGCCGGCTCATCCGCGACACCCAGCACCTCGACCCGGACTCGCTGAAGAAGCTCGACTGGTGGATCAAGTGCCTGAAGGACGAAGGCATCTACGTCTGGCTGGACATGCACGTCGGGCGGGGAGTCACCGCCAACGACGGCATCTACGGCTTCGACGAGCTGGACAAGGATGAAGGTGGCTATGCCGGGCTCAAGGGCTACGCCTACGTCAACATCACCATGCAGCAGGCGATGAAGCGCTTCGCCGAGGCCTACCTGACCCACGTGAACGCCTACACCGGCCTGGCCTACAAGGACGACCCGGCGATCGCCGCGGTGCTGCTCACCAACGAGAATGACATCACCCAGCACTTCGGCAACGCCCTGCTGCCGGACAAGGGCGTGCCCAAGCACAACCGGTTGTACATGGCCGAGGCCCGGGCCTTCGCCAGCCAGCACGAGCTGCCCGGGGACCAGACCTGGCGCTCCTGGGAGCCGGGCCCCGGCAAACTGTTCCTCAACGACCTGGAGCGCCGCTTCGACGCGGACATGATCCAGCACCTGCGCGGCCTGGGGGTGAAGGTCCCGATCGTCACCACCAGCACCTGGGGCGGCAACGGCCTGAGCGCGCTGCCGGCCCTGACCAGCGGTGACCTGATCGACGTCCACAGCTACGGCGGCCCCGGGCAGTTGGAGAAGAACCCGCTGACCAGCGCCAACCTGCTGGACTGGATCGCCGCCGGCCAGGTCGCCGGCAAGCCGCTGACCGTCACCGAGTGGAACGCCGAGCCCTTCCCGACGCCCGACCGCCATTCGCTGCCGCTGTACATCGCCGGCACCGCCAGCTACCAGGGCTGGGACGCGCTGGTGCAATACGCCTACAGCCAGGAATCGATGACCGGCCAATGGGTAACGGCGGACAACTGGCACGCCTACAACGACCCCGCGCTGCTCGCCACCTTCCCCGCCGCCGCCCTGCTCTACCGCCGCGGAGACGTGCGCCCGGCCGGAACCACCTACCTCTTCGCACCCACCCCGGACACCCTGTTCAACAAGGCCATCACCCCGGACAGCTCCGTGCTGCTGCGCACTGCCGCGGAGAAAGGCCGGCTGCAGATCGCCATGCCGCAGACTCCGGAGCTGCCCTGGCTGCAACCCAGCCCGCTGGCCGGCGACGCGCAGCTGCTGCACGACCCGGACCAGTCGCTGCTGCCGGCCGACGCCGGCGAAGCCACCTCCGACACCGGCCAGCTCAGGCGCGACTGGCGGCAGGGCCTGTACACCATCGACACGCCGCTGACCCAGGCGGCCACCGGTTGGCTCGGCGGCAAGTCGATCGGCCTCGCCGACATCCAGGTCCAGCTCGCCACGCCCTACGCCAGCGTGGTGGTACAAAGCCTCGACGGCGCGCCCTTCGGCCAGTCGAAGCAACTGCTGATATCGCTGGGAACCCGCGCGGTGCCCCGCGACGGCAAGTCCACGCCGTTCCATGTCGAGCCCATCGAGGGCACGCTGACCATCAAGGCGCCGCCAGGGCTGAGGCTGTTCAGCCAGGGCGCCCATGCGCCGCCAAAGGAATTGCCGGCGCCCTACCATGACGGGCGCTACGCCATCCAGCTCGATGGCCGGCAGATGTCCAACTGGCTGTTCCTGAAATAGCTGACTAGAGTCACCAAGGCTTGCACCGGCACATTGCCACCAGACGGGCCCGCCCGCTCGGATCCAGGACGATCACACGCAGCAACAGCTTCCAGGAGCGTCATATGAAGTGTTTGGTTGTCGGCGGCGCGGGCTATATCGGTTCGCACATGGTCAAGCACCTGCAGGACGGCGGCCATACGGTGGTGGTGGCCGACAACTTCTCCGCCGGCCCGCGCCGGCCCGCGCTGGAACTGGACATCGCCGACGCGGAGGCGCTGGATGCGCTGTTCGCCGAACACCGCTTCGACGCCGTGTTCCACTTCGCCGCTTTCATCCAGGTTGGCGAGTCGGTCAGCGACCCGGGCAAGTACTACCAGAACAACCTCGCGGCGACCCTGACGCTGCTGCAGGCCATGCGCCGCGCCGGCAGCAACCGCCTGGTGTTTTCCTCCAGCGCCGCCGTGTATGGCGAGCCACTGTACGTGCCCATCGACGAAGCGCATCCCAAGGCGCCGATCAACCCCTACGGTCGCAGCAAGTGGATGGTCGAGCAGGTGCTCGAGGACTTCGACCGAGCCTACGGGCTGAAGTCAGTGAGCCTGCGCTACTTCAATGCCGCCGGCGCCGACCCCGACGGCCTGCTGGGCGAATGCCACGAGCCGGAAACCCACCTGCTGCCACTGGTGCTCCAGGCCGCTTCCGGGCGGCGCGCGGCGATCACGGTGTTCGGTCGCGACTACGACACCCCCGACGGCACCTGCATCCGCGACTACGTCCACGTCGCCGACCTGGTCCGCGCGCACTCGCAGGCGCTGGACTACCTGCTGGCGGGCGGCGCGAGCGGCGCCTTCAACCTCGGCAACGGCCAGGGCTTTTCCGTGCAGCAGGTGATAGACGCGGCGCGCCGGGTGACCGGCCGCGAGATCGCCACCCTGGATGCGCCACGCCGCGCCGGCGACCCGCCGCGGCTGGTGGCCGACGCAAGCCGGGCCCGCGCGGTGCTGGGCTGGCAGCCGCACTACGCCTCGCTGGAGCAGATACTGGCGCACGCCTGGAACTGGGAACGGAAATACCCCTGGCGCTGATGGCCCACCCCGCCCGCCTACCCGCCTCGCCTGCCTAGTAGTAGGTACGCGTCTGCAGCTCGGCCTTGTTCAGCACCGCGCCTATCAGGTTGGCGTTCGCCAGGTGGTAGAGGCTGTCCTCGATCTCCTTCTTGCTGTTCATGCCGTTGGCCACCACCAGCAGCACGCAGTCGAATTTCGGCAGCACGGTGATGGCGTCGTCGGAGCTGAGCAGGGGCGGCAGGTCGAAGATGATGATCCGCGAGTCGTAGCGCTCGCGCAGGTCGCCGATCAGCTCGCTCACCTGCGGCGAGGAGAGCACCTCGGTGGACAGCGGGATCGGCTCGCGGGTCGGCAGCACCACGAAGCGCGGCAACGTCGGGTTGACCAGCACGTCCTCCAGGCGGGCCTCGCCGGCCAGTAGCTCGTTGAGCGACTTTTCCATCGGCAGGTCGAGGCAGGCGCCGACCCGCGGGCGACGCAGGTCGAAGTCCACCAGCAGCGCAGTCTTGGTGGTGTGGTGGGCGATGCTCATGGCCAGGTTGATGGCCAGTACCGTCTTGCCGGCCTCAGGCGTGGGCGAGGTGATCGCCAGCGTGCGCCAGCCGTTTTCCTCCATGGCCTGCAGGACCTGGGTGCGCAGCAGGTCGAAGGTCCAGCTCATGTTCGAGTTCTTGTTGTAGGCGACGATGCGGTTGCGTTCCAGATGCTCCGCCCGCAACGGCACGACCCGCGTCTGCACGTAATCGAACTGGCCCGGCACATCGGGCCGTACGGCCGGGGAGACGGCATGCGAGGGCGCGGGTGGAGACTGCTGTTGGCTGTCATCGTGAGCCGGGGTATTTCTGTCCATCACTGCTTTTCCTATGTGAACCGGGCCATGGTCTTGAACAACAGAAGATCCAGGGGCATGTAGAAGAGGTGCAGGAGCACCAGGACGACAGCGATCAGCACCAGCGCGCCGACGACCAGTATCAGCCACCAGCGTTTGCGCCGGGCCAGTTCCTCCTGGGTGGGAATGCGTGGGATGGCGGCCAGCACGCGGCGGCCCAGCACGCTTTGCAGGGCGTCGACGCCACGCACGCGCTGGTTGAGCATCTCCAGCAGCATCACCAGCGCGCCGGCGCCCGCCGGAGCGAGGAAGACACCCAGGGCGACGATCTTCTTGCGGTTCGGCTTGACCGGTTTCTCAGGCATCAATGGCGGCTCCAGGAGGACGAAGCGCTCGGCCTTGTTCTCCTGTTCCAGGCTTTCGGAAATCTTCGCGGCCATTTCCTTGGCGCGGATTTCCTCGTACTTCTTGCGCGCGTTGTCGTGGTCGCGCATCAGCGTGACAAGGCCGCGCTCCACCTGCGGAGTCTCGATGATCTCGGCCTCGTAGGCGTCCATTTTCTTGATGAGCTCGCGCTTCTGGTCGGCCAGGGATTTGATCCGCCCTTGCGCGGCGGTGATCTTGGCCTGGGCCCTGGCGACGTCCAGGCTGACCGGCGACACCGCACCGGCGCGGCCGCCGGCGGCCTGGAGCGCATCGATCTTGCGCTTGACCGCCTGCACGTCCGGATGCGCTTCCTTGTACCTGGCCAGCAGCCGGACGTACTGCGCCTTGAGGCTGGCCAGGTCTTCCGGCTGCTCGGCCGCGGTGGCGTCGACTCTTTCGGGTTTGCTGGGCACCCCGGCGCTGGCCGCGGAAAGCTCGAGCTCCAGGTAGCGCAGCTCTTCCTGCGCGGCCTTGTAGTCGCGGTCGACTTCCCGGAACTCCAGCTCCGAGCGCGACAGCATGCTCATGCGCAGCTCCTGGTGTTCGGGCAGGGCGTTGGCGTGGGCCTGCTTGAAATCCGCCAGCTGGTTCTCCAGGCTCGCCAGTTCGGCGCCGAGCTTGTTCGCCTCCTGGCTGAGGAACTCGGTGGTCTCGCTGGCGCGCTCGGTGCGCTGCTTGATGTTCTCGTCGAGGAACAGCGTGACCAGTTCGTTGGCCACGTCCTTGGCCAGGTCCGGACGCCTGTCGTCGAAGGCGACCTGGAAGGCCACCGTCACTTCCCCACGGCCCTTGACCGAGGTGCTGAGGGTGGTGACGGTGATCGAGTTGCGCATCTGGTCGATCTTGTCCGACTCGCTCAGCTGCCGGCCACTGCCAGCGTACAGGTTGTACTTGTCGATGATCCGAAGCAGGTTCTCGCGGGTCATCACGCGCTGGCGGATGACCTCGATGCGCTCGTCGGCGTAGCTGTTGTTGTTCGCCGCGATCAGGTCCGGGGAAATCTGCTGGGACTCCACCAGGATGGTGCCCGAGGACTCGTAGACCGGGGGAATGGAAATCGCCACCGCCACGCTCGCCGCCAGGATCAGCACGCCGCTCAGGCCCAGCAGCAGGGCCCGGTCCTTGATGATGGCGAGGTAGTCGTTGATCGTCAGCTCGTATTCAGATTTCATGTTGGCCACACTGCTGAAATTCAGAAGTCGGGAAATCTATAGGTCAGGCTAAGCCCGAGGACTTTGCCGGTGGCATCGGGCAGACCGTCTTGCTGGCGCTCCTGGTACACCAAGGATAGGCGCACGAGCCAAAAAGGCGAGAGCTCGCGGCTGGCCCAGGCGCCGACCTTGCGCAGGGTGTTGGGCGTGGAGCCCTTGCTGTCCTGCCAGGAGGCGTCCATGCCAAGCTGGCTGCGTTCGTCGACGGCGTAGCTCCAGGCGCCCTGCACCTGGTCCACTTCGGCGTAACCGCCCTCCCCGCTGGCGACACTGCTGCGATCCGCGGCGATGCTCGCATCGAGGCGCTCTCCCTGGTAATGAAGCTCCAAGCCGCCCTCCCCGCTGGTCCCGCCCTCGGACCCGGAGAGCCTGTTGACCCCGGCGCGCAGGCCACCCTGCAGGCGCTCGGAGAATTGATACTTCACCCCGACCGAGGGGCTGTAGTCGTTGGTCGAGGCGTCGTTGCCGTCGAGGCTGTCGTCGGGTTCGTAGCGCTTGGCCGAGAAGCGCGTGAAGAGGTCGGTGCGCTCGTTCCAGGCATAGGTCCAGTCGAAGCGGGTCGACAACTCGTCGTAGTCGGTCAGCGTGGAGATGTCGTAACGCACGTTGCGGTACTCGGTCTCGTTGCTCAGGGTGTTGCGCTCGGTGAGCGCGGTGCTCCAGTTGCCGCCCAGCGAATACAGCTTCTGGGTACCGTCGGTGGTGACCACACCGGTTTGCTGGACCACGCTCGACAGTGTCGAGTTCTCGACGTAGCGCCCGGTGAAACCGTAGCGCCCGCGCTCGGTCTCGCGCTCCCAGCCCAATGCCAGGTCGGGGTCCTCACGGTCGGAAACGACACTGGTGTCGGAGGAACGCAGCACGGTCACCCCCAGGCCTAGGTGCAGCTGATCGCGGCCGTAGGTACCGACCAGGTCGTACTCCGGGGCGATGCTGGTGCTCGTCGCGCCCTTCTCGCCGGAGGTCATCAGCTGCGGGTTGCTGTCGTACTCGACGCTCATCGGCACGGCTACCGAACTGTGCCAGATGGCAGCCTGGGCCAGCCCCGGGAACGGCAGGATCAGGATCGCCGTCGCAACGCCAGTCGTTCGCAGCAAAGGCACGGTAAGCTCCAATGCATCGCGCAAGGTCAGGGTACGACCAGCGTGTCGCCAGCCTGGAGTTGGATATTGGTGGACATGTCACGCCCGGAAATCAGGTCGCGGTAACGCACGGGCAGCACCTGCTGGATATCGCCCTTGCGCCGCACCACCTTGATGGCGTCTTCGTCGGCGAACTTGTCGAGGCCGCCGGACATGCTCAGCGCCTGCAGCACCGCGGTGGGACCTTCCATCTGCACCGGGCCGGGCTTGATCACCTTGCCCTGCACGTAGACCAGGTTGCCGGCGATGCTGGTGACCACGACGCTGACATTCGGGTCGGGCAGGTACTGTTCGAGCTTGGCGGCGACCTTCTGCGCCACCGTGGTGGCGTCCAGCCCCGCAACCTCGACCCGCCCTGCCAGCGGGAAGGTGATGCTGCCGTCGGGCAATACCTTGGCTTCCTGGCGCAGGTTTTCCTCGCGCCATACGGACACCATGATCACGTCGCCGGGGCTCAGCAGGTAAGGAGCGTTTCTTTCGTCGGCGCTGCCGGCACAAGGCCAGATCACCAGCGCGCACAGCACTGAAAACAGCAAACGCGACATCGGGATCCCTCCGGTCAGGTAGCCATGCAAAGCACTTCACGAGCAAAGCGGGGCGCAACCTCTCCCTCTCCTTCGCGGTTGGAACGACCTGCTGCAACCGCCGCGACCTTCCTGGAGGTCGGCCCCCGTCGATACTGCACGGTTAGGGACGACGGGCTAACGGAATATAGCAACAGTCCGGGATTAAACAAGCTGCGGTCAAACAGGCCGAAACCAGGACTAATTGGAGAGTTTCAGCCAGTGCCCGATATACCAGCGAAAATATCCAGAACTACAACCGGCATATCGGAAGAGAGCAGCCTCGACATTCGAAGCAATGTCGGTAATTGCAAATCAATTAAAATATAATCCTTACAATATTCATATATATCAATCAGATATAAGCTAAACCTTACGTCGATTGGCAACAGCGACAAAACCAATCAATGCCGAGGCGAAGACCCAGGCGACACTTGTAGCCGGCACAGCTGCGGTTTGATTGATATAAGAATCGGCGGTTCCGGCAACACCACACAGAAGTATCAACAAAAAAATGGATTTAATGAGCAACGTCGAGCGCATAAACCACCCCTGCAAGGAGGATCATTATTTTTGTCGGACGCGGGATTTTCTGGTGCCTGGACCGAGCTTATTAGCACATGGCCACTACGTCAATGGAGCGTCACAATAGTAAATCCCAATGGAATGTGACGATTTTCGTCAAAAAAACGTCGACGCTCGCAGATACTGGAGCAGGTCTGCGTCAGCGCGGAGGGAGGCGTCGGCAGAGGAGCGCACAGGGATCGTTTTACCGCACAACCGGCGCGACCGGCGGTAGCCGGAAGACGCCGGATGGCAGAGCAGCGAAAGACCCGCCGGATCAACCGCCCGCGTTGGCGAGCAGCCGGCGGGCGCGGGCCAGGACCGGGGCGTCGACCATCTGGCCGTCCACCTGGAAGGCCGCCGCGCCGCTTTCGGCCGCGGCCAGCACCCGGCGCGCCCAGGCCAGTTCCTCGGCGCTGGGGGCCAGGGCGGCGTGGAGCACGGCGACCTGCTTCGGGTGGATGCACAGCGCGCCCACCAGGCCCAGGTCACGGCCATGGCGGAGCGTCGCGGCGAAGCCTTCGGCGTCGTCGAAGGCCGGGTAGACGGTGTCCAGCGGCGCCTGCAGGCCGTTGACCCGCGAATGCAGCAGCAGGCTCAGGCGCACCTGGTCGTAGACCATGGCGGCCGCCGCGGTGCCGCTGCTCATGCCGATGTCCAGGGCCAGGTCGAGTCCGCCGAAGGTCAGGCGCTCGACGCCGGCGCAGGCGGCTATTTCCCCCACGGCCAGCAAGCCGCGGGCGCTTTCGATCAATGGCCAGATCGGCTTGCCGCAGGCTGACGCGGCACGCAGGTCGTCGGCGCATTCGACCTTCGGCAAAAGAATGCCCGCCACTCCCGGCAGGCGGCACAGTTCCAGGTCCGCAACGTGCTCGGGGTGCCCGGCGGCGTTCACCCGCACTCGCACGCGGGCCTGCGGATTGGCTTCGAGGAAGGCCGCCAGGTCGTTGCGGGCGCGGGCCTTGAGCGCGGCCTCGACGGCGTCTTCCAGGTCGACGATCACGGCGTCGGCGCCGCTGGCCAGGGCCTTGGCGAAGCGCTCCGGGCGGCTGCCGGGGACGAACAGGGCGGAACGGACGATGGGGCTCATGCGGGGTCCTTGGTCAGGTTCGGCTCACACTGCGCCCTGCTCGTGCAGGCGCTGGATGTCGGCGGCGCTGTAGCCCAGCTCGGCGAGCAGGCTGTCGGTATGCTCGCCCAGGCCCGGCACGGCGTCCATGCGCGGCGCATAGGCATTGCTGCGGGCCGGCGGCAGCAGCGCCGGCAGGCGGCCCACCGGGCTGTCGATCTCGCGCCAGGCGTCGCGGGCCTGCAGTTGCGGGTGGCTCCACAGGCCCTGCATGTCGTTGACGTGGGCGTTGGCGATCTGCGCCTGTTCCAGGCGCTCCACAACTTGCGCCGCGCTCAGCCCGGCGAAGGCCTCGATGATCAGAGCGCGCAGGGCGTCGCGGTTGGCCACCCGCAGGCTGGTGGCGGTGAAGCGCGGGTCTTCCGCCAGTTCCGGGCGCCGCAGCACCATTTCGCAGAAGACCTTCCACTCGCGTTCGTTCTGCACGCCGAGCATCACGTTCTTGCCGTCGCCGGCGGGGAATGGTCCATAGGGGTAGATGGTGGCGTGGGCGGCGCCGGCGCGCGGCGGCTGCGCCTGGCCCTCGAAGGCGTAGTACATGGGGAAGCCCATCCACTCGGCCATGCCTTCGAGCATGGAGACCTCCACCCGGCTGCCCTCCCCCGTGCGCCCGCGTAGCAGCAGCGCCGAGAGGATGCCGCTGTAGGCGTACATGCCGGCGGAGATGTCGGCGATGGAGCAGCCGGCCTTGGCCATTTCGTCCGGGCCGGGGCCGCCGGTGACCGAGAGGAAGCCGCTCTCGCTCTGGATCAGCAGGTCGTAGGCCTTCTTCTGCTCGTAGGGGCCGCCTTCGCCATAGCCGGAGATGTCGCAGACGATCAGGCGCGGGAAGCGTTCGTGCAGCGCCTCGAACGACAGCCCCAGGCGCGCGGCGGCGCCGGGCGCGAGGTTCTGCACCAGCACGTCGGCCTGTTCCAGCAGTTGCTCCAGCACGGCGTGGGCCTCGCCCTGCTTGAGGTCCAGGGCCAGGCTTTGCTTGGAACGGTTGGTCCAGACGAAGTGCGAGGCCATGCCGCGCACGCGCTCGTCATAGCCGCGGGCGAAGTCGCCGACGCCGGGGCGCTCGACCTTGATGACGCGGGCGCCGAGGTCGGCCAGCTGGCGGGTGCAGAACGGCGCGGCGATGGCGTGTTCCAGGCTGATGACGGTGATGCCGTCGAGGGGACGCGGGTTCATGGGTGCTCCAGGTGTCTCGTGCGCCGCCGCCATGGACGGCGCGGCGCTATCGGTGTGTATCCACGGTCCGGGCGGGCGGCGCCCCGCGCTCTGTGAACCCCCGGGTTCCGGAGGCCGCCCGCCCGGGCCGTGGGCTACTCAGGCAAAGGCTTCCAGGCTCGGCAGGTCGTGCAGGCGCCAGCTGGCCTCGATCAGCCGGCTGGCCTCGGCTTCGCCGCGGGCGCCGGCGAAGGCCAGCAGGCGGCGGAACTTGTCTTCCAGCTCGGCGCGGCTGAGGCTGTTGCCCGGGTCGCCCTTGGGCTCGTCTATGCCGCCGTGCAACTGGCGACCGTCGCTGGTGAGCACCTCGACGCGGCCCAGCCAGCGCTGCGGGTAGGCGCCGTCCACCTCGGCATCCAGCTGCATGCCCACCTTGTCGCGGAAGGCGGCCACGCGCGGGTCCTGCAGGGCGAACTGCTCGAACTCCACCAGCCCGGCCTTGCCATGCACGGCGATCAGACCCAGCACCGTGCCCATGGAGAACTTCGCCTGGTGCACCGTCTGCGGCACGACCACACGGCCGAGCACGTCGATGGCGCCCTGGTGCACGCGGGTAGTGACGCGGGCGATGTCCTCGGCCTGCAGCCCCTCGCGCTGCATCAGCGCCAGCAGGGCGTCGGCCGCGGGATGGGTGTGGCGGCAGGAGGCGTGGAACTTGAACGAGGTCTCGACCAGCGCCCAGCGGCTGCCCAGGCCGTCCACCAGCCGGCGCGGGTCGGCATCGCTGGACATGCCGGCGGCCATGCCCTGCTCGCCTTCGAGGATGTTCTGCGCGCCGCTGAGGCCATCGGCGGTCAGGTAGGCGGCGAGCAGGCCATCGGCGGCGGCCTTGGCGGTGTGCAGCTGCTTGGAATCGGCGGCGTCGCGGAGGAATTCCCAGAGCCCGGCGGCCTGGGTCCCGGCGCTGCCCAGGCAGTTCACCAACTGGCGGCTGTCGAAGCCCAGCAGCTTGCCAACGGCTACGGCGGCGGCCAGGGTGCCGACCGTGGCGGTGGTGTGGAAGATGCGGTAGTGCGAGCGGCCGAGGAACTCGCCGATGCGGATGCCCGCCTCGTAGCCGGCGACGCTGGCGAGGATCAGTTCGCGGCCGGACTTGCCCAGGTCCTGGGCGGCGGCCAGGGCTGCCGGGAATACCACCGTGGCCGGGTGCAGCACCGAGCTGTTGTGCAGGTCGTCCTGTTCCACCAGGTGCGAGCTGGCGCCATTGACCAGCGCGGCGAAGTACGCCGAAGTCGATGAACCGTCGACCAGCACGCGGCTGCGTCCGTCCACGGGGCCCATGCGTTGTGCATAGCGCTGGAACAGCGGGATCGGGTGGCGGCCCTGGCTGGCCAGGGCCGAGCCGAGCCAGTCGAGGAACAGGTCTTCGGTGCGCGCGACCACCGCGGCCGGCAGGTCTTCGTAGCGCAGGCCGGCGAGGAATTCGGCCAGGGCGTGGGTATTGTTCATCGCTTGTCGTCCTTGGGCTCGCAGGTCAGAAGGAGCGCGGCAGTTCGAGCAGGTGCTCGGCCACGTAGGACAGGATCAGGTTGGTGGAGATCGGCGCCACCTGGTACAGACGCGTCTCGCGGAACTTGCGCTCCACGTCGTATTCGTTGGCGAAGCCGAAGCCGCCGTGGGTCTGCAGGCAGGCGTTGGCCGCCTCCCAGCTGGCCTTGGCCGCCAGGTACTTGGCCATGTTCGCCGCCGCCCCGGCGTTGCGCCCGGCGTCGTATTCCGCGCAGGCCTTCCAGCGCATCAGGTCGGCCGCCTCCACCTCGATGTGCGCCTCGGCGATGGGGAACTGCACGCCCTGGTTCTGCCCAATCGGGCGGCCGAACACCACGCGGTCGCGGGCGTACTGGCTGGCCTTCTCGATGAACCAGCGGCCGTCGCCGATGCATTCGGCGGCGATCAGCGTGCGCTCGGCGTTGAGCCCGTCGAGGATGTAGCGGAAGCCCTTGCCCTCTTCGCCGATCAGGCTGCTGGCGGGGATTTCCAGGTTGTCGAAGAACAGCTCGTTGGTCTCGTGGTTGACCATGTTGGCGATCGGCTGCACGGTCAGGCCGTTGCCGATGGCCTCGCGCAGGTCGACCAGGAAGATCGACATGCCGTCGGCCTTCTTCTTCACCTCGGCCAGCGGCGTGGTGCGCGCCAGCAGGATCATCAGGTCGGAATGCTGCACGCGGGAGATCCACACCTTCTGGCCGTTGATGACGTACTTGTCGCCCTGGCGCACGGCGGTGGTCTTGATCTTGGTGGTGTCGGTGCCGGTGGTCGGCTCGGTGACGCCCATGGACTGCAGGCGCAGCTCGCCGCTGGCCAGCTTCGGCAGGTAATAACGCTTCTGCTCCTCGCTGCCGTTCCGCAGCAGGGTGAACATGTTGTACATCTGCCCGTGGATGGTCCCGGAGTTGCCGCCGCAGTGGTTCACTTCTTCGAGGATCACCGAAGCCTCGGCCAGCCCCAGGCCGGAGCCGCCGTACTCCTCGGGGATCATCGCCGACAGCCAGCCGGCCTCGGTCATGGCCTTGACGAAGGCTTCGGGGAAGCCCTTGCGCTCGTCGATCTCGCGCCAGTAGGCGCTGGGGAATTCCGCGCACAGGGCGCGCACGCCTTCGCGGATGGCCTGCAGTTCTTCCGGGGTGCTGCTCATGGGGGTTCCTCGATGGGGGTTCAGTCGAATTCCACTTCGCCGCGCTGGGCGATGCCGGCTGCGTTGCCGGCCCAGACCTCGGCCTTGCCGGGGCCGCTGGGGCGGCCACCCAGCTCGAACGGCTCGGGGCAGATCAGCGGGCGCAGGCCGCGGTAGGCGAAGCGACGCAGGCGCGCCTGGGGGTTGGCGCGGCAGAAGGCGCGCAGGTTCAGGGTGGCGATCAGCGGGCCGTGCACCACCAGGCCGGGGTAGCCTTCGGCGCCGGTGACGTAGGGCCAGTCGTAGTGGATGCGGTGGCCGTTGAAGGTTACAGCCGAGTAGCGGAACAACAGCACCGGGCTGGGCTCGACCGCCTCGCGCCAGGCGCCTTCGGGCAGCGCCTCGGTGCCGCCGAGCTTGGGCGGGCTGGGTTCGCGGTAGACGATGTCCTGCTCCTCGCGCAGCGCCAGGCGGCCGTCCTGCAGGTAGTCGTGGCGCAGGGTGACGAACAGCAGCGCGCCGGTGCGCCCGTGCTTTTCCTCGACCTTGAGGATGGTGGTCACCCGGCTGGCTTCGTGGCCGACACGCAGCGGCTCGTGGAACTCCAGGCGGCCGCCGGCCCACATGCGGTTGCGCCCGTCCGCCGGCGGCAGGAAACCGCCGCGCGCCGGGTGGCCGTCGGCGCCCAGGCCGGCCTCGGGCACGGCGTCCTGGAAGAACGCCCAATGCCACAGCGGCGGCAGCGCCTCGCCGGCGGCGGGGGCCGGCTCGCCGAGGGTGGCGGCCAGGCGGCTGACCAGCAGCGTGCTCAGTTCTTCCTGGCTTTCCTGGGTGCGGCCTATCCAGGCTGCGTAGGACATTTCACTCATGGTTTCTCTTCCGTGGAAGTTTCCGAACAGGATGCCGAGGGGCTTGCGTTCCGAGAATCCGCATTTCCATAATCCGGCGTTAACCGAAACCGAACGCCACCCGGATACCTTCACCATGCATTTCGACCTGGCCGACCTGCGCCTCTTCGTGCACATCGCCGAATCCCCCAGCCTGACCCAGGGCGCCCGCCGCGCGCACCTCTCGGCGGCGGCCGCCAGCGCCCGCATCAAGGCCCTGGAAGGCCAGCTCGACAGCCGTCTGCTGTACCGCGACAACCGCGGCGTGGAACTGACCCCCAGCGGCCAGCGCCTGCTGCAGCACGCGCGCCTGATCCTGCGCCAGGTGGAGCGGCTCAAGGACGACTTCGGCGAACAGGGCGGCGACCAGGCCGGGCACATCCGCATCTTCGCCAACACCACGGCGGTCACCGAGTTCCTCCCGGAAGTGCTGGCCGGCTTCCTCGCCGAGCGCCCCGCCGTCACCGTGGACCTGCAGGAGCGCCTGAACCGCGACATCGTCCGCGCCATCCTCGACGGCTCGGCGGACCTGGGCATAGTCGCCGGCCCGGTGCGCGCCGAGGGCCTGGAGATCCTCCACTTCAGCACCGACCACCTGGTGCTGGTGGTGCCGCCCGGCCATGCCCTGGAACGCCTGGGCCGTCCTACCCTGGCCGATACCCTCGGCTATTTCCACGTCGGCCTGCACGAGGGCAGCACCCTGCAGAGCTTCCTGCGCGAGCAGGTGGAACGCCTGGGCGGCACCCTCAACCTGCGCATCCAGGTGGCCAGCTTCGAGGCGGCCTGCCGGATGATCGAGGCCGGGGTGGGCATCGGCGTGCTCCCGGAAACCGCGGCGCGCCGCCACCAGCGCAGCATGGGGTTGAGCATCCTGCAGCTGGACGAGCCCTGGGTGGTGCGCGAGCGCAGTGTGTTGATGCGTGAGCGCGAGGCGTTGCCGGGGTGTGCGCGGACGTTGGTGGAGTTGCTGCGGCGGGTGGGGGATGAGGGTAGCGTGGGGGCGGTTGCGGATGGGGTTTAAGAGCGCCCTCGGCTGCGCGTTCGTAGGGCGCATAACGCCTACGGCGTTATCCGCCGAATCGCGGACAGAGTCCGCTCCTACGCCCGCCGGCAAACCACTCCGTAGGATGGTGTTGAGCGAAGCGATACCCATCCTACGAAAAGCCGTGCTTCCTGGAACCGTAGCGGGCCCTGCCCGCGATTCGCGCGCAGGGCGCGCTCCTACGAAGAGCAAAAGCCGTGCCCGCTGATTTGGGTAGGAGCGGACTTTGTCCGCGATTCACCGGCCACGCCGGACGTCCCGGTGGCACGAACGGCCCCTCAGGGAGCCGGGCTACAGACTTCGCCCTCGAAGCTCAGCCAAAAAACCGCCGACCGGGCGTCCCCGGTCGGCGGTCTGTTGGTCCACGCGCACCGCTGCACCGGCGCGCCCCAGACTCACTTCCCAGCAGTCAACGTGCTGTAGCTGCTGATCAGGTTGCGGTAGTCCGGGATGTGGTTGGAGAACAACGCCACCAGGCCCTCGATGTCGTTGCGCCAGTCGCGGTGCAGTTCGCAGGCCACGCCGAACCAGGTCATCAGTTGCGCGCCGGCGGCTTCCATGCGGCGCCAGGCGGCGTCGCGGGTGACTTCGTTGAAGGTGCCGGAAGCGTCGGCCACCACGAAGACGTCGAAGCCTTCCTCCAGGGCCGATAGCGCCGGGAAGGCCACGCAGACTTCGGTGACCACGCCGGCGATGATCAGCTGCTTCTTGCCGGTGGCCTTCACCGCCTTGACGAAGTCCTCGTTGTCCCAGGCGTTGATGTTGCCCGGGCGGGCGATGTACGGGGCGTCGGGGAAGAGTTCCTTCAGCTCCGGCACCAGCGGGCCGTTGGGGCCGCTCTCGAAGCTGGTGGTGAGGATGGTCGGCAGCTTGAAGTACTTGGCCAGGTCCGCCAGGGCCAACACGTTGTTCTTGAACTTGTCCGGTTCGATGTCGCGCACCAGGGACAGCAGTCCGGCCTGGTGGTCGACCAGCAGCACGGCGGCCTGGGTCTTGTCGAGGCGAACATAGGGCTTGCTCATTGCGCTTTCCTCTTGCTGGGGGAAACGCCCGGCCCACGCCGGGCAAGGGGTGTCGTCAGCGCTGCGAATCCAGCGTTTCGTGGTTGCTCACCACCGCCTGGGCCTTGGCGTAACTTTCGATCAGCAGGCGGTAGTGCGGGAAGATGTGGCTGTAGGCCTCGGCCCACTCGGCGGCGTCGGGGCGGTTCCAGGTGCGCTGGATTTCCGAGCACACCGCCGCGGTGTCCATGGGCACCACGCCGGCCTGCACCACGCGGGCCAGGGTGATTTCCTGGGCGGCCTTGGAGTAGGTGCCGGAGGCGTCGATCACCGCGAACACCCGGTAGCCGGCGTTGACCGCGGCGATCGCCGGGAAGGCCATGCACACGCTGGTGATGGTGCCGGCGATGACCAGGGTCTTCTTGCCGGTCCTCTCCACTGCGGCGACGAAGTCGGGGTTGTCCCAGGCGTTGATCTCGCCCTTGCGCGCCACGTACTGCGCATGCGGCGCGGCCTCGTGGATCTCGGGGATCAGCGGGCCGTTGGGGCCCTGGGGCACCGAGGCTGTGGTGATCAGCGGGATCTTCGCCAGGCTGGCGATCTTCGCCAGGGTGATGGCGTTGGCGCGCAGTTCGGTCATGGGCATGTCCTTGACCGTCTGGAACAGCCCGCTCTGGTGGTCGATCAGCAGCATGGCGGTGTCGTCGGGGTCGATCACCGGGCGCTGGCCGTCGAAGTTGGCGACGTTGCCGAATCGGCTCATTTTCGTTTCCTCGCAAGTGGGCGTCCTGCCCGAACGGCCCGCGCGCTCCGGCGCGGGCATCCAACCAGACTAGGCGCTGGCCGAGTCCGGCACGTGACGCTCAGCCGGCCATCTGTCCGAAACGCCCGCGGCGGAAGTCGTCGAGGGCCTGCTCGATCTGCTCGCGGCTGTTCATGACGAAGGGGCCGTAGCCGACGATGGGTTCGTCCAGCGGCTCGCCGGACAGCAGCAGCGCCAGGGCGTCGCTTTCGGTCTCGATGTGGATGGCATCGCCGCGGCGCTCGAACAGCACCAGTTGGCCCTCCTCCGCCCGTTGCCCGCCGTTCAGCCGCAGGCTGCCGCGCAGCACCACCAGCGCCGTGTTGCGGCCCGGCTCGACGCGCAGCTCGAAGGCCTTGCCGGCGTTCAGGCGCAGGTCCCAGACATCCAGCGGGCTGAAGCTGTGGGCCGGACCGCGATGGCCGCGGTAGTCGCCGGCGATCACCCGCAGTTGGCCGGCGCCGCCGGGCAGCTCGGTGCGGGGGATGCTGGCGTCCAGCAGAGTCTGGTAGGCCGGCGCGGTGAGCTTGTCGCGCGCCGGCAGGTTCACCCACAGCTGCACCATGTGCAGGGTGCCGCCGCTGCGGCTGAAGGCCGGGGCGTGGTACTCCTCGTGGAGGATGCCGGCGCCGGCGGTCATCCATTGCACGTCGCCGGGGCCGATGCGCCCGCCGGCGCCGCTGGAGTCGCGGTGCTCCAGCTCGCCCTGGTAGACCAGGGTGACGGTCTCGAAGCCTCGGTGCGGGTGCTGGCCGACGCCGCGCCGGGCGCCGTCGCCGGGGAAGTCCTGCGGCCCGGCGTGGTCGAGCAGCAGGAAGGGGCTGAGCTGGTCGCCCAGGCGGTCGTAGGAGAACAGGGTGCGGACCGGGAAGCCGTCGCCGACCCAGTGCGGGCGCGGGGCGCTGTAGATGCCGAGGATGTCTTTCATGGGGTGCCTCCTGAGAGTCTGGAGCCACCTTAGAACTGCAACGCTATAGCCGGTAGACTGCGAAAATCACCTTCAGCGTTCCATTTGGAGAACAGCGCCGTGGAAGACCTCAACGACCTCTACTACTTCGCCCAGGTGGTCGAGCATGGCGGCTTCGCCCCGGCCGGGCGCGCCCTGGGCGAGCCCAAGTCGAAGCTCAGCCGGCGCATCGCCGCCCTGGAGGAACGCCTGGGCGTGCGCCTGATCCAGCGCTCCACCCGGCACTTCTCGGTGACCGAGATCGGCCAGGAATACCACCGCCACTGCCTGGCCATGCTGGTGGAGGCCGAGGGCGCCGCCGAGGTCATCGACCGCCACCGCGCCGAGCCCCAGGGCCGGGTGCGGCTGAGCTGCCCCACGGCGCTGCTGAACTTCTGGGTCGGCCCGATGCTGGCCGAGTTCATGCTGCGCTACCCGCTGGTGGAATTGCAGGTGGAGGCCACCAACCGCCAGGTGGACCTGATCCAGGAAGGCTTCGACATCGCCCTGCGTGTGCGCTTCCCGCCGCTGGAAGGCAGCGAGCTGGTGATGAAGGTGCTGGGCGAGAGCCGGCAGATGGTGGTGGGCGCGCCGGCCCTGCGCCAGCGCCTGGGCCAGCGCCCCTCGCCCACCGAGGTGGCGGCGCTGCCGACGCTGCACTGGGGCTCGCCGCAGCGCGACTACCAGTGGCAGCTGGACGGCCCCGACGGCGTGCGCGCCCAGGCCCGCTACCAGCCGCGGCTGATCACCGATGACCTGATGGCGCTGCGCCAGGCGGCGGTGGCCGGGGTGGGCGCCGTGCACCTGCCCTCGGTGGTGGTGCGCGAGCAACTGGCCGACGGCAGCCTGGTCAACCTGCTGCCGGACTGGGCGCCGCGCACCGGCATCGTGCATGCCGTCTACCCGTCACGGCGCGGCCTGCTGCCGTCGGTGCGCGGCCTGCTGGACTTCCTCGGCCAGGGCTTCGCCCACAGCGACATGGCCTGAGACCGCTACCTAGCGGCGCAGGCGCCCGCCGCCGCCGAAGTGGCCGCCACCGCCCCACTGCCGCTGCGTCTGCCCGAAGCGCTGCTGGCCGACCACCCGCGACTGGCGCTGCTGCTCCAGCTGGCTGCGCAGCTCGCCGTTGCCGCCCTGCACCGGCTGCCAGCCGTTGTCGGTGTGTTTCTGCCAGCCGTCGTCGGTGCGCTGGTAGATGTTGCCGTCGTGCCCGGCGTAGACGTCGCCGTTGTTCCAGGCCACGCCGCTGCCGGTGCGCCGGTTGTAGGCCAGGCCGCGGCTGTCGGTGCTGCGGCTGCCGTCGTAGAAGTTGCCGCTGACGCCCTTCTCGGCGATCACCGTGCGCCCGGTCTGGGCGTTGTGCCCGGCGACCTGGCGCCCGGCGGCATAGTCGCCGCTGTCGCGATTGCCCACCACGGTGCTGCGCCCGGCGCCGGAGATGCCGGTGGAGGGGTTGGAGAAGGAGCCCTGGCGGCCCGCGGCGAAGTTCTGCGAATAGGGGTTGAAGGCGGCGCCGCGGCTGCCCTGGAAGCGCGCCCCGGTGAGCGGATCGTAGCCGCGCGCGGCGCTGCCCTGCCACTGGGTGCCGGTCCAGGCGTTCCAGCCGCTGGCGTGGGTCACGCTGCCCTGCCCCCAGCGCCCGTAGAAGTTGGCCTGGTTGACGTTCACGTAGTTCCAGCCATGGCTCGGCCAGGGCCCCCAGTACGGCCCCCAGCAGGGGTATTCCGAGCCCCAGATGGCGCCCACGGCGAAGCCGAAGGCGAAGCCCTCCAGGGTGCCCAGGGCGAAGCTGGCGCCATAGCCGTAGGTGGGCGGGTAGCCGTAGTAGACGGTCTCGCTGACGTAGGCCGGGTAGGCGTAGCCGGTGCCGTAGACCACGGTGCCGCCGTCGTTGACCACCACGCCGAGGTAGCCGGGGGTGTAGCCGACCACCACGGTCTGTGGCGTCACCGAGTAGATGTGCACGTAGGTGACGTAGTACAGCGGCGAACTGGGCGGAATAGCGTAGATCGCCGCCGGCACCTCGGTGGCCACCTTCCAGGGCCCGGCGGCGCCGGTGGCGACGAACCACACGCCGTTGCTCACCGCATAGAACTGGTCGGGGCCGACCTCGATCACCGGCGTCGGGGTGTTCACCGCGTACTGCAGCGCGGTGCCTTCGATGGGCGAGAAGCGCGGCGTGCCGTCATAAGCGACCTTGAGGCTGGTCCTGCTGCGCGAGACGCTGGCGGTCTGCGGGATGTTGGCGGCAATGGCCGCCTCCTTGGCCTGGGGCGTGCCGGGCACCGAGACCAGCACGTTGGCCTTGGGGTCCTTCGGCGAGATTTTCGCGAAGTCCGCCGGCAGCTCCTTGCCGTCCACGTAGGTCCAGGGGCCCTTGTCGCCCGGCGCGCTGAACCAGCGCCCGGAGACCAGCACGTACCAGGTGTTGCTGGCCGGGTCGACGAACACCGCGTGGTCGGCGTTGCTCAGGCTCAGCAGCGCGACGCCGTCCACCGGGCTTATCTGCGCCGCGCCGTCGCTGATGATCAGTTCGCTGGGCTGGGTGGCCAGGACGATGGCCGGGGCCTTGGCGGCCTTCTTGCCGTCCTTGGGCAGCAGCGGGTCCGGCAGGTTGGCCTTGGCCGCCAGCTTCGCCGCCTCCAGCAGCGCCTTCGGCGGCTGGCTGAGCACCCGCCAGGTGCCCTCCAGGCCCTGGGCCAGGTACCAGTAGCCGGCGGCCTGCAGGTAGCAGTTGTTCTGCCCGTCGCGCAGGATCAGCGCGCGGCTGTTGAGCACGCGCTGGAAGTCGCTGCCTTCCACGGTGCGCCACTGCGGTTCGCCATCGATGCGCACCAGCACGCTGGGGCTGTCGGCGAAGAGGATGCGCGGCGCGTCGTTCTTCACCGTCACCCGGCGCAGCTTGTCCAGTTGCTGGGCCACGGCGTAGCTGGCCTGCAGCTCGTCCAGCGAGGCGGTCAGCTGCTTCGGCAGGCGCTGGGTCAGGGCCTGGCGGACCTTCTCGGCGCTGTCCGGCGCGGTGGGCACCTCGACCTTGTCGATGCGCAGGTCGGTCAGTTGCACCAGGCCGCTGCTCTTGTCGATGTCGGCGGCGGCGGAGAACTGCGCCACGCCATAGGTCGGCGCGCCCTTGGCAGTGCCCAGGGCGATGGCCGCGCGGCCGCCCAGGCGGGTGCCGTCCCAGCTCTCGATCTGCGGCTGGAACACCTGCAGGTGCTGCTCGCCGAGGGGATAGTCGCGCGGCCATTTCAGGCTCTCGCCGCTGGGCGGTTGCGGCGGCGCCTCGGCGGCTGGCGTCGGCAGGCTGGTGAGCAGGGGGAGCAGCATCAGGCAGCAGAGCAGCAGGCGGCGAGCGGTCATGGTCGGTCTCGGGCACGCGCGGGTGGGCGCAAGCGATAACGATAGTGCATCGCCGGCGCCCTGCCGCCCGCCGCCCGCGCAGGACCGGAAAAGTTCGAGGCTGCGCTATTCGCAGAAGCGCCCTTGCCGCGCCTCGGGCATCAGCTCCAGGTACTGGCGGCCGCTCATGTGCACCACGGCGTTGTGGTCGCCGGCCTCGAAGTAGATGTCCGCCTGCTCGCCCAGGGATTCGTCGATCAGGGTTTCCAGGCCGAACAGGCTGCCCACCGCCGGGATGGCGCCGGGCGCGCAGTCCTCGAAGCGCGCGGAGAAATCGCCCTCGCGGGCCAGGCGCCAGTTGCGCCGGGTGAGCTTGTGCACCTTGTGCAGGTCGACCTGGCGGCTGGCCGGCACCACGGCCATCAGCCAGTGGCCCTGGAAGTCGTCGAGGATCACCGGCTTGGCCATCTGCTGCGGCGGCACGCCGGCGCGGCGGGCGGCCTCGCGGGTGGTCATGGACGTGGCGTGGGGCAGCAGATCGTAGCGGCTGCGATGCTGCGACAGGCAATTCTGCAAGCGACTGGACATGCTCATGGCTCACCTCCGGGAAGCGGCGCCGCCCCACTGCCCCGTGGCGCCGGCGCAGCCGGCTGGCGGGGGCTTCCCGCCCCCGTTTGCTCCAGTCTAGCGCCGCCGCCCCGGCGCGGACGGCGGGCCGACCAGGGGCGTCAGCCGGCCAGCGCGAGCAGCGCCGGCACGCTGAGGACGGCGCTGTAGAAGCCCATGAACTGCACGCCGATGTTGAAGCCGAGGAAGCGCCCGAGCAGGCCGCCGACCAGGCCCATGCTGAGGATCACCAGCAGGCCCAGCAGCCCGCCCTCCCACAGGCCGACCACCAGGACCAGGCCGACGAAGGTGGCGATCACCGCCTCGTGGCTGACGCGCCGCGAGACGAACGCGGCGGCGCGGTGGGCGAAGTTCATCGCAAAGGGATAGGCGACGAGCGCCGCCACCAGCACCGCCAGCAGGCCGACCACGAGGAATTCCCAGGGGCCCATCAGGCTGTGCAGGTTGTGCACCTGGCCGCTGGCGGCCTCCACGTGGAAGCGCGGCGGCGCGTTGAACAGCGGCGCCGCCGGGCCCGCGGCCACCGGGCTGAGCGGCAGGCCGAAGGCGATCAGCGGGATCATCGCCTCGGCGATGTAGGTGGATTCGGTCACCCCGTTGCGCACGGCCAGCACCGAGGTCAGGCGGTGGTAGGCGTGGCGGATGCGCGAACCGACGACCTCGCCGAGGATCACCGTCATGGCCACCGGGCTGAACACGAAGGTGGCGCTGGACAGCGCGGCGGCACCGAGGGTCCAGCCGGTCTGGCGGCGGTCGAGCACCTTGAGCGGGTTGGGGAAGTAGCCGTCCCAGCCCTTCACGTCCGGCGCCAGGGCGAAGGTGCGCGGCTCGCTGCGGCGCATGTGCTGGCGCTCGGCGGGCGCCAGCAGGGCGAACAGCGAGACGATCAGCGGCCCCACGGCGATGCCGAGGAAGTAGCTGACCGTAAGCTTCACCCCGTGCTGGGCGGTCAGCGTCTGCAGCGCCACGATCAGCAGCACGAAGGGCCCCAGGGCCAGCAGCGCGGCCCAGCGCCCGGCGGAGAACCAGGCGATGGCCAGGGCCGCGCAGAGGAACACCCAGGGCGCCGCCTGCTTGATGGTTGCGCCGAAGGGCGCCAGCAGCACCGCGAAGAGCACCGCCAGGGGCACCGCGAGGAACGCCGCCAGCACCGCGCCGGAGATCATCTTGCGCAGGGCGATGTGCGGCACGCCGAGGTTGCGCAGGAAGTTCGCCTCGCGCATCAGCGGCGTGGCCATGGTGTCGCCGGGGATGCCCAGCAGCGCCGTGGGCACCGCGTGGGTCATGTGCTTGGCCACCGCGCCGGCGAGGAAGAAGGCGAACACCCCGGCCGGCGCCACGCCCAGCAGCACCACCAGCAGCGTCAGCGGCGCCAGGGTGGTGGTTTCGTCGCTGCCGGAGACCAGGCCGATGGCGGCGAACAGCAGCGCACCGGTCACGGCCATCAGCAGGGCGATGGGCAACTGCTCGATGAAAAGCTCCATCAGACCGCCCCTCCCGTTGCCGGCAGCCCGGCGGGCGCGGGCTTCTCCCGGGGCGCGCTCACCTGGGCGAACAGCTCGTACAGCTGGACTTCCTTCAGCTCCGCCAGCACCTCCGGCGGCAGGTCGTCCAGCTCGCCGAGGCCGCCGTATTCGGCCTCCAGCTCGCGCAGGGCGCGCTCGCGCCAGGCGGCGTCGGCCACGTGCTCGACCACCCGGCGCTTGGGCTTGAACAGCACGGCGCTGATCGCCCCGCCGGCCAGGCAGCCGAGGATGCCTACCAGCATGGCGTAGGCGCGGGCCATCTGCACGGATTCGACCAGGCCGAGGAGCAGCCGCTCGGCGAGCAGGAAGGCGCCCAGGCTGACCAGCGCGCCTATGGCGATGGCGCCGGCCAGGTGGCGGCTGTCGACGGTGTCGCCCCAGACTTCGTAGAGGCGGGAATCGGGATGCGGGTTCGGCGCTGGCAGCGGCGCCCTGTCGCGGGTGTCCATGGTGAGTCTCCTGCCCTGCCGGGCTTCTTGTTGTCAGAGTGCGGGCGCGGTGCTGCGGCGCTCGGCGGCCACCAGGGCGCGGCCGGCGCGCGAGGCGTTGGGCCGGCCCAGGCGGCGGCTGATGAGGGTGCCCAGGCGGGCCACGGCCGGCAGATCGATACCGGTGGCGTAACCCATGCCGTGCAGCAGGTGCAGCACGTCCTCGGTGGCGACGTTGCCGCCGGCGCCCGGCGAATAGGGGCAGCCGCCGAGGCCGGCAAGCGAGCTGTCGAAGGTGCGCACCCCGGCCTGCAGCGCCGCGAGCAGGTTGGCCAGGGCCATGCCGAAGGTGTCGTGGAAGTGCCCGGCGAGCGCCGTCAGCGGCAGGCGCTGGGCGCAATGCTCCAGCAGCCGCGCGGTGGCATCCGGGGTGCCCTTGCCGAGGGTGTCGCCCAGGCTGATCTCGTAGCAGCCCAGGGCATGCAGGCGCTCGGCCACCTCGCCGGCCTGCTGCGGCGCCACCGGGCCGCTGTAGGGGCAGTCGAGCACGCAGGACACGTAGCCGCGCACCCGCACGCCCCGCTCGCGGGCCAGGGCCAGCACCGGCTCGAAGCGGAGCAGGCTGTCGTCGATGGAGCAGTTGATGTTGCGCTGGGAGAAGGCCTCGGAGGCGGCGGCGAACACCGCCACCTCCTCGCAGCCGGCCGCCAGCGCTGCCTCCAGGCCCACCAGGTTGGGCACCAGGGCGCTGAAGCGCACCCCGGGCCGGCGCCCGAGGCGCCGCAGCACCTCGTCGCTGCCGGCCATCTGCGGCACCCAGCGCGGCGAGACGAAGGCGCCGGCCTCGATGTGCCGCAGCCCGGCGTCCGCCAGTTGCCGGACCAGATCGATGCGCGCCTCCACCGGCAGCACCTGTGGCTCGTTCTGCAGGCCGTCGCGCGGGCCGACCTCGACGATCCTGACGAAGCCGCTCATGCGCCGCGCCTTTCGCGCAGCAGCTCCACGGCGCGGTCGGCGCGCACGTCGCCGGCTTCCACCAGGCGCCGGGCCAGCCAGTCCACTTCCTCGCCGCGGGCGCCGGCCACCAGGGCGATGTTGCGCGCGTGCAGGGCCATGTGGCCGCGCTGGATGCCTTCGCAGGCCAGGGCGCGCAGGGCCCCGAGGTTCTGCGCCAGGCCCACGGCCACGGCGATTTCGGCCAGTTCCTGGGCGCTGCGCACGGCGAGGATGCGCAGCGACAATTGCGCCAGCGGATGGGTGCGGGTGGCGCCGCCGACCAGGCCCACCGGCATAGGCATCTCGATGCTGCCCACCAGGTGTCCTTCGGCGTCCTTCTCCCAGGTGCTCAGCGAGCCGTAGTGGCCGCTGCGGCAGGCGTAGGCGTGGGCGCCCGCCTCCACGGCGCGCCAGTCGTTGCCGGTGGCGACGATCAGGGGGTCGATACCGTTCATGATGCCCTTGTTGTGTGTGGCCGCGCGGTAGGGGTCGACGGCGGCGAAGCAGTAGGCGTCGAGGATGCCCTCGATCACCGCTTCGCCGCTGTAGTCCGGCGACTGCAACTGCTGTGGGGCGATACGGACCTGGGCCCGGGCCAGGCGCAGGTCGGCGAGGTTGGAGAGGATGCGCAGGCGCGCCTGGCCGCCGGTGATGCGCTCCATCAACGGGGCCACGGCCTCGGCCATGGTATTCACCGTGTTGGCGCCCATGGCGTCGCGCACGTCGACGATCAGGTGCGCCACCAGCATCGGCCCGCGCGGGCTGTCGGCGAAGCAGTGCACTTCCAGGTCGCGGCAGCCGCCACCCAGGCTGTTGAGCAACTGGTCCTTGCGGTTGGCCAGCTCGACGATCTCGTCCTTGTGCCGCAGCAGCGCCAGGCGCGCGTTGAACGGGTCGCCCAGGCCCACCAGCTGGACCTGGGCGCGCATCAGCGGCGCGCTGCTGGAAGTCTGGAAGCCGCCGCCGGCGCGGGCCAGCTTGGCCATGTAGGAGGCGGCGGCGACGATCGACGGCTCCTCCACCACCATCGGCACCAGCAGCTCGCGGCCGTTGACCACGAAGTTGCTGGCCACCGCGTAGGGCAGCTCGAAGGTGCCGAGCACGTTCTCGATCATGCCGTTGGCCACCTCCAGCGGCAGTGCGCCGGGCGTGGCCAGGTGCTGCAGCTCGGGCAGCTGCAACAGGGCTGCGAGGTGGTCGAGGCGCTGGCGTGGCGACAGGTTGCGGAATGCGGGAAGGCGGGAATCGATGAGCATCGGGGCGTCCATTGTCATTCTTGTGTTGAGTGGGATGCGGGTGGCGCCGGGCCGCCCGAGGCCCCAAGGTGCTATGACTGGTCCCGCCGATGAAGGTACAGTTGGCCCCAACAGTACCCACACTGTACCCATGACACCCCGGAGACCGCCGTGCCCCGCCAGACCCTCGCCGAACAGGTCGCCCAGTCCCTCGCCCGGCAGATCCGCGAAGGCGCGCTGCAGCGCGGCGACCGCCTGCCCTCGCTGCGCGAATACATGCGCCTGCACGGCCACTCGAAGAACACCGTGATCACCGCCTACGAGCTGCTGGCCGCCCAGGGCCTGGTGGAGGCGCGCCACGGCAAGGGCTTCTTCGTCCGCGCCAGTGCCCCGCGCAGCAGCGAGGCCGAGGAACCCCTGCCCTACACCCGCGCCCTGGACACCATCTGGATGATGCGCCAGCAGTTCGTCCACGAGCCGGCCCGGGCGCCGCTGGGCGAAGGCTTCCCGCCGGTGGCCTGGCTGCAGGACATGCGCCTTGACCGCTTCACCCGCCAGGTGCTGCGCACCGACGCCAATTCGCTGTTCCGCTACGGCAACCGCCTGGGCAACCCGGCCCTGCGCCAGAGCCTGGTGCGCCGCCTGGCCGGCTACGCCATCGACGGCAACCCGCGGCAGATCCTCACCACCCACGGCGCCAACCATGCGCTGGACCTGATCGTCCGGCGCTTTGTCGCCCCCGGCGACGCAGTGCTGGTGGAAAACCCCGGCTACTACCCGCTGTTCGGCAAGCTGCAACTGCAGGGCGCGCGCATGCTCAGCCTGCCGCGCCTGGCCGACGGGCCGGACCTGCAGGCGCTGGAGCAACTGCTGCGCCGCGAGCGGCCGAAGCTGTTCTTCCTGCAATCGGTGGGGCACAACCCCACCGGCTCGGACATCTCGCCGGTGAAGGCGCACCAGTTGCTGAAACTGGCCGACGAGCACGACCTGCTGCTGGTCGAGGACGACGCCATGGCCGACTTCAAGCCCAGCTCGGCGATCAAGGTCGCCACCCTCGACCAGCTACGCCGCACGCTCTACGTCGGCAGCTTCTCCAAGTCGATCTCGGCCTCGCTGCGGGTCGGCTTCATCGCCGGCAGCCGCGAGCGCATCGAGGAACTGGCGGACCTGAAGATGCTGCTGCACACCAGTTGCTCGGAGCTGTGCGAGCGCACGGTGGACGTGGCGCTGGGCGAAGGCTACTTCCTGCGCCACCTCACCCGCCTGCAGGCCCAGGTCGCCGCCGCCACCCATGCCGGGCTCGCAGTGCTGGACGCGCTGGGCGCCGAAGTGCTGTGCCGCCCGCAGCAGAGCCTGTACCTGTGGGCGCGCTTCCCGCACATCGACGACGCAGAGGCCTTCACCCGCGACGTGCTGCCCCAGGGCCTGGCCCTGGCGCCGGGCGCGATCTTCAGCACCGACCGCGGCCAGGCCAACCCCTGGATGCGCCTGAACGTGGCCTACCTGCAGGACCCGCTGTTCGCCGCCTGCGTGCGTCAGGCCCGTGGCTCGCTACGGTAGATGAGGGTGTCCTGGGTGCCGTGCCAGGCATCGTTGCGCACCCCGCGCAGGGTTCGCACCAGGCGGAAGCCGGCGGCCTCGGCCAGGCGCTGGCTGCGCGGGTTGGCCGAGGACGTGGTGAGGTACAGCCGGGCCCGCGGCAACTGCCCGCAGACTTCGCGCAGCGCCGCGCTCAGGTAGCCCTGGCCGGCGAAGTGCGAACTGGCCCAGTAGCCGATCACGTAGCTCTCTCCCCTGCCCCGCGGCTGCAGGCCGATGCAGCCGATCACCTCGGCGCGGTCGGCGGACAGCAGGAACAGGCGCTTCTCCGCCAATGGCGCGGCGTAGTTGGCGATGGCGCCCTTGAGCGAGCGCAGCACCTGCTCGGCGCTCACCTGCGGGGTCACCCAGTCGAGGAAGGGCGCGTGCTCCGCGTAGCTGTCCTGCAGCGCCCGGCGCAAAGGCTCGCAGAGCGCCAGGCTGGGACGCACCAGCACGGCGTCGCGGGTCGTCAGGCGGTACTCCACGGGTGGCGTCGGCATGGCGGGAGTTCTTCGGGCGATGACGGTTCGCCAGCCTAGCGCAGCCTGGCGCTGTCGGCACCTGCGCTGACGGCAGCCCTGGCACCTGCTTTACTACGAGCAGGGCCGGCCCGCCGCTCCAGGGGGCTGCGGAACCATTGAAATATCCATGCGAGGAGACCGCGCGCAGTGACGGAGGCCAAGCCATGATCGACCTGGAACTGACCCGGCGCCTGCTCGACGGCGCCCTTCGCGCCGACGGCGGGCCCTTCCCGGTGGAGGCCATCGCCCGCCACTACCACGCCGAACTGCACCGCCGCCTGGGCGCGGAAACGCCGGATGCCGACGTGGTCATCGCCAACGCCCTGATCCTCACCGATCTGTTGCGCCGCCTGGGGTTGCTGGAGGGCATCTACCACGGCAACGAGGTCGGCACTCCCAGCGACGGCGAACGCCTGACCGAGGATGGTGAGCGTTTCCTGGCGCTGCTGGATGATCCGCGGTTCGTCGAATACCTGGGCAGGCAGCCCTTGCGTGGTGACCGCGAAACGGTGCTGGAGGCGATTCGCCGGTTCAGCGCGTAGGAGCGGGCCCTGCCCGCGAAATCGCGCGCAGGGCGCGCACCTACGAGAAGCCGTGCCAGCCGAAACCCCGGCGTAGGATGGGTTGAGCGGAGCGATACCCATCGCCATGACAGCATGGGTTTCGCAAACTCAACCCATCCTACGGAACGCGAGCGCGGTGCAGACCTTTCCGGCTGACTCAGGACTTCCCGTTCACACCGGACGGTCCCCTCTCCCGCTTGCGGGGGAGGGTTAGGGAGGGGGAAACATGGCGTCAGGAGAAACACCATGCCTCGGATCAAACTCCGTTCCCTCTCCCCAGCCCTCTCCCTGAAGGGAGAGGGGGCTTCCGTGCTCAGGCGAAACGCCGTGCCAGCCGGCAATATCGGAGTTTCCGGCTGACGCCGAACTGTCCCCTCAGAACCCCACACTGGCCTGCACGAAGAACGTCCGCGGCTGGCCGACATAGATGCCGGCATTGTTGTCGCTGGAACGGGTGAAACTCTCCTTGTCGAAGAGGTTCTTCACTCCCGCGCCGAGCTTGAGGTTGGACAGCTGCGGGCCGAAGTCGTAGCCCACCCGGGCGTTCCACAGGGCGTAGCCGGGGATGTCGCCGTACTGGCCGTCGGCGGTCGGTTCGGTGATGTAGTTGTGGGTGAAGCTGCCGTCGGCGTTGGTGCTCGGGCCGGGGGCGCGTTGGGCGGACTGGGCGAAGGCGTCGACGTTGTAGGTCCAGCGGTCGCGCACGTAGCGCAGGCCCAGGGTCGCCACCTGGCGCGAGTAGAACGGCAGGTCGCGGCCCTTGAAGCCGGGGATCTCGCCTTCGTAGGTGGCGCGGGTGTAGGTCAGGGTGCCGTAGGCGGTCAGGCCTTCCAGGCACGGGTCCAGCGCTGCCAGGTCGTAGTGCGCGGAGGTCTCGATGCCCTGGTGCCTGGTGGCGCCCAGGTTGGTCCAGCCCACGTCGTTGCTGATGTACTGCAGTTCGTCGTCGAAGTCGATGTAGAACAGCGTCACCTCGCCGCCGAAGGCGCCGTCGTCGTAGCGCGTGCCGATCTCGTAGGTGCGCGCCTTCTCCGGCTCCAGGCCGTCGGCGGTCTGGTCGCCGCGGCCGCCCTGGCCGAGCTGGAAGTACTGCAGGCTGCCGAAGGAGGTCTCGTAGTTGGCGAACAGCTTCCAGGCGTCGGAGACGTGGTACATCACGCTCAGCGCCGGCAGCGGCTCGTTGTAGTCCTTGCCGCGGTTCTTGGCCTGCACCGGCTTGCCCTTGTTGTCCAGCACCGGGCGGTCCTGCCAGTCGGTGGAGATGCGCTCGAAGCGGATGCCGGGGGTGACCGTCCAGTTGCCGACGTCGATCTTGTCGTCGATGTACAGCGAGTTGGCCTCGGTGCCACCGGTGCGGTCCTGGTAGATGTGGCCGTCGGCGCCGGGTTGCGGCGTCGGCACGTTGTTCACCAGGGCCACCTGGGAGGCGCGCTCTTCCATGTCTTCCTTCAGGTAGCGGTAGCCGATGCTCGCCTCCTGGGTGGTCGGGCCGACGAAGAAGATTCGCGAGACGCGCGGCTCGAAGCCGAAGGTGTGGTAGTTGCGCGGGTAGGACGCGAGGGTCTTGAGGTCGCGGTTGGCGATGTCGCTGCCGCGGAAGCTGTCGCTGTAGTAGGTCAGCACTTCCAGCTGGGTCAGGTCGTCGATCTTGCGCGTCCACTTGAACGAACCGTCGCTGCGGCGGCCGCGGAAGTTGTCGTAGTCGCGCACCGACTGGTACGGGTCGTGGTCGTACTGGGCCTGGGTCAGGCCGCCGGGCATGTCGGCGGTGCCGTCGTAGTAGTGCAGGTTCAGGGCGAAATCGTCGGCGTCGGTGGGCGCCCAGTGGGTCTTCAGGGTGACGTCGTCGATGTCGTTGTGGTTGTTGCTGTCGCGGTAGCCGTCGCCCTTCACCCCGGAATACAGCAGGGCCATGCCGATGCCATTGTCCGCGGTGCCGCCGATGAAGGCGTTGTGCATCTGCTTCCAGCCGCCGTGGCCGGCGTGCTCGACGGTGGTGCCCACTTCGCCGGAGAACTTCTCGGGGATGGCGCGGGTGACGAAGTTGATCACCCCGCCGACGTTCTGCGGGCCGTAGCGCACGGAGCCGGCGCCGCGGACCACGTCGATGCTGTCGTAGCTGCCGGCCACGCCGGGGAACATCGACAGCTGCGGCTGGCCGTAGGGCGCCACCGCGGCCGGCACGCCGTCGATGAGGATGGTCGAGCGCGGCGACAGGCGCGAGGTCAGGCCGCGCACGCCGACGTTGAGGGAGACGTCGCTGCCGCCGGTGCCATTGTTGTCCTGCACCTGCACGCCGGGAATGCCGCGCAAGGCTTCACGCACGCTGACCACGCCCTTCTCCTGCATGGCCTCGCGACGCACCACGGTGCGCGCGCCGGGGTGGTTCTGCACGTCGCGCTCCTGGGCGTCGGCCAGCCAGTCGCCGACCACCTTCACCTCGGAGGATTCCATCTGCAGCGGTTCGTCGGCGCCGGCCGCGCGCTTGCGCAGGACGATGCCGTTGCCGACCACCTCATAGTCCAGGCCGCTGCCCTGCAGCAGGCGTTCCAGGGCCTGTTCCGGAGTCAGCTCGCCGCTGACCGCCGGGGCCTGCTTGCCTTCCACCAGATCGGGGGTGAAGAACAGTTGCAGCGAGGTCTGCTGGCCCAGTTGCTTGAGCGCGTCGTTCAGCGGCATCGGGCGGATGTCCACCTGGGCGGCCTGGGCCTGGCCGATGGCGGCGCCGATGGCCAGGCTCAGGGCCAGCGGCAGCAGGTGGCGGGCGGTGCGGTTGGAGCGGCGGAGCGAAGGGTTGGTCACGATGTTCCTGTTCCTTGAGGTCCCAATGGCGGCGCGCAGGAAACGGGCCTTGCGAGCCTTTGCCGGGGAAGACGAAACAGGGCGATGAAAACCTGAATCTAACGGAGAATTATTTCGCTTGAGCCGTCGGCCAAGGTCCGCACCTTGACCGGCAGCAGGTGCGGCAGCGCCATCAGCAGGGCGTTGGTGTCGTCCACGCGGAACACGCTGGTCAGGCGCATCTTCGCCACTTCCGGGCTACCGACGCGCAGCGGCTGGGCGCGGTAGCGGGAAACCTCGCGGGCCACTTCGGCCAGGCTCGCGCCGTTGAACACCAGGCGCCCGTCGCGCCAGGCGGTCTGCGCGGCGACGTCGGTGGCCGTGGCCGGCGCCACCCGCCCCTGGGCGTCGATGTGCGTGCCCAGGCCCGCGGTCAGCAATTGCTCGGCGCTGGCCGCTTCACGCCCGGCGACCCGTACCTTGCCCTCCTCCACCGCCACCCGCACTTCGTCGGCGTCGCGGCGCACGTCGAAGCGCGTGCCGGTGACGGTCACCGCGCCCAGGCCGGCGTCGACCACGAAGGGCCTGTCGGCGGCATGGGCGACGCTGAACATGGCCTCGCCGCGCTCCAGGGTCACGTCGCGGCGCAGGTCTCGGAAGCGTACCTGCAGGCGGGTATTGCCGTTGAGTTCCAATTGGCTGCCGTCGGGCAACTCCACCTGGCGGCGCTCGCCCAGGGCGGTGTGGAACTCGGCGCTGTAGTCGCGGCCCCAGCCGCTGAACAGCGCGACGCCGGCGGCCAGCCCGGCCACGCAGGCCGCCGCGGCGAACGCCGGCCAGCGCCGTCGGGTCTTTTGCGGGCGCAAGGCGACCGGCTCGTCGGCGGCAAGCTCGCGCAGGCGCTGCGCCGGGATCAGGTCGGCGGCGCCCCACAGGCGCTGCAGCTGCTCGAATTCGTGGCGGTGTTCCGGCGTCGCCAGCCAGGCGTCGAAGGCGGCCTGCTCGGTGGCGTCCAGGGCGCCGTCCTGCACCCGCGCGAACCAGCGGGCGGCGGCGTCGCGCGGTTGTTCGGTCAACGCCATGGGGCGCTCCCCGGCAAGGTGCTTGGGCTCGGTTTCACTGGCTGGTCCTTCATCACGGTGTGTCGCCCAGGCGGTCCCTGAGGTGGCGCAGGGTACGGATCATATATTTTTCCACCATGTTCCTGCTCAACCCCAGGCGCTCGGCGATTTCCGCCTGGGACAGCCCCTCCAGCTTCTGCCAGACGAATACCTTGCGGCAATTGGCCGGCAGTTCGGCCAGGGCGCGTTCGATGGAACTGGCCAGCTGTACCGCGTGCATGGTGGTCTCCGGGTCGCCGTCGGGCGCTTCGTGCTCGTCCAGGTGCTCCATGCCCACCGGCGGGTGCGCCTGCTCGCGGCGGAAGGCGTCGATGGCCAGGTTGCGCGCCGTGCGGTGCAGGTAGGCGCGCGGCTGCGCCACCGTGGCCTGCGGGGCTTCCAGCAGGCGCAGGTAGGTGTCGTGGGCCAGGTCCTCCGCCTCGTGTCGATTGCGCAGGCGGCGGGTCCAGGCTCCGATGAGCTCCTCGTAGTGTTCGAAGAGGCCAGGCTTGCGCGGGGGTTTGGCGGGCATGGGAGGAATAAACGCGAAGAATCAGCAAATGGTAATGCTTCCTGTTTTCTACGTGCAATCTCCGCCCGGCAACTTCCCGCGGCATTTCCCCAGAAAGCCTCCGGAACCCCGGGGCGCCTGCGCCCGTCAACCCATGTAGACGCAACGCAACGAGTAAGGAGCATCGAATATGAAAGGCACTGGCATCCTCCGCGGCGCCCTGCTCTGGGGCGCCCTGCTGGTATCCGCACCGCTGCTGGCGGCCGATGCCGGGGTGCAGGATTTCGTCAGCCGCGCCTCGGCCACCAGCCTGGCCAATGTGGGCGCGGCCAAGCTGGCGCTGAGCAAGAGCCGCTCGGCGGACGTGAAGACCTTCGCCGTCCACCTCATCGACGACAACACCAAGGCCCAGGTCCAGCTCAAGACCCTGGCCGAAAGCCGCCGGCTGCAATTGGCGGATGGGCCCGACGAGGCCAGCCGCGCCAGGCTGAAGGACCTGGAGGCGCGCCAGGACGACTTCGACGCGGCCTTCGCCAGCAGCCAGGTCCGCGCCCAGGAAGAGGCGCTGCAGCTGTTCAGCGAAGCGGCGCAACAGACCGAGGACGAGGACCTGCGGCAATTCGCCCAGAACAACCTGGCGGTGCTGCGCCTGCACCTGCAGATGGCCCGCCAGTTGGCCCAGGCCCACGGTTCCGGCTGAGCGCCGCGGCCATCCGAATCCCCGAACCCTCGTCGGGCGCCGGCCTCTGCCGAAGGAAACAGGCTAAACCTACTGGGGACGATCAACCGCGGACGGCGCCGGGCAACGCCCCGGACCAGGCCGCCCGAAGACACCACAGGAGAACCCCATGACCCCGCATCGATGGTTTCCCTCCCGCCGCCACGACAGCGTGGCCGAACTGCAGAACCTGGTCGACGAACTCACGGCGCTGCTCGATGGCGGCCGCGAGCTGGCTGCCAAGGACATCCCCGCGTTCAAGGCGCGCCTGCGCCACCTGAGCGACGACTGCCAGGCCATCGGCGACCGCCTGGCCTACCAGGGCCGGCGCGCGCTGCGCCGCGGCGGCGACTATGCCAGCGAGCATCCCTGGCAGGTCGCGCTCATCCTCGCCGCCACCTGCGGGGCACTGGCCGCCGTCTGCCTGGTGAGCCGTCGGCGCTGAACCGGCGCCACGTCCGCCCCACTCTGCTCATCGACCTTCGAATCCCCCCTACGCGCCGCCCTCAGGGGCGGCGCATTGGGCGCTTTCGCATCGCACATTTTTAGTATGTAATTACATGCTACGTAGTACGGTACGAAACGAGCGGAGCGGCCATGGCACGGGGCGGGATCAACAAGGCGCTGGTACAGAAAGCACGCATGGCCATACTGGCCCGCGGGGAAAACCCGAGCATCGATGCCCTGCGCGTCGAGCTGGGCAACACCGGTTCCAAGACCACCATCCATCGCTACCTGAAGGAACTGGAAGCCGAGGCCGGCGGCACGGCCGGGCATCCCCTCTCCCTCAGCGAGGAACTGGGCAATCTGGTCACTCAGTTGGCCGAGCGCCTGCAGCAGGAAGCCCGCGACTCGGTGGCCGAGGACCGCGCCCGGCTGTCCCGCGAGCGCCTGGACTACCAGCAGCAGGTCCGCAGCGCCCAGGCGCGCATCGAGCAGCTACAGGCGCAGAACCAGGCATTGGAGGCGCAACTGCGGGAAACCCGCGAGCAGCTGGAACAGACGCGCCAGCAGAAGCACCAGGGCGATCTGACCAGCGCGCGCCTGCGCCAGGCCGCCGGCGACCTGGAAACCCGCCTGCGCGAGCGTGACGCGCAGATCGCCTCGCTGGAGGAAAAGCACAACCACGCCCGCTTCGCCCTGGAGCAGCAGCGCCAGGCCACGAAGGAACAGCAGGAACAGGAGCAACGCCAGCACCAGGCCCAGCTGCAGCAGCTGACGGAAGAACTGCGCCAGTCGCAGCAGCACCTGGCCGCGCGCCAGGACGAGCTGACGCGGCTGAACCGCGACAACGCGCGCCTGCTCACCGAGGCCCGCCTGCTGCGCGACCAGCAGCAGGAACAGCAGCAACAACTGGCCCGCCACGCCCTGGCGATGGAAGCCCTGCGCCAGGAGCGGGCCCAGGCCGAAGGCGCCCGCTCGGTGCTGGAGCAGCGCAACCTGGCCCAGGGCGAGGAACTGGCGCGCCTGGAACAGCACGGCCGCGAGCAGTCCCGGCAATTGCAGGCCCTGCAACAGCGCCTGCAGGAGCTGAGCCTGGCGCTGCGCGACGAAGCGCCGGGCGCGCCCTGAAGGGCCTTCTGCGACTTATTGCCGGTGGCGCCCCGCGTCTTGCCAGCTAGGCTATAGCGACCACCCGGGTTTCTTTCGCAGCGACCAGCAGCCTCCCGCAAGCCGGGACGTCGGCCCTGCCGGCGATTGGTCCAGCGGCTTTCCGGCCCCTTCGGCCGGGGGATTGCCCGGGGCGCTGAACAAGCGTGGACCTATCGCAACCGGCAAGGTATTCCGCAATGCACGATATCGATCCCGTTGAAACCCAGGAGTGGCTGGACGCCCTGGAGTCGGTGCTCGACCGCGAAGGCGAAGAGCGCGCCCACTACCTGATGACGCGCATGGGCGAGCTGGCCAGCCGCACCGGCACCCAGTTGCCCTACGCCATCACCACCCCGTACCGCAACACCATCCCGGTGACCCACGAGGCGCGCATGCCCGGCGACCTGTTCATGGAACGGCGCATCCGCTCGCTGGTGCGCTGGAACGCCCTGGCCATGGTGATGCGCGCCAACCACAAGGACCCGTCCCTGGGTGGGCACATCTCCACCTTCGCGTCCTCGGCGACGCTCTACGACATCGGCTTCAACTACTTCTTCCGCGCCCCCACCGAAGAACACGGCGGCGACCTCATCTACTTCCAGGGCCACGCCTCCCCCGGCATCTACGCCCGCGCCTTCATCGAGGGGCGCCTGAGCGAGGAACAGCTGGAGAACTTCCGCCAGGAGGTGGACGGCCACGGCCTGTCGTCCTACCCGCACCCTTGGCTGATGCCGGACTTCTGGCAATTCCCCACGGTGTCCATGGGCCTGGGGCCGATCCAGGCGATCTACCAGGCGCGCTTCATGAAGTACCTGGAAAGCCGCGGCTTCATCCCCCCGGGCCAGCAGCGCGTGTGGTGCTTCCTCGGCGACGGCGAGACCGACGAGCCCGAGTCCCTCGGCGCCATCTCCCTGGCCGGGCGCGAGAAGCTGGACAACCTGATCTTCGTGGTCAACTGCAACCTGCAGCGCCTCGACGGCCCGGTTCGCGGCAACGGCAAGATCATCCAGGAACTGGAAGGCGTGTTCCGCGGTGCCAGCTGGAACGTCATCAAGGTCATCTGGGGCCGTCTCTGGGACCCGCTGTTCGCCAAGGACACCGCCGGCCTGCTGCAGGCGCGGATGGACGAGGCGGTGGATGGCGACTACCAGAACTACAAGGCCAAGGACGGCGCCTACGTGCGCGAGCACTTCTTCGGCACCCGCCCGGAGCTGCTGGAGATGGTCAAGGACCTCTCCGACGAGGAAATCTGGAACCTCAACCGCGGCGGCCACGACCCCTACAAGGTCTATGCGGCCTACCACGCGGCGGTGAACCACAAGGGCCAGCCGAGCGTGATCCTGGCCAAGACCATCAAGGGCTACGGCACCGGCACCGGCGAGGCGAAGAACATCGCCCACAACATCCACGAGATAGACGTGGCCAGCCTGCGCGCCTTCCGCGACCGCTTCAACATCCCGATCCGCGACGCGGACCTTGAGAAAGTGCCCTTCTACAAACCCGAGCCCGGCAGCGCCGAGGCCAGGTACCTGGCCGAGCGCCGCGCCGAGCTGGGCGGCTCGGTGCCGCACCGCCCGGGCAACGCCTTCAGCGTGCCGGTGCCGCCGCTGGACACCCTCAAGGCCCTGCTCGACAGCACCGGCGACCGCGAAATCTCCACCACCATGGCCTTCGTGCGGATCATCTCGCAGCTGCTCAAGGACAAGGAGATGGGCCCGCGCATCGTCCCCATCATCCCCGACGAGGCGCGCACCTTCGGCATGGAGGGCATGTTCCGCCAGCTCGGCATCTACTCCTCGGTAGGCCAGCTGTACGAGCCGGTCGACAGGGAACAGCTGATGTTCTACCGCGAGGACAAGAAGGGCCAGATACTCGAAGAAGGCATCACCGAGGCCGGCGCCATGTCCTCGTTCATCGCCGCCGGCAACGCCTACAGCAACTACCGCCAGCCGATGCTGCCGTTCTACATCTTCTATTCGATGTTCGGCTTCCAGCGCATCGGCGACCTGGCCTGGGCCGCCGGCGACGCCATGGTCCGCGGCTTCCTGCTCGGCGGCACCGCCGGGCGCACCACCCTGAACGGCGAAGGCCTGCAGCACGAGGACGGGCAGAGCCACGTGCTCGCCTCGGTGATCCCGAACATCCGCACCTACGACCCGACCTACGCCTACGAGCTGGCGGTGATCATCCACGACGGCGCGCGGCGCATGCTGCAGGAGCAGGAAAACATCTTCTACTACATCACCGTGATGAACGAGAACTACCCGCACCCGGCGATGCCCGCCGGCGCGGAGGAAGGCATCATCCGCGGCATGTACCTGCTGGAGGAGGACAGGAAGGGCGCCGCCCACCACGTGCAGCTGCTGGGCTCGGGCACCATCCTGCGCGAGGTGGAAGCCGCGGCGAAGATTTTGCGCGAGGACTTCGGCATCGGCGCCGACGTCTGGTCGGTGCCCAGCTTCAACGAGCTGCGCCGCGACGGCTTGGCCACCGAGCGCTGGAACCGCCTGCACCCGGAGCAGAAGCCCAGGTTGAGCTACGTTGAGCAATGCCTGGAAGGCCGCAAGGGCCCGGTCATCGCCTCCACCGACTACATGAAGCTATACGCCGAGCAGATCCGCCAATGGGTGCCGGGCAAGGAATACAAGGTGCTGGGCACCGACGGCTTCGGCCGCAGCGACAGCCGCCGCAAGCTGCGCGACTTCTTCGAGGTGGACCGCCGCTGGATCGTCCTGGCCGCGCTGGAGTCCCTGGCCGACCGCGGCGACATCGAGCCCAAGGTGGTCGCCGAGACCATCGTCAAGCTCGGCCTCGACCCGAACAAGCGCAACCCCCTGGACTGCTGAGGAGAAGCATTGTGAGTGAGCTGATCCGCGTACCCGACATCGGCAACGGCCAGGGTGAAGTCATCGAGTTGCTGGTCAAGGTCGGCGACAAGATCGAGGCCGAGCAGAGCCTGCTGACCCTCGAATCCGACAAGGCCAGCATGGAAATCCCCGCGCCCAAGGCCGGGGTGGTGAAAAGCATCAAGGTCAAGGTGGGCGACACCCTGAAGGAAGGCGACGAAATCCTCGAACTGGAGGCCGAGGGAGGCACCGCCGAAACCAAGGCCGAGGCTCCTGCCCCGGCCGCCGAAGAACCCAAGGCGGCGCCAGCCGCAGCGCCCGAGCCGGCGCCCCGGGCAAGCGGCGGCGGTGGCGGTGGCGTGCAGACGGTGCGCGTGCCGGACATTGGCAACGGCCAGGGCGAGATCATCGAGCTGATGGTCAAGGTGGGCGAGCGCATCGAGGCCGACCAGAGCCTGCTGACACTGGAATCCGATAAGGCCAGCATGGAGATCCCCTCGCCCGCCGCCGGCGTGGTCAAGGCCCTCAAGGTGAAGCTCGGCGACACCCTGAAGGAAGGCGATGAAATCCTCGAACTGGAGGCCGAGGGCGATGCGGCTCCGGCAGCAGCGCCCTCGGCACCGGCAGCGTCGGAAGCACCTGCGCCGGAAGCCAAGCCCGCCGCCGCGCCGGCGAAGGCCGAGGCGCCGCCACCGGTAGGCGCGCCCAGCCGCGACGGCGCCAAGGTCCATGCCGGCCCGGCCGTGCGCATGCTGGCCCGCGAGTTCGGCGTCGAGCTGGCCGAAGTGCAGGCCACCGGCCCGAAAGGCCGCATCCTCAAGGAAGACGTGCAACTGTTCGTCAAGCAGCAGCTGCAACGGCCGAAAGGCGCGGCGGCAGGCACGGGCATCCCGCCGATCCCGGAAGTGGACTTCAGCAAGTTCGGCGAAGTGGAAGAAGTGGCCATGACCCGCCTGATGCAGGTCGGCGCCGCCAACCTGCACCGCAGCTGGCTGAACGTGCCCCACGTGACCCAGTTCGAGTCGGCCGACATCACCGAGGTGGAAGCCTTCCGCGTGGCGCAGAAGGCGGTGGCGGAAAAGGCCGGCACCAAGCTGACCATCCTGCCGATCCTGCTCAAGGCCTGCGCGCACCTGCTGAAGGAACTGCCGGACTTCAACAGCTCCCTGGCCCCCAGCGGCAAGGCGCTGATCCGCAAGAAGTACGTGCACCTCGGCTTCGCCGTGGACACCCCGGACGGCCTGCTGGTGCCGGTGATCCGCGACGTCGACCGCAAGAGCCTGCTGCAGTTGGCCGCCGAAGCCGCCGAACTGGCGGAAAAGGCGCGCACCAAGAAGCTCTCGGCCGACGCCATGCAGGGCGCCTGCTTCACCATCTCCAGCCTCGGCCACATCGGCGGCACCGGCTTCACGCCGATCGTCAATGCGCCGGAAGTGGCGATCCTGGGC
>Ga0182743_1000378_pt1 | contig 58201 bp, 59 predicted proteins | sample eDN3rd30CKraftOP_FD_128522 | JGI IMG/M metagenome (GOLD analysis project Ga0182743, IMG submission 128522) | Enriched Organic Plus compost microbial communities from Emeryville, California, USA - eDNA 3rd pass 30_C Kraft OP (version 2) (version 2) ... | reverse complement strand
GCCGTTCTCGGTGGGCGAGGCCGGCTTCATGCGCGGCCCGAAGCGTCGTGACATCGGTCACGGCGCCCTCGCCGAGCGCGCCCTGGCGCCCACGGTCCCGGACCAGGAGGAGTTCCCGTACGTGATCCGCGCGGTCTCCGAGACCCTCGAGTCGAACGGTTCGTCCTCGATGGGCTCGGTCTGCGCCTCCTCGATGGCCATGCAGGCCGCCGGCATCCCGGTCTCCGCTCCGGTCGCCGGCGTCGCCATGGGCCTGATCAAGGAGGGCGACGACTACATCGTCCTCACCGATATCGCCGGCGTCGAGGATCACCTCGGCGACATGGACTTCAAGGTCGCCGGTACCCGTGAGGGCATCAACGCCCTCCAGATGGACATCAAGATCACCGGCGTCACCTTCGACATCCTGTCGGACGCCCTCGAGCAGGCCCGCAAGGGACGCCTGTTCATCCTGGACAAGATGGCCGAGGCGATCGACGGTCCCCGCGAGCAGCTGTCGCCGCACGCGCCGCGGATCGAGTCGATCAAGATCGACCAGGAGAAGATCGGCGCCGTCATCGGCAAGGGTGGCGAGACCATCCGCGGCCTCTGCGAGGAGTTCGAGGCCGAGATCGACGTCGAGGACGACGGCACGATCCGGATCTACGCGCCGACCGGCACGCAGGTCGAGGAGGCCGTGGCCCGCATCCAGTCGATGACCAAGGAAGCCGAGGTCGGTGACCGGTACTCGTCCGCCAAGGTGGTGAAGACGACCACGTTCGGCGCCTTCGTCGAGCTGACCAAGGGCACGGACGGCCTGCTGCACATCTCGAACGTCAAGCCCGGTGGTCGGGTCGAGACGGTCGAGGAGGTGCTCGAGCAGGGCCAGGAGATCGACGTCACCGTCGCCGAGGTGGACCGCGAGCGCGGCCGGATCGGCCTGCGGATGACCGACGACCCGGCGATCGCGGGCAAGAGCCCCGAGGAGATCGCCGCCCTCGCCACGAACGGTGGCGGAGGAGGCGGTGGCCGTCGCGGCGGTGACCGCGAGGGTGGACGCCGTCGTCGTGACCGTGGTGACCGGGACCGTCGATAGGCACGCCTGGATGAAGGAAGAACCCCGCCTCTCGGAGACCGCCTCCGGCGTCCGTGTGATCACCGAGGAAGTCCCCTCGGTGCGCTCGGTCGCCCTCGGCCTCTGGGTCCGTACAGGTTCGCGTGACGAGACCCCCGCACAGGCGGGGGTCTCTCACTTTCTGGAACACCTCCTGTTCAAGGGGACGCCGAACTACACGGCGATCGAGATCTCCGAGCGTTTCGACGGTCTCGGAGCCTCGTTCAACGCGGCGACCGGCAAGGAGACCACGCATCTCCACGCCAGGTTCCTCGACGAACACACGAAGGACGTGTTCGAGCTGCTCGGCGAGATGCTGCTCGAATCGACGTTCCCGGACATCGATTCGGAACGCGACGTGGTCCTCGAGGAGATCGCCATGTACGAGGACGAACCCTCGGACCGGGTCCACGACTACCTGGCGGACGCGATCTTCGGCGACACGCCGCTCGGCCGCCGGATCCTTGGACGTGCCGAGGTCATCTCCAGCATCCCGGTGCCGGACATCGCCGCCTATCACCGGGCCCGATACTCGGCCGGCAACATCGTCGTCGCCGCGGCCGGGAACGTCGACCACGACGAGATCCTCGCGCTCGCCGAGAGCCTGAAGCCGGGCAGCGGCAGCGGAGAGGACACCCTGGTGCCCCAGAAGCCCGCCGAGACCGGGCGCCTCGAGTTCGCAGTCAAGGACACCGAGCAGTACCACGTCTGCATCGGCGCCCCGGGCATCAACCGGGCCGATGAACGGCGTTTCGTGCTGGCCGTGCTCGACTCGATCCTCGGCGGGTCCAGCTCCTCCCGTCTGTTCCGCGAGGTGCGAGAGAAGCGGGGCCTTGCCTACTCGGTCGGGACCTACTCGGAGCAGTACACGGACACCGGCGTGGTAGCGACGTACGTGGGTACCCGCGAGGACAACGTCGAGGAGGCATGCGAGGTGATCGGGAACGAGCTCCGGTCGATCCAGCGCGACGTGGTCTCCGGGGACGAACTGGACCGCGCCAAGGAACACGTGAAGGGCCGCCTGGTGCTCTCCGGCGAGTCGACCGCCGCCCGGATGTCCCGCATCGCGCGCGCCGTCCTGCACGACCTGCCGTTGCTCAGCCTTGACGAGATGCTGGCCAAGGTCGATGCTGTGACGGTGGAGGACGTGTCGGAACTCGCGAGCGAGCTCTACGCCGAGAAGCGCCTCTCGGCGGCGTGCGTGGGCCGCGACGAGACCCGTTTCCGTGCCGCGATCGGTCCCGTCAGCGAGGCTCTCGCCGCATGATCCGCGTGGCCGTCGCCGGCGCCGCCGGCAGGATGGGTTCCACCGTCTGCGGGGCGGTGGAGGAAGCGGATGGCATGGAGCTGACGGGCCGGGCCGATCCCTCGCTCGGGACCGAGCTCTCCGACGTCCTCGGGAACGCGGACGTGGTGGTCGAGTTCACGACGCCGGAAACCTCGCTCGCTAACTCGATCGCCTGCCTGGAGGCGGGCGTGCACGTGGTGGTGGGGGCGACCGGCTTCGATCTCGACGCCCTGAGGGACGCGGCCGAGAACTCGGGCACCGGGGCCAACTGCTTCGTCGCCCCGAACTTCGCCATCGGGGCGGTGCTCCTGATGGAGCTTTCGCAGCGGGTCGCGAAGCACATGCCGGAGTGCGAGATCATCGAGCTCCACCACGACCAGAAGCTCGACGCGCCTTCCGGAACCGCCAAGCGCACGGAGGAGTTGATCACCGCGGCCGGTGGCAACGTTCACCAGCCGATCCACTCGGTTCGCCTGCCCGGACTAGTCGCCCACCAGGAGGTCCTGTTCGGAGGGACCGGCCAGACCTTGTCCATCCGCCACGACAGCATCGATCGCTCGTCGTTCATGCCCGGGGTGGTGCTTGCGGTACGGAAGGTAGGTCAACTCGAAGACCGGTTCACGGTCGGACTGGAGAAGCTGCTCGATGGATGATCAGATCGTCAGGCTGGATGCCACCGCACAGGCCGAACTGGTCGCGAAGGGGGAGGTGACTCCCCGGGAGCTTGTCGCCGGCGCGATCGCCCGTGCCGAGCGCCTGAATCCCGAGCTGAACGCGATCGTCTCGCCGCTCTTCGAGGAGGCGGCGGAGGCGGCCTCGGGCGACCTCCCGGACGGCCCGTTCAAGGGTGTTCCCTTCCTCTTCAAGGATCTCGGCGCCGGCCTGGCCGGGCAGCCGATGCACATGGGCAACCGGGTCCTGAAGGAGATGGACATGCGAATGCCGATGGACACGCACCTCGGCCTCCGCTTCAGGGACGCGGGCCTGGTCACGCTCGGCCGGAGCGCCACCCCCGAGTTCGGGATCCTGCCCACGACGGAACCGGTCTGCAATGACGGGCCGACCAGGAATCCCTGGGACGAGACCCGCTCCAGCGGTGGCTCTTCGGGCGGTTCGGCCGCCGCGGTGGCGGCCGGGATCGTCCCCATCGCCCACGCCTCCGACGGCGGCGGATCGATCCGCATTCCCGCGAGCGCCTGCGGGCTGGTGGGGCTGAAGCCCAGCCGGGCCCGGATCTCGCTGGCGCCCCTGACCGGCGATTCGATGTCCGGGCTCACGACCGAGCTCGTGGTCGCGCACTCGGTGCGCGACGTCGCGACGATGCTCGACTGGGTCCACGGACCTCAGCCCGGTGACCCCTACGGCTGCCCGCCCCCCGACCGTCCCTACTCGGACGACGCGGTGGCCGGGACCTCGCCCCTCCGGATCGCGCTGCTCACCGAATCGCTCACCGGAGATCCCCTCGACCAGGCCGTGGTCGAGGCGGCGAAGGAAAGCGCCAGGAAGCTCGAGGACCTCGGGCACGAGGTGACCGAACTCGAACTCCCCGGTTTCGGCGACCCGGAGATGCTGTACCAGACCTTCATCACCCGCTGGGCCGCCGGAATGAGCCAGACCGCCGACACCCTGGCCTTCATCGTCGGCCGTCCCCTCACCGCGGACGACGTCGAGCCGCTGACCTGGGCGCTGATCGAGAAGGGCCGCCTCGAGGGTGGCGCGGCCTACCTCGCGGCCGTGCAGCAGCACCAGCTGATCGCCCGGATGATCGCGGGACTCCAGATCGATGCCCAGTTCGACCTGCTCATGACTCCGACCCTGGGCACGCTGCCGCCGAAGCTCGGGCACTACGACCAGAACGGTCCGGACCCGATGGACGCGATGCTGAAGGCGCGCCAGGTCGCCACGTTCACGGGCGTCTTCAACGCGACCGGCCAGCCCGCCATCTCGCTACCGCTCGAGACGAGCGAGGAAGGCCTTCCCATCGGCATCCAGTTCGTGGCGCCGATGTGGCGGGAGGACGTGCTGATCCAGCTAGCCGGCGAACTCGAGCGCGCGCATCCCTGGATCGAGCGTCGGGCACCCGGCGTGCTGGATGCCTGAACGAATCGCTCGATAGCTGTGGGATAGGGTGCCTGACGTGAGTGAGTTTCAAGGTGTGATCACGGCATTGGCCACCGCTTTCCGGCCCGACGGCGAGCTCGACGTCGAGTCGACGCGAAAGCTGGCGGCCCACTTGGTAGAGAACGGCTCCCACGGCCTGGTCGTGGCCGGGACGACGGGCGAGTCACCCACGCTCGAGGACGACGAGAAGATCGCCCTCCTCAAGGGGATCCTCGACGAGGTGGGGGACGACGTGACCGTCATCCTCGGCACCGGGTCCAACGACACCCGCCACTCCGTGGAACTGACGAAGATGGCGGCAGAGGCGGGCGCCGACGGCGGGCTGATCGTGACGCCGTACTACAACCGGCCCACCGAGGCGGGCATCAAGGGGCACTTCGAAGCGATCGCCGAGGGAAGCCCGGGCTTTCCGCTCATCGCGTACAACATCCCCGCGCGCACCGGCGTGAACATGCCGCCCGCGCTGCTGGCCGAACTCGGCCGGATCGACGAGGTCAAGGCGGTGAAGCAGGCCAACGACGACGATCTCGGTCCGATCGACGGACTCGACGTGCTCGCGGGCAACGACGTCGGTTTCCTGCCGACCCTGAAGTTCGGCGGGGCGGGTGGCATCCTCGTCGCCTCCCATCTCGACGGTGGCCGGATGCGAAAGATCTGGGACCTCTGGCAGGAGGGACGACACGATGAGGCCGAGGAACTGGACCATCAGCTCAAGCCGCTCTACGAGGCGATGGGGGTGGTCGTGAACCCGATCCCGGTCAAGGCCGCGCTCGCCGCCAGGGGCCTCCTGCCGCCGACCATGCGACTCCCGATGGTCGAACCGACCGAGCGCGAGCGCGACGCGATCGAGGAGCTCCTCGCCGCGGCAGGGGTGCCGGCCGTATGAGCGACCGGATCAAACTGCTTCCCCTGGGCGGACTGGGGGAGATCGGCAAGAACATGATGGTGGTCGAGTACCGCGGCAAGATCGTGGTGATCGACACCGGCCTGATGTTCCCGACCCCCGAGATGCTCGGGATCGACCTGGTGCTGCCGGACTTCGAGTACCTGAAGGATCGCGCCGACGACATCGAGGCGATCGTGCTCACCCACGGCCACGAGGACCACGTGGGTGCCCTGCCTTACGTGCTGCGCGAGATCGGGTTCCCGAAGGTGATCTACGGCGGCATGCTGACCGTCGGCATGGTCCGCTCGAAGCTCGACGAACACAAGCTCGGTGCCGCGCCGCTGACCGAGCTCCCGGCCGGACAGGTCGTACAGGCCGGTCCATTCGAAATCGAGCTCGTCCACCTGTCGCACTCGATCCCCGACATGCGCGGCGTGATCATCGGCACCGACCTGGGCAAGATCTTCATGACCGGGGACTACAAGTTCGACCAGACCCCGGTAGACGGGCGGCCCGCCGACGTGGCCCGTCTCGCGGCGCTCGGTGACGAGGGCCTGCTGCTGCTCTGCGGCGATTCCACCAACGCCGACCGGGACGGGGTCTCGCCCTCGGAATCCAGCGTCGGCCCCGCCCTGTTCGACACGTTCGCACGCTGCGAGGGCCGCATCATCGTCACCTCTTTCGCCTCGAACATCCACCGCGTGCAGCAAGTGATCGATGCCGCGGAGCGGCTCGACCGCAAGGTAGCCCTGGTCGGACGGTCGATGCGCAAGAACTTCAACATCGCGTCCAACCTCGGGATGGCCAACGCCCCCGAAGGGATGCTGATCCAGCCCCGAGAGATCGAGGACTACCCGGACGAACGGGTAGTGGTCATCTCGACCGGATCCCAGGGCGAACCGTTCTCCGCGCTGCGCCGGATGGCGAACAACGACCATCGCGACGTCGAGCTCCACTCGGGCGACACGGTGGTCTTCTCGGCGACCCCGGTACCCGGCAACGAGCGGGCCGTGAACGAGACCATCGATCGCATCTACGAACTCGGCGCCAGCGTGATCACCCCGAAGGACGCACCGATCCACGCCTCCGGCCACGGCTACCGGGAGGAGATCAAGATGATGCTCAACCTGACCCGGCCGAAGTACGTGATGCCCGTCCACGGGGACTTCCAGCGGATCAGGCTCCACTCGGAGCTGGCGGAATCCGTCGGCATCCCGCCCGAGAACATCTTCCGCAACCACAACGGCCAGGCGCTCCTGGTCGGTCCCGACGGCGCCGAGCTCACGGAGGAGACCGCCGGGGGCGTGATCTACGTGGACGGGCTCGAACTGTCGGACCCGAACGATGCCACCCTGCGGGACCGACGCACCATCTCGGCGGACGGCATCATCATCGTCGTCGCGACGGTGGCCGAGGACGACGGCGAAGTCGTTTCCGATCCCGAGCTGATCGCGCGCGGCGTACCCGGACTCGAGGAGGACGAGGAGCTGCTCGACGATCTCCACGACCTGATCGAGGATTCCCTGGAAAGGGCGGCGGCGGTGAAGGTGCGCGAGCAGGACCTGGTCCAGCAGGACCTCCACGACGCGGTCCTGGGCTTCGTCCACAAGAGACTGAAGCGCCGCCCGATGGTCGTGCCGGTAGTGGTCGAGGTCTGACCTTCCGGGACCCTGAACCCGGCGGAGACGCCAGGGACCGGGCAAACGCAAGGAATCACCGCCGGCTGCGCCCGGAGACAGCGCCCTTAACGACAGAGAGGCCGCCGGGCTTGGGGGAGGGAGTTAGCTCGGCGACCTGCTCTGAAGAAGCGAACCCGCCGGGGCAGTCTGGGGGAGATCCCCGGCGGGTCCATGTGTCTCGTCCGCCAACAAAGATAGGGAGGGGCCCTAAACAGGCCCTAAAGCTGCCTTAACGGTTTCCTTGACGTTTTCAGGAGGGGCAGCCGGATCACGAACGAGGCCCCGCCCTGGGGCGAATCGCCTACGGTGGCGGTACCGCCGTGGGAGCGCGCGATCACACGCACGATCGCGAGTCCCAGCCCCGTTCCCTTGCCCTTGGCACGGTCCCCGGGTCCCGTGTTGCGCACGAACCGGTTGAAGATCTGGGGCCACAGGTCCCGGGGAATGCCGGGGCCGTCGTCTTCGACGCGGATCTCGGCCATGTCGCCGTCACAGCGGCTGGTCACGGTGATGGTGGTGCCCTCGGGCGTGTGGCGGATCGCGTTGTCCACCAGGTTGAGGATCACCCGGTGGAGTTCGTCGGGGATGCCGCTGACGGGGACGGGATCGGGCGTGTCGAGCACGATCTCGTGGTGGTCGGAGAGTGGCCTGAGCTCATCGGCGACGTTCGCCGCGATCTCGGAGAGGTCGCACTCGACCGGTTCGACGGTGCGCCCGGCGTCGGCGCGGGCCAGGATCTGGAGGTCCGCGACGAGCCGTTTCATGCGCTGGGAGGAACGCAGGGCGGACTCGACGGATTCGAGTTCGAACTCGCGGTTGGAGCCGTTGGATCCGTCCCGGTTGAAGGAGTCCTCCAGGAGTTCCAGGTTCGCCAGCACGCTGGTCAGGGGGGTGCGGAGCTCGTGGGAGGCGTCCGCGATGAACTCCCGCTGGCGCTGGAGGGACTGTTCGCGTTCGGTGCGGGCGATCGAGAGCTCGTGGAGCATGTCGTTGAAGGTCCTGGTGAGCTCGGCGACCTCGTCGTCGCCTTCGGGTTCGACGAGGCTGACGTCGGGGTCCCGGGTGCGGGCGATCTGGCCGGCGGTGGAGGTGAGGGCGGAGATAGGTCTCATCGCGCGGCGGGAGAGGATCACGCCGCCGAGCGCCGCGAGGAGGCTGGCCGCGAGGGCGCCGGCGCCGATCGCGAACCAGATCCGGCTGATCGAGGCCTCGAGCCTCTGGAGGGAGCGGCCGTACCGGACCCAGCCCACCTGCTGGATCTGGGTCTGGCCGGGAATGATGCCGGCGGTCTGGACGAGGAGGGGCAGGGTCGCGACCTGCCAGCCCCGGTAGGTGGAGATGCCGGGTTCCACGTTGGGGCCGAGGTAGAAGGACTTCGGGGGCCGGAACGTGGTCCCGCCGCTCAGGATCACGTCGCCGGAGCCGCTGACCGAGTCGAGGGTGGCGATCACCTCCTCGGGGTTCTCTGCGGCGGCGGGCGTGAAGAAGCTGGCGTCACCGAGGTTGTCGACGAGCTCCTCGGCCTTGGCGTTCGTGTCGGCCTCGTAGTTGTCGCGCAACTGGTTCGTGGTGATCTGTCCGACCACCGCGCCGAAGGCGACGAGGATGATGAAGGTTATGCCCGCCGATACGGCCGCGAGCTTCCACTGGATCGGCCAGTGCGGGGGCCACTTGCGGGAGCGGCGCAGTCGATCCAGGAGGGGGGCCTTGGCCTCGGACATCAGGCCTTGATCACGTAGCCTGCCCCGCGCTTGGTGTGGAGGATGCGGGGTTCTCCGCCTTCCTCGAGCTTGCGTCGGAGGTTGGAGATGAAGACGTCGATGGTGTTCGTCTCATCGAGCGGGTCGTATCCCCAGACCTCTTCCAGTAGTCGTTCGCGCGAGATGACCAGGCGCTGGTTGCGCATCAGGTACTCGAGCAACTCGAACTCGCGCTTGGTCAGCTCGATCTCCCGGTCGCCCCGCACTGCCTCCTGCGAGTCCGGGTTGAGCCGGAGGTCGCCGACGGTGAGCATGGCGGACCCGCGCGGAGGGTGACGGCGGAGCAGCGCCCGGATCCGGGCGAGGAGTTCCGCGCGCTCGAAGGGCTTGACCAGGTAGTCGTCGGCACCCTTGTCGAGACCGGTCACCCGGTCGTCGGTGTCGGCGCGGGCGGTGAGCATGAGGATCGGAACCTCGCCGCCGTCCTCTCTCAGGGCGGCGCAGACGTCGAGCCCGTCCATGTCGGGCAGGCCCAGGTCAAGGATGACCAGGTCCGGCAGGAATTCCTCGGCCACCTTGAGTCCGGCGCCACCTTCTTCGGTGGCCCTCACCTCGTATCCCTCGGCTCTCAGCGTGCGCCTGAGGACGTCGACGATCTCCTCGTCGTCCTCGATGACGAGAATGCGCCCGCCGCTCTGCTCCTCATCAGCCATGCCCGGAATTCTAAGCAAGCCGCATCCGCAGAAGGGTAAGGGGGGCTTTCGTTGAAAGGAGAGCCATGTTCGTACGCTCAGTTCGGCGCGGTTCCGACCGGCGCCCGTCCAAGGGAGCCTCGAAGCGGGGCAAGAAGGAGGCCGTTCCCGCCCGCGAGCCGCTCCGCCAGCATCACCTCGACCTGATCGGTCTCGGCTGTGTCCTGCTCGGGATCTACCTCGTCTTCGTCCTCTATTTCGGCTGGAACGGCGGCCGCCTCGGTTCCGGCATCAGCGACGGGTTGAAGTACATGTTCGGTCTCGTGGCGTACGTCGCCCCGCTCGCGCTCTTCGGCGCGGCGGCGGTCGCGATCTTCCGTCCCGCCATGCCCACGACCCGGCCGGTACGGACCGGGTCCGCGCTGCTCCTGGCGGGCCTCCTGCTCGCCTTCGCCGGCGGGACCTTCGCCGTCGCCGGGGGTCGTCCGGGCCGGGTCACCTCCTTCGATCCGGGATGGTTCCCGGATCACGGCGGGGTGATCGGCGAGAGCCTCTACTGGGTGTTCGCGACCGCCCTGCAGTCCTTCGGGGCGCATCTGGTCGCGGTCTTCGCGATCCTCGCAGGCCTTCTGCTCCTGACCGGCACCACGGTTGCGACGGTGCTCGGGAGGGGCGGAAAGGCGATCAAGCAGGCCGGCGTAACGTCGGCCGAGAAGACCCGGACCTTCGCGCGGACGGCGATCCTCCACGACGGCAAGCAGCAGGACGAGTTCGACCCGATCCCGGTGGGCGAGGAGCCCACGGTCACGGTCGGTTCCCCCGCCACGGACGAGATGGAGGTCCCGAACCGGAAGGAGACCAGACGTTCACCGTTCGAGGTGGACATCTGGGAAGGCGGTGAGCCGACGATCTCCGGCAAGACCGAACGTCTCGAGCCGATCGAGATCTTCGCCGGGGCGGGGGCCGCGGCCGCGATCGGCGAACCGGAGGCCCCGGCGGCAGATCCGGGGTCCGGTGGCGGCGGAGGCCCCGACCTCGGTGACGGCCCGGGCGGGGACGAGGCCGAGATCTTCAGCGACGACTTCGAGGCCGAACTGACCCAGCTCGAGGAGGAGTTCGACGAGGTCGCCGACGAGCCCGACGAGGAACAGACGGCGGAGCGCGAGCTGCCTGGAAAGGAGGCCGGGGAGGAACAGCTCGAGCTGACCCCGATGGGCGAGAAGCGCGGCGCCACTATGTCCGAGGAGGTCAGCTACAAGGCGCCCCCGGTCAGGGTCCTGGAGAACTCCGAGAAGTACGGAGGCCCGGACCCGGCGGAACAGAAGGAGCTCGCCCGGAAGCTGGTCGAGACGCTCGGTCACTTCGGCGTCGAGGCCCAGATCGTCGGCGTCGTCACCGGACCGCACGTGTCCCGCTTCGAGCTTCAGCTGGCGCCCGGGACGAAGGTCAAGAAGGTGTCGGAGCTCGCCAACGACCTCGCCTACGCGCTCGCCTCGACCGACATCCGCATCCTCGCCCCGATCCCGGGCAAGCAGGCGGTCGGCGTCGAGGTACCGAACGCCAGCCGCAACATGGTCCGCCTGGGCGACATCTACGCGCGGCCGAAGGAAAAGGACTCGCCGCTCACCGCCTGGCTCGGCAAGGGGATCGACGGAAAGGCGGTCTCGACCGACCTCGCGAAGATGCCGCACGTGCTGATCGCCGGCACCACCGGTTCGGGCAAGTCCGGCTGCGTCAACGCGGTCCTGTCCTCGATCCTGATGAGCTCGTCGCCGAACGACGTGCGCCTGGTCCTCGTCGACCCGAAGCAGGTCGAGCTCAACCACTACGAGGCGGTCCCGCACCTGTTGACCCCGGTGGTGACCAACCCGAAGCTCGCGGCGAACGTACTGAACAACCTGATCGCCGAGATGGAGACCCGGTACGGCCTGATGAAGCGCGCCCGGGCCAGGAACATCGCGGACTACAACAAGGCGATGGCGAAGGAAGGGCAGCCGCGCCTCCCGTACATCCTGTGCGTGATCGACGAGCTCGCCGACCTGATGATGGTCGCGCCGGCCGACGTCGAGGCCTCGATCATCCGGCTCGCGCAGAAGTCGCGGGCCACCGGCATCCACCTGTTGCTCGCGACGCAGCGCCCGTCCACGGACATCATCACCGGCACGATCAAGGTGAACATCCCGTCCCGGATCGCATTCGCCGTGTCGTCCCAGACCGACAGCCGGGTCATCCTCGACCAGGGCGGCGCCGAGTCGCTGCTGGGCCAGGGCGACATGCTCTTCCGCGGGCCCGGCACGTCCAAGCTCGCCCGGATCCAGGGCGCGTTCGTCACGGAGGAGGAGATCGCCCGGATCACCGATTTCTGGTCGGCGCAGGGCGAACCCGAGTTCGAGCAGGAGCTCCTGAACGAACGCGAGCCGGCCAAGGAGGAATCCGCCGAGGGCGACTTCGATCCCGACCAGGACGACCTGCTCGACGAAGCGATCCAGCTCGTGGTGGACACGGAGACAGCCTCCGTTTCGATGCTCCAGCGTCGCCTCCGGGTCGGCTACACGCGGGCCGGCCGCCTCATCGACATGCTGGAGCGGCGCGGCGTCATCTCCGGCTACGAGGGTTCCAAGCCCCGCCAGGTGCTGATCACCGCGGCCGACCTGCCGCGGGTGCTGGGCGGCGGGGACGCCGCTGCCGCCGAAGACGCGGACGATGGCGGGGATGGCACCGCCGAACTCGAGGTCCCGGCCGAGGCCCTGGAACGGAGCGAGAACTCCGAGGGGCCCGGAGAGCCGCCGGCGAACTGACGAGGTCCCGCGGCTTGTAGGGTCAGGCCGTGGCATCAGCGGGAGACATCGTCAGGCCGGGCAGCAGCTCCGCGGGAGAGGTGCGAGCGGGGATCATCGTGACCGGCACCGAGGTCCTCACCGCGACGATCAGGGACGAGAACGGGCCGTGGCTCTCGGAGCGGCTCAGCGAGCTCGGGGTCGAACTGGTGGAGATCCTCGTCGTCGCCGATCACCCGGAAGACCTGGTCAACGGGCTCGAGCACATGAAGCAGATCGGCCTGGACCTGATCATCACCTCCGGCGGCCTCGGTCCCACGGCCGACGACCTGACCGCGGAGGTGGTCGCCTCATTCGCCGGACGGGAGATGCGTCTGGACGAGGAGATGGAGCGGAAGATCGCCGCGATCCTCGCCCGGTTCGCCGCGAACACGAAACTGGACCTGACCGCCGACGCCCTGAATGCGGCCAACCGCAAGCAGGCGATGATCCCGGAGGGCGCGGTGGCGCTCGATCCGGTCGGTACCGCGCCGGGAATGATCGTGCCGGGCAGGAAGGAGGGCGATCCGCTGGTGCTGGTGCTCCCGGGTCCGCCGCGGGAACTCCGCCCGATGTGGAAGGCGGCCCTCGAGGAGCCGATGCTCCGGGAGGTGATCGACCGGGCGACCAGCCTGAGCAGCTACAGGCTGCGGATGTTCGGGACGCCGGAGTCGGAGCTGGCGCTCAGCCTGCGTGAGATCGAGCAGAGCGGGGTGCCGTTCGACGGCCTGGAGATCACGACCTGCCTGCGAAAGGGCGAGGTCGAGATCGACGTGCGGTACCGGGACGGGGCCGCCGCGGCCGCCGAGGAGCTCCGGGCCGAGCTGAAGTCCCGTCACGAGCGCTCGCTCTACAGCCTGGACGGCAGCACGGTGGACGAGATCGTCGCCGCGAAGCTCGCCGGGAGGCGGCTCGGCCTGGCGGAGTCCTGCAGCGCCGGCCTGCTCGCGGCACGGATCACGGACGTGCCTGGTGCGTCGGACTACTTCGCGGGCGGCGTGGTGTGTTACTCGAACGAGGCGAAGCGGGACCTGCTCGGGGTGGACGACGAACTGTTGCGGAGGCACGGGGCCGTTTCGGCCGAGGTGGCCGACGCGATGGCGACCGGGGCCCTCGAGCGGTTCGGGGCCGACGTGGCGGTGGCGATCACCGGGATCGCGGGGCCCGGCGGGGGCACGGAGGAAAAGCCGGTGGGCCTCGTGCATTTCAACGTGAAGACCTCCGAGGGAGGGGTCCGCGCGGCCGCTCCGGTGATCCCGGGTGGCCGACGCGACGTCCGCGAGCGTTCGGCCCTGGTGGCGATGCACCTGTTGCGAGAGCTTCTCGACTGAGTTCCGCACCCGAATCGTTGCGGAGTTTGCACACGGTTGAGGCACGTCGCGGCACTCTTGGCAGGCGCACATTTTGGCGTCCGATGGCGAACGTAAGGTTTCGAAAACGAACTTGTGTTCGTGCCGTTGGTGCGAACTGGAAAACGACCTGCCCGAAGTGGCGGCGGCGAGGTGAATGGATATGAGCGATAGACGAGCCAGAGACATGGAACCGGCCACCGACAAGGAGGCCAAGGCGCGCATCGCCGCCCTGGACGCGGCCAAGAGCCAGATCGAGAAGCAGTTCGGCGCCGGGTCCCTGATGAAGCTGGGGGACAACGCCGCGGCGAACGTCGAGGCGATCTCCACCGGCGCGCTGCCGCTCGACATCGCGCTCGGCGTGGGCGGGATCCCCAGGGGCCGGATCGTCGAGATCTACGGCCCGGAATCCTCGGGCAAGACGACTCTCGTCTACCACATCATCGCCGAGGCCCAGAAGCGCGGCGGCGTCTGCGCCTTCGTGGACGCGGAGCACGCGATCGATCCGGTCTACGCGCGGAAGATCGGGGTGAACACGGACGAGCTGCTGGTCTCGCAACCCGACTACGGCGAGCAGGCGCTAGAGATCGTCGACGTGCTGACCCGATCGGGGGCGGTGGACGTGGTGGCGGTCGACTCGGTCGCGGCGCTGACGCCCCGGGCCGAGCTCGAGGGCCAGATGGGTGAGGTGACGGTCGGTTTGCAGGCGCGGCTCATGTCGCAGGCCCTGCGCAAGCTCGCCGGCAATCTGAACCGGGCGAAGACCCTCTGCCTGTTCACCAACCAGATCCGCGAGAAGATCGGCGTCTCGTTCGGCTCGCCCGAGACCCAGCCCGGTGGTCGCGCGCTCAAGTTCTACTCGTCACAGCGCCTCGACATCCGCCGGATCGAGACCCTCAAGGACGGCACCGAAGCGGTCGCCAACCGGGTGCGCGTCAAGGTCGTCAAGAACAAGGTCGCCGCGCCCTTCAAGCAGGCGGAGTTCGACATCGAGTACGGGCTCGGCATCTCCCGGGAGGGCAGCCTGATCGACCTCGGCATGGAGCACGACCTGGTCCAGAAGTCCGGTTCGTTCTTCTCCTACGGCGAGATCCGTCTGGGACAGGGCCGGAACAACTCGAAGCAGTTCCTGGCCGAGAACCCGGACATTGCCCAGGAGATCGAGGACAAGATCCTCAGCAATCTCGGCATCTCTCGGGACGGATCGCAGATCGAGTCGTCGGCGCCCGAGGGCGTGGACGTGGAGACCGGCGAGATCATCGATGAGGCGGGTCTCAAGGCGGCCTAGTGGCCGATGAGATCCTGGCAAAGGCCCTCGCGGCGATCAGCCGCAAGGACCGGACCGAGCGCGAGATGCGGGACTGGCTCGCGGAGCGCGAGGTCGAGCCGGAGGAGATCGACCGGGTTCTCGAGTACCTGATCGAGAACCTGGCGATCGACGACCGCCGGTACGCGGTGAACTTCACCGCCGACAAACGGGAACTCGCGGGCTGGGGAAGGGACCGGATCAGGGAGACCCTGCTCCGCCGCGGGGTGCCCCGGCACCTTGTCGAGGAGGCGGTGGGAGACGGAGACCGGGAGAGCGAGATCGACCGGGCCGTGAAGGTGCTCAAGGAAAAGGGCGCCCGCCTCGACGACGATCGCGGACGGCAGCGCGCGCTGGGGCTGCTGTCGCGGCGGGGATACGACGCCGAGGAGGCGTACGCGGCGATCAGGATCGCCGCCAGGGCCGCCTGACGAGGGGGTTCCGGGCGTCGGCTACCCTTGAGGGGGCATGGCGCTCGATTCGATCATCCCCGCCTGGCTGAAGAGCCGTCCGGAAGAACGGGCTCCGGGCCGCGGGAAAGACGGGGACGGGCGCCGCGATCCGGAGCGCCTGCCGCCCGATCCCGACGGCCCGCAACGGACGGAGAGCATCCTCTCCGCCGAGGCCGAACTGAGGGCCAGGCGCGAGGAAATCGTGCGGATGGAGGAGCGCGCACTCCGCGAACTCGAGTCCGCGCGGACCAAGCTGCGGGAAGCCGAACGACGCGCCGACCTGCTCGACGAGCGCGAGGCACGCCTCCGGACGCTGGAGGCGGAAGCCGAGGAGGCACGGCAGCGTCAGCTCGCCGAGCTGGAGGCCGTGTCGGGGATGACCCGCGACGAAGCGAGGAAGCTGCTGCTCAGCCGGGTGGAGGAGGAGGCCTCGCACCAGGCGGGTCTGATGGTCCGGCGGATCGAAGAGGAGGCCAAGCTCGACGCCGAGCGGCGGGCACGCGGCATCCTCGCCGTAGCGATGCAGCGGCTCGCCGCCACGCAGTCCATCGAGACGAACACCTGCACGATCCACCTCCCGAACGAGGAGATGAAGGGACGGATCATCGGCAAGGACGGGCGCAACATCCGGGCGCTCGAGAACCTCACCGGGGTGGACATCATCATCGACGAGACCCCGGAAACCGTGGTGGTCTCCAGTTTCGACGGGGTCCGGCGCGAGATCGGCCGGCTCACCCTCGAACGACTGATCGCCGACGGGCGGATCCACCCGGCCTCCTGCGAGGCCGCCTACGAGGAATCGGTGGCCGAGGTGGAGGACGTGATGATCGAGGCCGCCGAATCGGCGCTGCTGGAGGCCCGGGTTACGGGCGTACACCCGGAACTCGTGCGGCTGCTCGGCCGCCTGCGGTTCCGCACCAGCTACAGCCAGAACGTGCTCGCCCACCTCGTCGAGTGCTCCAACCTCGCCGCCCTGATGGCCGCCGAACTCGGCGCCTCGGTCGAGATCGCCCGCCGGGCGGCGCTCCTGCACGACATCGGCAAGGCGGTCAGCCACGAGGTGGAGGGAACCCACGCCGCGGTGGGTGCCCGCCTCGCGCGGCGCTACGACGAGGTGGAGGCGATCACCCACGCCATCGAGGCGCACCACAACGAGATCGAGCCGGTCACCGTGGAGGCCGTGATAGTCCAGGCAGCCGATGCCCTGTCCGGTGCCCGACCGGGGGCGAGGGGCGATTCGCTGGAGCAGTACGTGACCCGCCTCAGCGACCTGGAGGAGATCGCGCTCCGGCAGGAGGGCGTCCGCAAGGTGTTCGCCATGCAGGCGGGCCGGGAGATCCGGGTGATGGTCGATCCCGGCCAGGTGGACGACGACGCGACGGCCCTCATCTCGCACGAGATCGCCTCCGCGATCGAGCGGGAGATGGAGTACCCCGGCCAGATCAAGATCACGGTGATCCGGGAGCTGCGGGCCACGAGGATCGCCAGGTGAACGGCACCATCGAGATCCGCGGTCCGGGTGGTACGACGAGGCGACTCCGACGCCGGGGAAATGGATAGGATTCGCGCCCGATGGATACCAAGACCGTCTTCCTCATCTTCGGCATCGGCCTCGCGTGTTACGCGGTGATCGTGAGTTTCGTGGGCCTCAGGGCCAAGAACTTCCCCAGCAAGGGCGCGCTCATCGGACTGCTGCTCGTCGGGGCGATTCTGGTGGGCGGCACCACCACCTTCGCCGTGAAGCTCTCGATCCACGAGGCCCACGAGCGCGAGGAAGGCGAACACCCGACGGGTGAGGAATCCACCGAAGCGATCAGCTTCGTTCGCGGCGGTACCCACGCCTAGATCCTGCCCCGCGGCTCCGTCCGCGGGCGGAGCGACCCCGAGCGTTCCCGCTCCCGCCCGGGCGGCAGACCCGCGGCGCGGTTCGGCGAGTGGCGAACCGGTTTAATGGCCCCGATGAAGAAGTTCCACGTCACCACTTTCGGGTGCCAGATGAACGAGCACGACTCCGAACGGATGAAGGGGATGCTCACGTCGCTCGGCTACGCGGAATCCGAACGGCGCGAAGAGGCCGACCTGATCCTCTTCAACACCTGTTCGATCCGCGAGAACGCGGACAACCGGTTCATCGCCCACCTCGGGGAGGCGAAGCGCCTCAAGAGCGAGGACCCGGAACGGATCGTCGGCGTCGGCGGGTGCTGGGCCCAGTCCGTGAAGGACGAGGTCTTCCGCCGGTTCCCCTTCGTCGACGTGGCCTTCGGCCCCGGCCAGATCCACCGGCTCGCCGAGTTCCTCAACTCGGACCAGCTGACCGCCCAGGGCTATTTCGAGTTCGAGGACTTCGCGGGTCACCTGCCCGCCCATCGGGCGCGGCCCCACCAGGGCTGGCTCCAGATCTCCCAGGGTTGCAACTGCGTCTGCTCCTACTGCATCGTGCCCTCCACCCGGGGCCGCGAACAGAGCCGCGACCCGGGTGAGCTCGTGGCCGAGGCGGAACGGCTGGCCGCGGACGGGGTCAGCGAGATCACGCTGCTCGGCCAGAACGTGAACTCGTACGGCCGCGACCTGCCGAAGGAGACCCGGATCCGGTTCTCCGACCTGCTCCGGATGATGGACGAGGTGGACGGCATCAAGCGGGTCCGGTACACGAGCCCGCACCCGAAGGACATGCGCGAGGACGTGATCGAGGCCCACGCGACCCTGCCGTCCCTGTGCGAGCACATTCACCTGCCGCTCCAGTCCGGTTCGAGCCCGATCCTGAAGAAGATGCGCCGCACCTACACCCGCGAGCGCTACATGGACCGCGTCGCGATGATCCGCGACAAGGTCCCCGACTGTGCGATCACGACCGACATCATCGTCGGCTTCCCCGGCGAGACCGAGGAAGACTTCCAGGCGACCCTCGAGGTGGTCGAGGAGGTGGGGTACGACGGGGCCTTCACCTTCATCTACTCGCCGCGACGGGGCACCCTGGCCGCCGAGATGGAGGACCAGGTTCCGCACCCCGTGAAGGTCGAACGCATGGAAAGGCTCGTCGAAGCGGTCCAGCGCCGGGCCAGGGAACGCGCCCAGCGGTTCGTCGGCCGCAGCATGGACGTGCTCGTCGAGGGGCCCAGCCGCAACGATCCCACCCGCCTCCGGGGCCGCATCCGCCACAACAAGGCCGTGAACTTCGAGGGAACCGCCGAGCCCGGCCAGTACGTCGAGGTCGAGATCGGCTCGGCCACGTCGCAGACCCTGAGCGGCACCGAACGCCTGCTGAGCGGCATCGGCCTCTGAGGCGACGCCGGTGAGCGCCGAGCCGGTCATCGCCGTCTTCGGGCCGACCGCGATCGGCAAGACCGCAGTCGCCCTCGAGCTGGCCGGGCTTCTCCGCGAGCGGGGCGAGGACCCGGTGGCGATCAACTGCGACTCGATCCAGGTCTATGACGGGCTCGAGATCATCAGTGGTGCTCCGTCACCGGAGGAAAGGGAGGCACTCGAGCACCGTCTGGTCGGGTTCGTTCCGATCGACGAGGAGTTCAGCGCGGGACGGTTCGGGGAACGGGCCCGGGCCGAGATCGACTCCGCGATCGAAGGCGGTCGCCGACCCATCCTCGTCGGCGGAACCGGCCTCTACCTGCGCGCAGCCCTGACCGACCTCGAGATGCGCCCTCCCGTGGCCGAGGACCTCAGGCGTGAAGTCGAAGCGGAGATCGAGGAGCGTGGCCCGGCCGCGCTTCACGCCGAACTTCCCGCCGAGCTCGTCGAACGGGTCCACCCGAACGACCGGAAGCGGATCGCCCGACTGACCGAACTGGTCCGGTCCGGCATCGATCCCGCGCCAGACCACGAGGGCGGGGGAGAACTCTGGACCCGGTCCTTCCGGCGCCCGACGCTGCTCGTCGGCCTGGTCGAGGACGACGAGCCCCTGGTCGCGAAGATCCGCGCCCGCGTGGATGCCATGGCGCGGGCCGGCGCGGCGGAGGAGGCAGATCGGGCCGAGCGGGCCGGCGCGGCACGGACCGTGCGGGCCGCGATCGGTTTCGACGAGTTCCGCCGGGATGACCTGGAGCGGATAGTGGTCCTCCACCGCAGGTTCGGGCGACGTCAGATGACCTGGATGCGCCGCATGGAAGGGACGGAGGTGCTGGATCGGACGGGACTAACCGACCGGGAGGTGGCATCGCAGATCCTCGAACTCGCCGAACAGATACCTTCTCGGGTCGCATGAAGTTCGAAAAGTGGCAGGCCCTGGGCAACGACTATCTGATCATCGAGGCGAAGGATCTCCCCTGGGAGCTCAACTCCCAACGGATCCAGCGGATCTGTGATCCCCATTTCGGCATCGGCTCGGACGGCATCCTGCTGATCTCCGAGAGTGACGACCCGGCGTACGTGGCGGAGCTCAGGATCTTCAATCCCGACGGATCCGAGGCCGAGCTGTCCGGCAACGGCGCCCGCGAGGCCATCCTGTACCTGCGCCGGCACGGCTGGACCGAAGAGGACACCTTCAGCATCCTCACTGCGTCCGGTCCCGTGACCCCGACCATCACCTCGGAACGCACCTGCGCGGTCGCGATGGGCAGGGCCTCCACGACCTCCAAGGACTACCCGGACGGGGCCGAAGACGGAATCGGGACGCTCACCTCCGGCGATCGCGACTGGAAGTTCCGACACGTCTCGATCGGCAACCCGCAGTGCGCAATCGAGGCCGGAGCGGACCTGGAGGAGCTGGACCTCGCCAAGATCGGGCCGGGCATCGAGCGCAACTGCGTCTTCCCGAACCGGACCAACGTCTCGTTCTACAGGGTGTCCGGCTCACGGGTGCGGGCGCGGATCTTCGAACGCGGGGTGGGAGAGACCCTCTCCTCGGGCACCGGCGCCTCGGGCGCGGCGGTCGCCGCGTACCTGGCGGGGGCCCCGAGCCCGATCACCGTGGAGCTCGACGGGGGAGAGCTCAAGGTCGACATCACCCCCGAACTCGACGTGACCCTCACCGGCTGGGCCGAGCCGATCGCGGCGGGCGAACTCGCCCCCGAGATGATGGCGGCGCTCGCCGACCTGGGCGACTGAACCTAGACAACACTCTCGAACCAGAGGAGAAACCGTGGCTCTTACCGATCCGTCCAAGCGACTCCAGGCGATGCCGCCGTACATGTTCGCCGAGCTCGAGCGGAAGATCGCGGACAAGCGGGCCGCGGGCATCGACGTGATCAGCCTCGGGATCGGGGACCCCGACAGACCCACCTACCCGCACGTCGTCGAGGCGATGCAGGCCGCGGTCGCCGACCCGGCCAACCACAACTATCCGAGCAACCGCGGCCGGCAGGAATTCCGGGAGGCCTTCTCCGACTTCTACGACCGTCGGTTCGGCGTCGCGATCGACCCGGAGACGGAGGTCATCCCGGCGATCGGGGCCAAGGAGTGCATCTACAACCTCTGCTTCGCCTTCCTCGACCCGGGTGACGTCGCGCTGGCCTCCGACCCCGGCTATCCGGTCTACACGGGCGGGCCGATCCTCGCCGGTGCCGAGGCCGTCCTGTTGCCGCTCAAGGAGGAGCTCGGCTTCGCACCCGACCTCGACGCGATCGACGCCCAGACCGCCGAACGCGCGCGGCTGCTCTTCCTGAACTACCCGAACAACCCCTCCGGGGCGATCGTTCCCGACGGGTTCTTCGAGAAGGTCGTCGAGTTCGCACGCGAGAACGAGATCCTGGTCGTCCACGACAACGCCTACTCGGAGACCACCTACGACGGCTACGTCGCGCCCAGCTTCCTCGCGACGCCCGGTGCCAGAGAGGTCGGGGTCGAGGTGTTCTCGCTTTCGAAGGGCTACAACATGACGGGCTGGCGGGTCGGTGCGATCCTCGGCAACGCCGACGCTATCCAGACCTACTGGCGCCTCAAGACCAACGTGGACTCGGGCCTCTTCGAAGCGATCCAGATGGCCGCCGTCGCCGCGCTCGAGGGCCCCGACGAGCCGCTCGAGGAGATGAATGCCATCTACGCCCGCCGGCGCGACCTCACCGTCGACACGCTGCGCGCGATCGGCGTCGACGTGAAGAGCCCGAAGGGCACCATCTACGTCTGGGCCCCGGTGCCCGAGGGGCACACCTCGACCAGCTTCTGCGAGATGGTGCTGGAGGAGGCCGCCGTCGTCATCTCGCCCGGCTCGATGTATGGCCGCAGCGGCGAGGGTTACTTCCGGATCTCACTCACCACGCCGGACGACCGCCTCACCGAGGCGCTCGAACGGATGCGCAAACACCTGGCCTAGGCGGCCGCGAGACGTCCCTCGGCCTCGAGGGTCTGGCGCATGCCGGTCTCGAGGTCGCGGGGATGCCAACCGAGCTCGGTGCGCGCCTTCGAGCCGTCGGCCCAGAAAGTGACTCCGTCGGCCGAGCTGATCAGCTCCGACAGGTTGGGCTGCTGGTTCATGATCTTGCCGACCAGCGGTCCGACCGGACGCAGTGCCTTCAGCAAGGCGCCGGGCATGCTGCGGCTGGGCACCTTCCGGCCCGTCAGCTTGCCGGCGACCCCGAGGATCTCCCGCATGGAGTAGTTGCCCTCGTTGAGGATGTAGCACTCGCCGAGCTCGCCCTTGTCCAGGACCAGGGCCAGGCCGGCCGCCACGTCCTCGACATGGGTGAGGCCGGTGCCGAAGCTGGGAAAGGGAACCGCCGGCATCTTGCCGTCGAGGAACCGGTTCAGGGTCGCCGCGAGCTCCGAATGGTCGTCGGGGCCGTAGACGCCGGCCGGCTGCGCGATGACGCAGGGAAGGTTCCGGGTCTTGATCAGGTTGAGGGCGATCTGGTGGGCTTCGTACTTGGTTTCCTCGTAGACCGAGGTGAACGAGAGCCCGGACGGGTCGTCCAGGTCCGGACGCCGGTAGTCCTCCTTCGCGACCTGCCGGTGGGTGTTCCCGAACACCGCGGCGGTCGACACGTAAAGGACGCGGGGTATGCCCGCCTCGAGCGCCGCCTCGAGAGTGTTGGCGGTGCCCTCGACGTTGGTCTTGCGCATCACCGGGATCCGCTCCTTGGGGATGCCGACCTCGTAGAGCGCGGCGTTGTGGAGGAGGGCGTCGTGACCGGCCATCTGCTCCGCCAGCCGGGGGCGGGAGGACAGGTCGCCGTCCACCAGGTCGCAACCGATCTCCTCGATCTCGCGGGCCCTGGATCGGTCCCGGACGAGACAAGTGAGCTGATGTCCCTGTTCGACGAGGTGACGGGCCGTGGCCCCGCCGATGAAACCGGTCGCGCCGGTCATGAAGATCTTCATGCCGGGCAGCGTACCGCGACCCCTAGGATTTGGCTGGTGACCGAATCGGTTGAAAACTCGAAGACCCGGAGGGCCAAGCAACGGGCGCTGATGATCGCGGTCGACACGAACGGCGAGGCGACGACGAACGAGCTGGCGGAGCTTCTCCGCACGGCCGGGGTGGCGTCGGTCGGCGAGGTGATACAGCGCCGTGCGGAACCCGACCCCGACCGGTACTTCGGGCAGGGCAAGCTCGAGGAGGTGAAGGCGGCGATCAAGGAGACGGGCGCGAACCTCGTCGCCTGCGACGACGAGCTGGCTCCCCGGCAGGAGCGAAACCTGGAGGCCGCCCTCGAGGTTCCGGTGATCGACCGCACCGCGGTGATCCTGGACATCTTCGCCGACCACGCGCACTCCGCCGAAGGCAAGCTCCAGGTCGAGCTGGCCCAGCTGGAGTACAACCTGGCCCGGATGAGGGGCCTTTGGACCCACCTCGAGCGCCTCGGTGCGGGTATCGGCACCAGGGGGCCCGGCGAGTCCCAGATCGAGACCGACCGACGACTCGCCCGCGACCGGATCGCGGCCCTGCGCCGCCGGCTCCGCCACGTCGAGCAGAACCGGGGCGTGATGCGTGCCAGGCGCCAGAACTCGTCGCTGCCGCAGGTCGCGCTGGCCGGGTACACGAACGCCGGCAAGTCGACGCTGCTGAACGCGCTTACCGGAGCCGACGTGAGCGTCGGCAACCGGCTGTTCCACACGCTCGATCCGACCACAAGGGCGTTCGAGTACGAGGGCCGCCGGTATCTGGTTACCGACACGGTCGGGTTCATCGAAAAGCTTCCCCACCAGTTGGTGGAAGCATTCAAGGCGACCCTGGAGGAGACCGTCCTCGCCGACCTGATCCTGCACGTCGTGGACGGATCCTCGGACGAGGACCGCATGGCCGCCGAGATGGCCGCCGCGGACGCGGTGCTGGAGGAGATCGGGGCGGGCGAGAAGCCACGGCTCCTCGTCCTGAACAAGATCGACCTGCTGGACGACGAGGCGAGGGCGGATGCACGCATCGCACATCCCGATGCCGTCCAGGTGTCGGCGGCCACCGGCGAGGGGCTGGACAAGCTACGTGAGCGCATGGAGAGGGCCTTCGAAGAGACGATGGCACCGGTCGAGCTGCTGGTCCCGTACACCGAGGGCGCCCGGCTCCACGAACTCCACGAGGTCGCCGGCAAGGTCGACCGCGAAGACGGTCCCGAGGGCGTGCTCGTCCGGACCCGGCTGCCGCTGGGTGAGCTACACCGGTTCGCCGACCTCGTCACCAACTAGAGTCCGGACCGATGGAGCTAAAGGTACGACTTCTGAACGAGTCAGCGACGATGCCGACCCGCGCCCACGAGGGCGACGCCGGGCTCGACCTGCACGCCTCCGAGTCGGCCCACATCGGGCCCGGCGAGCGCTGGCAGGTCGGAACCGGGCTCGCGCTGGAGATTCCGGAGGGATACGCCGGCCTCGTCCTGCCGCGTTCCGGTCTCGCCCGGCGGCACGGGGTTTCGCTCGTGAACTCGCCCGGCCTGATCGATGCGGGCTACCGCGGCGAGGTGAAGGTCCTGCTGCTCAACAACGATCCCGCGGAGGTCTTCCGGGTCGAGCCCGGGGACCGGATCGCCCAGCTGCTGATCACGCCGTTCGCCGCGGTCGAACCGGTGGAGGCCGAGGAGCTGAGCCGGACGGACCGGGGCGAGGGCGGGTTCGGCTCGACCGGACGCTAACCGTTGCGGGCCGCCGCCAGCGCGGCCTGGTGCGCGGCGTCCTCGAGCGCGTCGTCCAGGGGGCCCAGTTCGGGCCGCTCCCCGTGGTGGTGCTCGAGGCCGGTCGCGATCAGGTGATCGGCCAGCCAGGCGTTCTTGGGCAGCAGGGGCCCGTGCAGGTAGGTGCCGATCAGGTTGTCCTCGCGCACCCCTTCGAAGCCGTCCTGGCCGTTGTTGCCGTGCCCGTGGATCACCTTGCCGAGGGGAGTCGCATCGCCGAGGCGGGTGCGGCCGCCGTGGTTCTCGAAGCCCGCGAGGATCCTTTCCGTTCCGTCGACGTCCACCGAGATCGCGACCGGTCCGATCAGCCTCGGGCCGGGTTCCCGCACCGTCCGGAGGTCGACCAGCCCGAGTCCCTCGATCGTCTCCCCCTCGAGCTCGTAGTACTCGCCGAGCAGCTGGTAGCCGCCGCAGACGGCGAGGATGGCGGCGCCGGCTTGCTTCGCGGTCCGCATGGCCTCTCGCTTGGTCTCGATCAGGTCGCGTGCGACGGCCTTCTGGTCGCGGTCCTGGCCGCCGCCCATGTAGAGGAGGTCGAAATCGGCGGGATCGAAATGCTCCCCGGGTCCGCAGCGGGTGACCTCGAACCCGATGCCGCGCCATTTGCAGCGCTGCTGCAGGAAGAGGATGTTGCCCCGGTCCGCGTAGATGTTCATCTGGTCCGGGTAGAGGCTGAGGAGACGTAGCTTCATGGGGTGATCCCTGAGTGTAGGGAGCGTTCACCGTCGTGGCGCGCGACCACGATGACGGTGGCGATGTGCCGGTCGGTCTGCGGGACCTCCACGGACCGGACCGCGACCAGGCCGGCCTCTTCCATCTCGTCGGCCAGGTCATTGCGGTCAATCCGGTCGAGCGTGATCGAGTCGTACGACTCCTCGAGTGAACCGTCGGGGGCGACCTTCTGCCGCAGGCGCACCACGGTGAGGGAGTCGGGGTCATGTTCGACGGCGACGGGGCGGCTGGCGTAGACCCAGTCCCCGACCTCCCGCACGTCGGGCAGGACATCCACCTCGCGGGAAGCCTCCCGGACCCACTCGGAGATCGCGAACGCCGCCAGCCCGCCGGGCTCGAGGCGCTCCCGGGCCCCCTCGAGCGCCTTCTGGCGCGAAACCTCCCCGCCGAGGATGTGGAGCAGCTGCTGGGGGGCGATGACCGCCCCGAAGCGTTCCCGGCCGAGTTCCAGGTCCCCGAGCTCGGTCACGTCGCCGGTCACCGCCGTCACCGGCTCGCCGGCGGCGAGGCGGTTCAAATCCCCGGCGAGCCGGGCGTCGAGTTCCACGCCCACGACCTCCCGGCCCTGGCCTGCGAGGTGACGGGCCACGCGGCCGATCCCGCAACCGAGATCGAGCACCGAGTCGAAGCCTTCCGTGAGTCCGGTCCAGTGGGGCAGGTCGGCGGTGTATCCACACGACTCGACCAGCTGCCAGATGGCGGCCTCGGGCGAGCTGCCGTCGACGAGGCTCAACTTTCCCAGTAGCGCCCGGCCGAGTTCCGTTCCGCCAGCAGGTTGCGCAGGTCCAGGAGCGCCGTGTAAGTGGGCAGGGCGAAGAGACGTCCGTCCGCCTCTTCGAGGGCCGCGTCGAGGGACGCCTCGAGGTCCGAGACGATCCGGATCCGTTCGAGCGGCCAGCCCGCGTACTTGAGCCGGAGCGCCATCTCGGAGGCTCGGGTTCCGGAGCAGGTGACGTCGTCGACCCGGTCGGCCAGCATCTCGAAGTCGGCGTCCCAGATCCACGAGACGTCCCGGCCGTCCGCGATCCGGTCGTTCAGGGCCACCCACAGGTCGATCGGGGCGGGCTCGAGGGCGAGCGTCCGGATCACCTCGTTCGCGCCGGCGGGGTTCTTGATCAGGAGGATTGAGAGCGAGTTGTCCCCGATCTGGATCCGTTCGACCCTTCCGAACACCGCCTTCATCCCCGCGAGGCTCTTCACGGCTTCCGCCACCGGGATGCCCATGCGGCGCGCCGTGGCGATGGCGCCGAGCGCGTTGTAGAGGTTGTAGAGGCCGGGGAGTGGGAGTTCGAGACGAGCCTCGCCCTCGGGGGAAGTCACGGTCGCCTCCAGGCCCGACATGCCCTTCAGGGTCACCTCGGTGGCCGCGATCTCGGGCTCCGGTCGCCGCATCCCGCAGTTCTCGCAGTGGTAGTGGCCCAGGTGGCCGACGAAGGCCCGGTCGTAGGTCAGCTCGTGGCCGCACACACGGCAAAGCTTCGCGTCGTGCGCATGCTGGAGCTCCGGAAGGGTCTGTGAGGGGTCCTCGATGCCGAAGTAGCTCGTGTCGTCGCCGCTCGAATTCCCGATGTCAGCGACGAGCGGGTCGTCGGCGTTGAGGATGAAACCGGTGCTGCCCGCGAGCCTGGAAGCGAGAGCGGCCCAGGCATCGGCCAGGGCTTCCGTTTCGCCGTAGCGGTCGAGCTGGTCCCTGAAGAGGTTCCCGAGGAGGATGTGCCGGGGGGAAAGCTGGTCCGCCGTCCGCGGCAGCCACGCCTCGTCGACCTCGAAGAGACCCTCGTCTCCCTTCTGTTCGAGCAGTGCCGTCGCGACACCCCACGTCATGTTCGAGCCGGCCCGGTTGTGGACGGGGTGGCGTCCCGCCCCGGCCAGGATCGTCGCCAGCATCGAGGCGGTGGTGGTCTTGCCGTTCGTTGCGCTGATCAGGGTGGTGCCGCCGGTGAGACGCGACCCGAGCTTCTCGATCGCGTCGGGCTGGAGCTTGAGCAGTACGCGGCCGGGCAGGGTGGTGCCACCACCTCGTCCCGAGGCCCGGCTCAGGCGTCCCACCGTACGGGCGATGGCAGCCTTGGCCCGGATCAAGCCGCCGTCTCCGGGACGATCATGTTCAAGGCGGACGGGATCACCCTGATGGTGGCGGGGAGCTCGGTGAGCGGGTCTCCGTCGGCGTACACGGTGAAGGGTCGGCTGGCCGAGACCTCGATCGAGGTCACCTTGCGATTCCGGACGACGTCGGTTTCGACGTGCGTACCCTTGAAGACCTTCGGCAGGTTCATCAGGAACCGCAGCTTGCCCACCTCACCGATCGTGACTACGTCCAGGCTGCCGTCGTCGGGAAGCGCGTCCGGGGCGATGTTCATGCCGCCCCCGTAGTAGCCGTTGTTCGCGACCGCGACCGTGTATCCGGTCATGCGGGACCGGACCCCGTTCTCCACCAGCGTGAACCGGGCGGGCTTCCACTGGAAGAGGGCCTTGAGGGCGGCGTAGATGTACACCGGACGACCCTTGAGCAGGCGCGCCTCGTTGGCGATCCGGTTCGCCTCCGAGTCGAATCCCACCGAGGCGATGCCCAGGAACCGCCGGCCGTTCGCGTCGCCGACGTCGATCGAGCGCGTGTGCCCGGCCGCGAGGCACGCCACCGCCTCCGCCGGGTCGGTGGGTATGCCCAGGCCGCGGGCGAGGTCATTTCCGCGCCCGGCCGGGATCAGGCCGACCGGAGTGTCGACTCCGGCGAGCGCCCCGCCCACCGCGCCGATCAGGCCGTCACCGCTCATCACGACCGGGATCTCCTTCGCGTCTACGGCCTCGAAGGCGAGGTCCACACCGTGCTCGAGCGACCGGGTGCGCTCGACCCGGAACGGCAGGCGTAGCGCGTCCATGTGCCTCTCGACATCGGGCAGCAGCTCCCTGGAGCGTCCGCCTCCGGAGCTCGGGTTCACGATCAGCGCAAAGGCTCTGTCAGTCGTCATCGGGTTTCCAGTTTCCGGGCCGCAATCCAGGTCCCTTCCCCGGCCTCGCCGGAGATGATCCGGGTGAAGTCATATCGGGCCAGCTTCCGCTTCACCAGCCGCTCGGGGGTGCTGAACGGAGTGCTGTCACCGAGGCTGGAGGCGATCACGAGTCCGCCGCCGGGCCGGAGGACGCGATCGATCTCCTTGAAGAAAATCGGCGTGTTCACCTGTGCGACGAGGTCGAACGAGTCGTCGCCGAACGGCAGGTTGGCGGCATCGGCGAGACGGAACGAGACGCGCCCCTCGGGATCGAGCCCGATCTTGGACTGTGCCTTGCTGATCATGGCCTCGCTCAGGTCGACCCCGCGGATGCCGGCGGTGGGGAACTCGCGGGCCAGGAACAGAGTTCCCTCGCCGGTCCCGCAACCCAGGTCGAGAACTCTCTCGGGTCTGATCCGGAGCTCGTCGAGACCCGCCGCAAGGGTTGCCAGGTGGCTCGGCGACCCGGCCCCGGTGCGGTCGTCCCAACCGGCGGCCGCCCGATCGAAGAAGCGACCGACGGAGCCGGCGACGAGCGGCCAGGACCACGGAGCGACGGCGACGAGGCGGCAGATCGCCTTGCCGATGCGGATCGTCTTGCTGTCGGGCGAAGTGGGGGGAGCGGGCACCCGGCGGATCATCGCACGCCGCCCGTCTCCCGGGCTCCGGCGGAGACTAGACTCCGCGCGATGAGCGAACGCGCAAAGCTGGTCACCATCGGAGTGATCGTCGCGGCCCTGGCCATCGTGATCGGGGCGGTGCTGATCGGCCAGAAGGACGACGACGGCGGGGGAGGCGGCGATGCCACGCTGGCGAAGCCGGAACCCGGCTCGGTCGTCGAGAGAGGGGAACAGGCGAGTGTGCGGATGGAGACGTCGGAGGGTGACTTCACCATCGAGCTCGACACGACGGAGTGGCCCGTCACCGCCGACAACTTCGCCTACCTCACCGAGGAGGGCTTCTACGACGGCCTCGAGTTCCACCGGATCGTGCCGGACTTCGTGATCCAGGGTGGCGATCCGACCGGTTCGGGTTCGGGCGGGCCCGGCTACACGGTCGAGGAGACGCCCCCGGCGGACACGAAGTACCCGGTGGGCACCGTCGCGATGGCCAAGACGGGCGCGGAACCGGCCGGCACCGCCGGCAGCCAGTTCTTCATCGTGACGGGCGCCGGCGGCGCCTCGCTGACGCCGGACTACTCGATCGCCGGCAGGGTGACGGACGGCCTGGACGTCGTCGAGGCGATCGGTCGCCTCGGCGGCGCCGACGAGCGGCCGACGAAGCGGGTGGTCATCGAGAAGGCGACGCTCGAGAAGGGCTGAGCGTGGCTTCCCTCGCACCGGAGGAATTTCGGGTCGAGGATGACGGCCGCTCATTGGCCGGCGAGACCCAGGGCGAGGGCCCCTCGCTTGTGCTCTGCCACGGCCTGTCCGCGACCCGGCGCTACGTGGTCCACGGCTCCAGGCACCTGCCCCGGCGTGGGTACCGCCTGGTCACATACGACGCGCGGGGACACGGAGAGAGCGACCCCGCGAACGAGTACGGGTACGAGGGGCTCGCGGCCGACCTCGACCTTGTGATCGGGGCGACCGGAGCCACCGGCGGGCCCGGGGCCATCCTCGGCGGACACTCGATGGGGTGCCACACCGTCGCCCGCCGCGCCCTGGCGGACCCGGAGGGGATCCGTGCGCTGATCCTGATCGGGCCGGTCTTCACCGGCGAAGCCGACGACGACGCCCGCTGGGACCGGCGGGCCGAGGCACTCGAGCAAGGCGGGCCGGAGGCATTCGCCGAGGTGGTCGCCGAGGGCAGTCCTAGCGAGGAGGCCTACCGGACGAGCTTCCGGCTGGCCCGGGACCGGGCCAGGCTCCACCGGCACCCGGAAGCGGTGGCCGCCGCGCTCCGGCAGGTACCGCGGTCGAAGCCCTTTGAGGACATCGACCGGCTCGGGGAGATCCCGGTTCCCACCCTCGTGGTGGCGAGCCACGACGAGTTCGATCCCGGTCACCCGTACGACGCCGCCGTTGCGTGGGCGCAGCGGATCCCGGGGGCGGAGTTCGTGAGCGAGGAGCCGGGGGAGTCGCCGCTGGCCTGGCAGGGCGGCATGCTCTCCCGGGAGATCGAATCCTTCCTCGAGCGGGCCGGGCTCGCGCCGGGCCGCTGATCCGGCGCCGGTAGCCTTTGGGGCCGATGGAGACGCTACGCACCGACACCTTCGAGCGGCCGCCCGGGGATCCGCCCGCGCCCGGCATGGTCTGGATCCCGGGGGGGACCTTCACGATGGGTAGCGAGAACCATTACCCGGAAGAGAAGCCCTGCGGGCCGGTGACCGTGAACGGGTTCTGGATGGATGAGACGACGGTCACGAACCGGCAGTTCGCCGAGTTCGTCCGCGAGACCGGTTACGTGACGACGGCCGAGAAGGCGCCCGATCCGGCGATGTACCCCGGGGCCGATCCCTCGCTGCTGGTGCCGGGTTCGATTACCTTCAAGAAGCCGCGGGGCCCGGTGAGCCTGGACAACCCGATGCAGTGGTGGGCGTGGACGCCCGGCGCGCAGTGGCGCCACCCGTGGGGCCCGGCGTCCAGCATCGAGGGCAAGGAGGACCATCCGGTGACCCAGGTCACCTATGAGGACGCGGATGCCTACGCCCGCTGGGCGGGCAAGGAGCTGCCGACCGAGGTGCAGTGGGAACGGGCCGGCCGCGGGGGCATCGAGGGGGCGGAGTTCGCCTGGGGCGACGAGATCGCGCCCGACGGCAAGGAACGGATGAACCGCTGGATCGGCGAGTTTCCGTGGAAGTACCGTCCGCGACCGGGCGGCCCCCGGAAGCCCGGAACGGTGGCGGTGAAGACCTTCGAGCCGAATCCGTTCGGGCTCTACGAGATCACGGGCAACGTGTGGGAGTGGACCAGGACCTGGTACGCCGACCACCATCCGGAACCGACCAGCCGCTGCTGCGCGCCGGCGAACCCGCTGGGACCGGGGGTGGACGCCAGCCGCGACCCCCAGAGCGGCATCCCGCGCAAGGTACTCAAGGGCGGCTCGTTCCTCTGCGCCGAGAACTACTGTTCCCGCTACCGGCCGTCCTCCCGGATCCCGGAGAGCATCGAGAGTTCGACCTGCCACATCGGGTTCCGGTGCGTGGTCTCGGTCGACCAACCGTCCGGATAGGGTTCAGCCTGGCCCGGATCTCGTCCTGACCCGGGACTGCCAACACCGAACGGAGGAGGAAAGACATGTCACAGACCAGTGGTTCCCAGCCGCCCGGAGGGTCCGCCGCGTGGGCTTCCTGGGTGGCCTTCGCCGGCATCATGCTGATGCTGATCGGCGTCTTCAGCGTGATCGCCGGGCTCGCCGCCGCCACCGACGACGGCTACATCGGCGCCATGTCCGGCGACGAGGTGCTGCTCGTCAATTTCAAGGCGCTCGGCTTCTTCTGGATAGTCATCGGCCTGATCAAGGTGTTCACCGGCTACGCGCTGATCCAGGGACGCGACTGGGCGCGGGTCGTGACGATCGTCCTGGTCTTCATCTCCGCGATCAGTCACATGCTCGATCTCACGTCGCAGCCGTTCCTCAGCCTCATCTTCATCGCCGTCGACCTGGTCATCCTGTACGCGGTGACGGTCCGCTGGGAGGCCGCGAAGATCGGCATGGGGGACTGACTCGAAGTCTCCGCTGCCAAAGCTGAGGTCTCTGGCCGGGAGGCTGCCCGAGCCGCTCCGGCGGCTCGGGCGCGCCGGCTGGGAGGTGATCGAGTCCTTCGATCGCGCTGCCGGCACCCGGCAGGCGGCGCAGCTCAGCTTCTTCGTGTTGATGTCCTTCCCGGCGTTGATGCTGCTGGTGGTGTGGGTCCTCAGCAACGTTTTCGATTCCCCCGACGTGCGGGAGGACCTGATCGGGGAGATCATCAGGAACCTGCCCCTGGAGCAGGTGCGGGGGCGCAGGGAGCTCGAGGACCTGCTGAACCAGCTCACCAGGGGCGCCGGCGGGCTCGGCATCGCGACGGCATTCGTGTTGCTCTACTCGGTTTCCTCGGCGATCGGAGCCCTGCGGCATGCCGTCGAGACCGCGAACGAGGAGGGCCGGCGCGGCCCGGCGTTCCCGAAGAGCAAGGTCGAGGACATCCTGATCACCCTGGTGACCCTGCCGGCCGCCCTGGTGTTCGTCTCGCTGGCGCTTTCGCGGGATCTCGCGTCGGTCGTGAACGACAGCGACGTGCTGGCCTGGATCGCCGACAACCTGGGCGGTCCGGTCGGGATCTTCGCCGCCGGGGTGATCTTCTACACCTGGATCTTCTGGGTACTGAACCCCGGTCGCACCACCTGGTCGAGCGCCGCCGTGGGGGCCGCCGTGACGTCCGTCCTGATCTGGCTGATCTGGGGCGGGCTGCGTATCTGGTTCGGCCTCTCCGGTGGCGGCAGCGCGATCTACGGGGTCCTGGCCGGCTTCGTGGGTCTTCTGGTCTTCCTCAACCTCGCCTCGATCGGAGTGGTCATCGGAGCCCACGTGGCCGCGATCTGGCGGGTTCACCGCAACCCGCAGGGCAAAGCCGCCGACGGGCTCGGCTAGGCTCCGGTCATGGGTTGCTTCGTCGCTCTCTTCGCTCTGATCTCACCGCGCCTGGCGCTCTTCTTCATCCTCGTCTTCTCCGACTGGATCGGCCGGGCGATCGACGGCTGGATCGTTCCGATCCTCGGCTTCTTCTTCCTGCCGTGGACGCTCCTCGCCTACGTCGTGATGTGGCAGGTGGATCCGAAGGGGGTAGACGGCTTCGACTGGTTCATCGTCGCGTTCGCCTTCGCGGTCGACATCGCCTCGTACGCCAGGACGTCGCAGGCGCGCCGGGACTGAGCCGGCCGGTCCGGGTCAGTGGACCCAGACCTTGAGCACCACGATGATCAGCCCGAAGCTCGCGTTGATGCTGCCGACGATCACCCGCCGACCCCAGGTCATGTGGTCCTTCCCCCCGATCAGGAGCCCCGAGGCGAACAGGACGGCGACGCCGGTGATGACGCCCGCCCAGGCGCCGGAGGCCACGTCCAGCGAGGTGATGCCGGCGAGGACCACCGGGACGCAGGGGATCAGGGCACCCTGGACGAGGGGCCACTCGCGGCGCACGGCCCGCCGGACGAGCACCCGCGCCTCGCGCGGGCGGGCGTAGCCCTGGGCGACGATGTCCGCGTAGACGTGGGCGAGCCAGAAGATGAAGGCGGTCGCGGCGGCCCAGCCCGCGATCATGCCCGGCCCGAGCGAGGCGTCCTTGGAAGCCGTCGTGATCACGGCCATCGAGATGATGGTCCCGTAGATCGCTCCCGCGTAGTTCCTGTCCTCGGATTCGTGGCTCACGGGCGGGAACGATAGCCCCAGCGGACCCGTCCCGGCGCGGCGGCGCGACGCTACTTCCGGCGTGGCCGGGCCCGCGCATTTACAAGTCGGTCGACCGACTGGTATAAGTTCCGGGCATGAGCGAGGAGAGACGCCAGCAGAAGGACAGGACCGCGGCTACCCGCGCGGCCGTGCTGGAGGCGACCATCGAACTGCTCGTCGAACGCGGCTACGCCGGTACTTCCACCCGGCTCGCCGCGGAGAAGGCCGGCGTCTCACTCGGCGCCCTGCAGCATCACTTCCGGACCAAGGCGGAGCTCACGGTGGAGGCGATGCGGTTCGTCACCGACCGACTCGCGGACGAGTTCGTGTCCGCGATCCCGAAGGACGGGGACGAGATCGAGCGTGTGACGATCGCCCTCGACCGGCTCTTCGTCGTGTTCCGGGGCCCGACGTTCGCCGCCGCCATGGAGCTGCACCTGGCGGCCCGGACCGACGAGAGCCTCCGCGAACCGATCAGCAAGCTCCACCTGGAGGACCAGGCCCGGATCCGTGAGAGCGCCATCCAGCTGATGCCCGGGGTCGAGGACCGGCCCGGCTTCGACGCCTGGCTGCTGATGTCGGTGTCGGCCATCCGCGGCATGGCCGTCGCCACCATGGGCGTGGAGGACGTCGAGGAGGAATGGAAGCTTCTCAGGGACCAGCTGGTCGAATCCGCAACCGAACTACTTAGGCAGGAGTCAGCATGAGCGTGACCGAGAAGCCGTTGCCACCGGGCCCCCGGGGACTCGGTGCGGCCAGGTTCCTGGCCCGGACGACCCGGGATTTCAAGCAGCCGATGATGGACATGGCGCTCGAGTACGGCGAAGTGGCCTACGTCCGCAACCGCCGCAAGGACTTCATCGTGGTCAGCGGCCACGAGGCCGCGAAGCACGTCCTGATCACCAACCAGGACAACTACCGAAAGGGCCTCGAATACGAACTGCTCCGGATCGTGCTGGGAGAGGGGCTGCTCACCAGCGAGGGCGAGACCTGGCGCAAGCAGCGTCGCCTGGTCCAGCCGATGTTCGCCAAGCGCTACCTGAAGAACTTCACCGAGCACATGACCCGCGCCACCGCCGAGGTGCTCGACGGCGACCCGTTCGGCGAGGTCCGGGAAGGCGAGGTGCTGGACCTGAGCGAGGTCATGATGGCGCTCACGCTCGACATCGTCGGGCGGGCCCTGTTCGGCGCCGACCTGAGCGGGGAGACCGCGCGCAAGGTCGGGCCGGCGATGAACGACGTCCTCAGCCTGGGCACCAGGATGAGCCGCCGCATCCCGACGTTCATCCTGGCGAACCTTCCGGGGATGGACCTGGAGAAGGCGATCTCGGTCAACCCCGAGGGCCGGCGCTTCCAGCGCGCCCTGGCCGACCTGAAGTCGGTGATCGACGACCTGCTCGCGGAGCGGAGCAGGCAGGCGGACACCGGAGACGACCTGGTGGGTCTGATGCTCTCCGCCAGGGACGAGGAGACCGGGGCGACGATGTCACGCGAGCAGATCGGCGACGAGCTGATGACCTTCATGCTGGCCGGCCACGAGACCACCTCGAACGCGCTGGCCTGGACGTGGCGGCGACTCTCCCTGAACCCGGCGGCTCGGGAACGCCTCTTCGAGGAGGTAGACACCGTCCTCGGCGACCGCATCCCCGACATGGACGACATGGAGCGGCTTCCCTGGACCCGGGCCTGCGTCGAGGAAGCGATGCGGCTCGACTCACCGGTCTGGACCGTGGGCAGGCAGGCCCTCGAGGACGACGAGCTGCTCGGCTACCGGATCCCCAAGGGCGCGAGCGTGATGGTGCTGATCAGCATGATCCACCGCGACCCGCGGATCTGGGAGAACCCCGAGGGATACGACCCGTCGCGATTCCTGCCCGAGAATGCGAAGGGCCGCCCCCGTCATGCCTACATGCCGTTCGGGGCGGGGCGCCGGGTGTGCGTGGGTTCAACCTTCGCGACCGTAGAGGCGACCCTCCTGGCAGCCATGATCAGCCGGCGACTGAGGTTCGACCTTCCCCGCGGGGCGCACGTCGAGGCCGAGGCGGTGATCACCCTCAGGCCGAAGCACGGCCTCCCGATGCACGTCTTCCACCGTCAGCCGGATCCGGTGCCGGACGCCCCGGCACCGGATCTGGCGACGGCGTGAGCCGGCGCTATCTGGCGTCGGACTCGTAGATCGGGTCCTCGGCGAGCTCGGGCGCGAGGGGCTCGCCGCGCGGGTCCTTGTTCGCGATGAGGTGACCCTCGAGCGACACGTTGGGGAGGATCCTGTCCAGCCAGCGCGGCAGCCACCAGGCCTTGTCGCCGAGCAGGTAGACCACTGCCGGCGCGATCACGAGCCGCACGAACAGGACGTCGATGAGGATCGCGAGGCCGAGCCCGAGGCCCATCATCTTCGCCACCACGTCGGGCTGCGAGACGAAGGCGAGGAAGACGGAGGCCATGATCAAACCGGCGAACAGGACCACCTTGCCGATCCTGGAGAGGCCGTGGATCACGCTCTCCCGGGGCGAATCGCCCTCGTTGTAGGCCTCGTGGACCCGGGAGAGCAGGAACACGTTGTAGTCCATCGACAGCCCGAAGAGGATCGCGAAGATCATCACGGGGATGAAGGACATGATCGGCACACCGGAGTCGGCCCCGATCAGGCTGGCACCGATGCCCTCCTGGAAGACCGCCACGACGACACCGTAGGCCGCGCCGACCGAGAGCAGGTTGAACACCGCCGATACGACGGGAATCCAGAGGGAGCGGAATGCGGCCATCAGGAGGAGTACCGAAAGTCCGATGACCATCAGGATGAACACGGGGAGGCGCTCCGCGACCTTGTCCGAGAAGTCCTCGAAGCTCGCGGTGTTGCCCCCGACGAAGGCCACGAGATCGGTATCGGCCGTGGCTTCGGGGATCACCTTGCTGCGGAGGTTCTCCAGGAGGTCGCTCGTCGCTGCGTCCTGCGGTGAGGTGTCCGGGATCAGGAAGATGGTCGCCATCTCGCCGTCCTCCGAAATCTCGGCCGGGGAGGCGAAGGTGACACCGTCGGTCTCGTTGAGCGCGGCGCTCAGGCCGTCGAGCTGCGCCTTGTTGTCCGGATCGCCCTTGGGGATGTCGACCGCGATAAGGAAGGGGCCGTTGGTGCCGGGTCCGAAGCCCTCGCTGATCAGGTCGTAGGCGACCCGCTGGGTCTTGCTCTCGGGCTGGTTTCCGTCATCGGGCTGGCCGAGACGCATGTTGAGCAGCGGCGACGCGAAGACGAGCAGGACCAGGACGCCCGCCACGATCGCGACCCACGGCCGGGCGGTGACCTTCTCGCCCCACTTGCCGAAGGCCTTCGACGGCAGGACGTGCTCGAGCTTCTTCGGCTTCAGCCAGCGCTGGAGGGCGCCGATCATGATCGGCAGGATGGTGAGTGCCGAGACGACGACCGTCGCCACGCCGATCGCGGCGCCGATGCCCATCTTGCCGATCAGCGGAATGCCGATCACGAGCAGGCCGGCGATCGCGACCATCACGATCAGGCCGGCGGCGACGACGGCGGAACCGGAGGTCGCGGCGGACTTGGCCGCGGCGTCGCGGACCGAATCGCCCGCCGCCGATTGCTCGCGGAAGCGTCCGATTATGAGCAGCGAGTAGTCGATGCCGGCGCCGAGGCCGAGCATCATGGCGATCACCGAGGCGAACTCCGGCAGCCCCAGCGGGGCGGCGAGGATCACCAGGAGCATCTGTCCGACCATGACGCCGATCAGGGCGCCGATGATCGTCGCGATCATGGCCGCGATCGAACGGAAGAGCAGCGAAAGCAGGATGATCGCCATCGCGATGCCGATCAGCTCCCCGACCGGGGCGTCCTGCTCGGAGGCGAGGTCGACCACCACGCCTCGCATCGAGACGTCCACGCCCGCTTCCTTCGCGGGATCGGTCGCCTCCTGGAGTTCCTCGCCCTGCTTCTTGGTGACATCCCCGAAGTCGAGGTCGTATCGCACGTCCACGTAGGCGATTCGCCCGTCCTGTGAAACGGCACCGCCGTTCTCCGCGAACGGGTTGCTCACGGTCATGACGTCGGGCTGGGCCTTGATCCGGTCGATCGTGTCCAGGATCGCCCGCTTGCGATCGGGCTGCTCCAGGGTCCCTTGCTCGACGCTGAAGACGACCGTCGAGTCGACGCCGGCGAGCTCGGGGGAGTGCTCGGAGAACAGGTCGTACGCCTTCTGGCTCTCGGTGCCGGGGATGTCGAAGTCATCGGGCGGCGGGTCCCCGGCGCTGCTGGTCAGGAAGCCGATCGCGAACACGGCGACCAGGGCGATGATCAGGGAGCGGAGCCAGTGACCGGTGATCGATCTGACGAGACGTGCGAGGAGTTCAGACATGGGTCTCCGTGAGTAGTGAGCGAGGGGGAGCGGGCAAAATACCACAATGACTGCAAAACTGCAGTCGCTGCTAGAATCGGGGCGTGGCAGCACCCGCCGAGACAAGCCTACGCGAACGCAAGAAGGCTCAGACCCGGGACCGGATCGTGCGCGAGGCGCTCCGTCTCTTCGCCGACAACGGCTACCAGCAGACGACGATCGCGCAGATCGCCGAGGTGGCCGAGGTATCGCCGCGCACCGTCTCCACGTACTTCCCGGCGAAGGAGGACATCGTCTTCGACGTCAGCGCCGGCGCGAAGGAACGCCTGGCGGCCACGATCTCCGAGCGTCCGGAGGGGGAGGGGACGATGGGCGCCCTCCGTCGTTGGCTGCTCGAGGAGAGGAAGCTGGTCGAGCAGGAACAGGACCTCCACGCCCGCCAGCAGGCGATCATCGAGAGCGAGGAGTCGCTCATGGCCCATCAGCACGCGTTGATGCACGAGTTCGAACGAGTCCTGGCGCAAGGGCTCGCGACGGACCTGGGGGTGGAACCGACCGACCTGAAGCCGCGAATGGCCGCGGCCGCGGCCATGGCGGTCTTCGACCTCCTCCGGGACGAGGGCGACGCCAAGGTCGAAGGGGGATCGCTCCCGAGCGTCGAGGAGCAGCTCGAGGTGCTCGATCAGGCCTTCGCCTTCATCACCGGCGGAGTGGCCGCCCTGCGCGAACGCAGCGGCTGACCGGGCTCCCCGGCGACTGCCGGGCCCCTTAACGGGAACCGCCCCGGCGGGACGGGCCGGGGCGGTGGTTCTCCTATGGGAGGGAGAAGTGCCTGTTGGGGGAGGGAGCTCCTAGAAGCCGGCGGGATGGCGTGCGACGAACCTGCCCGAGGTGGAGCGGGGGCTGGTGCTCCAGCCGGGGCCGTTGCCCGGGGTCATCGAGGTGTCGAACCGCAGTCCGGCGACGATCATGTAGGCGTGGCTCGGGTTCGAGTAGACCGTGATCCACTTTCCGCGGCCGGGTTTCTTCCAGCGCATGAAGCCGGTCGAGGCGAGCGGGAAGTTGACGAACCGGCCGCCGCGGAGCGCATAGCTGACGGCGCCTGAGCAGTCGTAGCCGCTGTCGTTGAAGCTGCCGTGCCCGCCGCCGTAGCGGTAGGGCTTGTTGCGGATCCGGTTGGCCCAGTTGATGACGCGCTTCACGCGCACCGGGGCGCCGGCGGGCGGGATGGCCCTGCCGTTGACCAGCTTGGCCTTGCGGATGGGCTTGCACTTCTGGGAGCTGACCGAAAGGCCGCCGCTCGAAGCGCTCGCCTGGCAGGACGCGGACGCCTTCGAGGGCGAGCCGCCCAGCATCGCGATGCAGGCAATGGCGAGGCCGGAGGCGCATAGCGCGATCCAGCGCGTGGACAAACCAGTGAACTTGGGAACTGAGGGGAAAATGCCGATCTCCTTTTCGCGCCTACGGGGTTAGCTGACGGGCTAGCGCTAGGGAGTCGCGCTCTCACCTCGACGAGGTGGGTTGGCCCCAAAAACTTGGTTCCCCCGCTTCCCGGCCCAGGGCCGGAAACTCGGCTATCGGTTGTGCAGAATCAGGAACTATAGAGGATTTACTAACACTATGCTCACAAACCCGGCGGACGGCCAGGGTTGCGGTTCGGACCGAAGGATCTTCTAGGCTGCCTGCCATGAAGCAGGCCCGCCACCGCGAGGTGGATTTCGAACCGTTCACCGCCGAGTCGATCTCCAACTACGAAGCCAAGTTCAGGGCCGCCGAGGAGGTCGCGGCCATGGCGGAGTCCGGCCAGGTGATCGGCGCCGGGTCGGGTTCCACCGCGTTCCTCGCGGTGCGGGCTATCGCGGCCCGGGTCAGGCACGGGGAACTGAACGACATCCGCCTGATACCCACGTCGCTCGAGTCGGAGTTCACGATCTCGGGCCTCGGGCTTCCCCAGGCCGACCTGGCGGAGGTCGCGCCCGACTGGCTCTTCGACGGCGCCGACGAGGTCGACCCCGACGGCAACCTGATCAAGGGGCGGGGCGGGGCGCTCTTCCGGGAGAAGCTGCTCTTCGCGGCCTGCCAGCTCCGACGGGTGCTCATCGATCCAAGCAAGCGGGTCGAACGGCTGGGCACGAGTTTCCCCGTACCGGTCGAGGTGGTGCCCCGGGCCACGTCGGTGGCGATGGCGTCGTTGCGGAACCTGGGTGCCCGCGAGATCGAGATCCGGACCGGGTCCGGCAAGGACGGTCCGGTGATCACGGAACAGGGAAACTTCCTGCTGGACTGCCGCTTCGAGGAGATCGGCGATGGCCTGGAGGAACGAATCAAGCAGGTGACCGGAGTCCTCGAATCCGGACTGTTCCAGGGCTACGGGCCCGAGGTGATCACCGCCGGCCGAACGTAATGCCGGGGCTCAGATGATGAGCCGCTTCTCCATGCGGCGGATCGCGACCCGCCACATCACGATCGCGAGGGCGAGCAGCCCCGCCAGCCGGAGTGCGTCCACCGCCTCCATCCCGAAGCAGGCGTCGCGGACCAGCTGGACGAGCTGGTAGAGGGGGTTGACCTGGGCCACCACCTGCAGGCCCTCGGGCAGCTGGTCGATGGGGAAGAAGGTGCCGGCCACCAGGAACAGGGGCGTTATCACCAGGGTGGTGACGTAGTTGAACTGGTCGATCTTGCTGACCGACGCCGCCATCGTGATGCCGAACGCGGCGAACGCGAGCGCTGTGACAAATGCGTAGAACGGCACGAGGAGCATCGTCAACCTGGGCTCGAGCCCGAAGAACAGAGTGACGATCAGGGGGAAACAGCCGAACGTCGCGGCCCGGATCCCGATCCAGAGCATCTCGGCCGTCACGAGCTCCTCGACGTCGACTGGCGCAGCGAGGATCGCGTCATACGTGCGCTGGAAACGCTCCTTCACGAAGGTGCCGAACATCGCGGGCAGCGCGGAGGAGAAGACGACCGCGGTTGCGACGAGCCCGGTCCCGACGAACTGGACGTACTCGATCCCGTCCACGTCCGCGACCAGCGTCGAGCCGAGGCCGAGGCCGAACGCGAGCAGGTACACGATCGGTTCGAAGGTGCTCGTGAAAGCGGTCGACTTCCAGAAGGTCCGGAAATTGGCGAACTCCCGGCTCATCACGGCGAGGATCACGACGGGTTCCAACCGGCGCACCGGCTTCATTCCGCCTCCTCACCGGTCAGCATCACGAAAACGTCTTCCAGGGAAGCGGCGCGAAACACCGCATCGTCGGGGATGAGGCCGGGGTCGGCCGTGTCCGCGGCGACGATCGCGATCGCGGGCCCGGCGGGCCGGACCCGCAGCCCGGCCTCCTCGACCTCGCGCCGGACCCGGGCGAGACGATCCGGCGGACCGTAGACTTCGGCCGTCGTCACGCCGGCGTGCTCCGCGATCAGCTCCGCCGGGGTGGCCCTGGCGATCACCTTCCCGGCGGCGACCACCGCCACCTCGTCCGCGAGCCGCTCCGCCTCCTCGATGTAGTGCGTCGACATCAGGATCGTGGTGCCCTGCGACCGGAGGCCATCGATCAGTCGCCAGAGTTCCGTGCGGATCTGCGGGTCCAGTCCCACAGTCGGCTCGTCCAGCAGAAGCAGCTCCGGGTCGTGGACGAGCCCGCGCGCCAGGAGCAGGCGGCGTCGCATGCCCCCGGACAGCTTGTCCACCGCGTCCTTGCGGCGGTCGGTGAGACGGGCGATCTCGAGGGTCCGCTCGACGGCGGCGGCCACGTCCTCGACGCGATAGAGCCGCGCGAAAACGGCCAGGTTTTCCTCGACCGTCACGTCGATGTCGAGGTTGTCCAGCTGCGGCACGACCCCCATCCGCGCTCGCGCCGCCTTGGAATCACCGGGGAGCTCGTGCCCCAGCACCCTGATCTCGCCACCGTCGGGAATCGCCTGGCCGGTGAGCATCTTCATGGTGGTGGACTTGCCGGCCCCGTTGGGTCCGAGAAGACCCAGGCAGACGCCCTCGTCCACCACCAGGTCGAGTCCGTCGACGGCGGCGATCGGGCCGAAGTGCTTGGTCAGGCCGTGAAGCTCGATAGCGGGCACCGCAGCAGTCAATCAAACGGGACGCCCGGGCCCGACGGAACCCGGGGCGCCGGACCGCTCCGGCGCCCCGCGCCCCGATCACTCGACGGTACGGATCAGCTTCTTGTTGATGAACTCCTGGATCCCGTAGGTGCCGAGCTCGCGGCCGAAGCCCGACCGCTTGACGCCACCGAACGGGAGCTCGGCACCGTCCAGGCCGACGCCGTTGACGAACACCATTCCCGTGTCGAGCTGGTCGGCGACCCGCTCGGCCTGGTCCGGGTCGTTCGTGAAGACGTACGAACCGAGGCCGAACTGTGTGTCGTTGGCGAGTTCGATCGCCTCCTGCTCGTCCTTCACCTTGTAGACGGTGGCGACCGGGCCGAAGAACTCCTCGCGGTAGGCGTCGTTGTCCGGAGTCACGCCGGTGAGGACGGTGGTGGGGAAGAAGTTGTCCTTCCGTTCGCCGCCCACGACCACGTTCGCGCCCTGCGCGATGGCGCGGTTCAGCTGGTCCTCGAGGCGGTCGGCCGCGGTCTTCGAGGAGAGCGGGCCGATCGCGGTCTCGTCGCTGCTCGGATCGCCCGGCTCCACACTCTTCATCGCCTCGGCGAATCCCTCGAGGAAGTCGTCGTAGAGCTCTTCCGTGACGATGAACCGCTTGGCCGCGTTGCAGGACTGGCCGGTGTTGTCCAGGCGCGCGTCCACGGCGGCCTGGATCGCGCCATCGAGGTCGTCGGTCCCGAGCAGGATGAAGGGATCCGAGCCACCCAGCTCGAGCACCACCTTCTTGAGGTTGCGTCCGGCGACCTCCGCGACCGCGGCGCCGGCGCGCTCGGAGCCGGTCAGCGAGACGCCCCGGACCCGGGGGTCGGCGATGGCGCCGGCGATCTGGTCGTTCGTGGCGAGGATCGTCTGGTAGGCCTCGGCGGGGATCCCGGCGTCGGCCATCATCTTCTGGATCGCCTCGGCCGACTCCGGGCACTGCGGTGCCGGCTTGAGAAGCACGGGATTGCCGACGATCAGGTTCGGGCCCGCAAAACGGGCCACCTGGTAATAGGGGAAGTTCCAGGGCATGATCCCGATCAGCGGGCCCATGGCCGTCTTGCGGATGATCGCGCTGCCTTCCCCGGCGAGGAGTTCGATCTCTTCGTCGGCGAGGAGCTTCTCGGCGTTGTCGGCGTAGAAGCCGTAGATGTCGCCGCAGAAGTCGATCTCGCCGAGCGCCTGCTCGCGGGGCTTGCCCATCTCGCGGATGATGATGTCGGCGAGTTCCTCCCGCCGCTCTACGTGAAGCTCACCGACCCGGCCGATGGCGGCGGCGCGCTCGGCGACGGTGGTGTTGCGCGACCAGTCCCGGAAAGCGGCATCGGCCTGTGCGAGGGCAGTTTCGAGTTCGGCGTCCGTGATGGTCGGGTACTCCTTCACCTGCTCGCCGGTTGCCGGGTTCACTACTGCGTAGTCGCTCATGAATCTCCAATCCTCGAAATGTGCGGCGTCGTGTCAGCGGCGCCGAAAAACGTCGCTCGGGCCCAGACTATTGGGTGGACGGCCCCGGCTGGAAATCGAACCCTGTTCACGGCACGATCCGCGGTCTAGGATCGGGACATGTGCCGGAACATCAAGACGCTCTACAACTTCGAGCCCGAGGCGACCGAGGAGGAGATCCGCGCCGCCGCCCTCCAGTACGTCCGCAAGATCAGCGGCTTCAACAAGCCCTCCCGGGTAAACCAGGAGGCCTTCGACCGCGCCGTCGATGAGGTGACCGAGGTCTCGTCCAGGCTCCTCGCCTCGCTCGAGACATCGGCTCCGCCGAAGGACCGCGAGGTCGAGGCGGAGAAGGCCCGGGCCCGGGCCGCGAAGCGGTTCGCGACGGCTTGAGCGCCGCGCACCTGGCCGCCTGGCGGCAACGGGGGCGGAAGGTCGCCGCGACGCCGCTCGGCCACGAGGCGTTCCTGATCGACGAGGGCGACCCCTCGGCCGAACCGGACCGGACGGTGGTCCTGCTGCACGGGTTCCCCGAGTCCTCCTACTCGTACTCCGGCGCCTTCGGTCTGCTCGAGGGGTCCTTCGACCGGATCGTCTCGTTCGACTTCATCGGCTTCGGTTTCTCCGACAAGCCCGCGCAGGGATTCGGGTACTCGCTCATCGAACAGGCCGACCTCGCCCTCGCCCTTCTCCGCGAGTCCGGCGTGACCGGTGCCCATTTCGTCGCGCACGACATGGGGGATTCCGTGCTGACCGAACTGCTCGCTCGCTTCAACCACGACCTCCCCGGGTGGTTCACGCCCGGTCCGTTGAGCGTCACCTTCACCAACGGCAGCATGATCCTCGACGACGCCAGGCTGCGGGTCGGGCAGCGCGCCCTGGTCTCACCCGCGGGCCGGTTCCTCGCCAGGATCGCCGACAGCCCGACGATCTTCGAGAAGCAGGTCGTGAGTGCGCAGGGCAACGACAGGCTGACCGAGGACCAGATCCTCGACATGTACTCCGCTTCGACCTCCGGCGCCCCGAAGGGGCTCTCGGCCGAGCTGATCGGCTACCTGCGCGAGCGGCGCCGTTTCGAGAAGCCCCGCTGGCTGCCCGCCGTCCGGGACTGCGAGTGGCCGGTCCACTTCTCTTGGGGGGCGGATGACGCCGTGGCACCGGTCGCGATCGCCGAGCGACTCAAACGGGAGGTGAAACCGGAGGCCGAGCTGACGATCACCGAAGGCCTCGGCCACTTCGCGCAGATCCAGGACCCCGAGCGCTGGTACGGGGCACTGGCCCCGTTCTGGGAGCGGCTGAGGGACTAGCCCGCTTCCCGCTTGCTCCAGTAGCGGGCGAGGCCGGACCACATGCCCTCGAACGGGCCCGCCCGCCAGTAGGTGTCGACCTCCTGGTCGTCGACCTGGCTCGCGAGCCACTCGCGGATCCAGGCCGCCATGCCGTCGGCGTCGGTGGTCCGCGCCTTCCCGGCGAAGAGGTCGAGGGCCTCGTGCATCATCGCGATCTGTTCGGCGACGTCCGTCCGCTGCCCGAAGTGCTGGAAAGCGATCCGGTCCGGCTCCCACGCCGCGACGATGTCGAGCGACTCGTGCCAGAGCGGGGGATCGATGTCCGGCGGCGGGGTGGGCGGGAAGGCCGGTCCGCCCCCGATCCGGACTCCGGTCACGTCGCCGGTGAAGGCCGTCCGGGAAGGCTCGTGGAAGTAGCAGACGTGGTGCTTGGCGTGGCCGGGGGTGTACTCGACCCGCCACGGGCCGTCGCTCTCGCCACCCTTCAGGACCCGGATGTTCTTTTCCGGGACCGGGACCACCTCGCCCCACATCTCGTCGAAGTACTCGCCGAAGACCTTGCGGGCACTCGAAACGAGGCGCTCCGGGTCGATCATGTGGGGGGCGCCGCTCTCGTGCACCCAGACCTCCAGGTCGGGGAAGCGCTCGACCAGCCTTCCCGTCGCTCCCGCGTGGTCGAAATGGATGTGGGTGAGGAGGATCGCCCGCGGCACCTCGTCGCCCAGGGCGTCGAAGACCCGGGCCACCGTCTTCTCGGCCCCGGGATCGACGATGACGCCGTCGATCAGATGGGCCGCGATCGCTCCCGGCTGGTCGAAATGAAAGAGGTCGACCGTCACCGGTCCGTCGGCTTGCATGAAGCCGAAAATAGGACATAACCTTGGCGCCGTGCAGCTAGGGAGACGGAACGAGTTGTCGAGGGCGACCACCCGGATCGTCCTCCTCACGCTGGCCGCCGTGGCCTGGCTGTGCTCGGTCGTACCCCTGGATGCCGACGCCTCGGAAGAGTCGGCGGCCAGGGAACTGGCCGAGAAGTACGTCCCGGTCATGAAGATCCGCGAGCAGGAGGATCCGCTCTGCGGCACCAAGGGCGAGCAGTACCAGGTCATGAACGTCGACGCGCTCTTCGACAACCCCGCGGTGGTACTCAGGCGAACCGAGGACGAGAGCGTCGTGAAGCGCGCCCCCCGGATGGAGGACGTCGCAGGCCGCGGCGAGGAGATCTACATCGACCTGCCGGGCGATCCGCTGGGGGAGACCTGCGTCTACGCGAAGGACTTCGACCGGATGAAGCGGGAGGGCGAGGCTCCCGTCGTCGTCTACGCCCACATCGCCCGGGAGAAGGGCCGCCCGGGCCTCGCCCTCCAGTACTGGTTCTACTGGTACTTCAACCAGTTCAACGACCTGCACGAGAGCGACTGGGAGGGCATGCAGCTCACCTTCGCGGCGGACACGCCGGAGGAAGCCCTCGGGCAGGAACCCGAGGACGTCCTCCTTTTCCAGCACGGGGGCGCGGAGCGGGCGAAATGGGACGACACGAAGGTCGAGAAGGAGGGGGACCACCCGGTGGTCTACCCGGCCGCGGGTTCGCACGCGACGTTCTACATGTCCGCCGTCTTCCCGCAGAACGGCTCCAAGGGCTCGGGCGTGGGCTGCGACAACACGACGGCACCGCTGAGGGACCTGAGGCCCCGGCCGGTGCTCATGCCGGACGAACCGACCGACCGCGGGCAGTTCGCATGGACGTCCTTCGACGGCCGCTGGGGACAGAAGGAGAAGAGTTTCAACAACGGGCCCACGGGCCCGCAGACCAAGCCGCAATGGGAGCAGCCGTTCACCTGGATGGAGCAGCAACGGTGGTCGGCCCCGCGGATGCCGGGCGGCGGCATCATGGGGCCCGAAGCCGTCAACGCGTTCTGCGGCGTGATCGAGGACGTGACCAGCCTGATGAACCTCCAGCAGGCGGATCCGCTTGCGGCCTACGTGACCATCGCGGTCTTCCTCGCCCTGGTGGTCCTCGTGTTCGGAGTCAGCAAGTGGCGTCCCGCCGACGCCTCACGCCTGCGGGAACGCAGGGAATACGGACAGATCGTCGCCACCGCGCTGAAGCTGTACGCACGCCACTGGCGCACCTTCGTCGTCCTGGCGGCGTTCGCGATACCAGTCGTCGGAGGCACCCAGCTGCTGGGTGGGTGGCTGATCGATTCGGCCGGCGGCAACGGGCTGAAACAGGCGCTCGGCGACATCGTCAACGGCCTCGGACGGCCGGTGGCGGGTGCGATCTCGGCGGCGCTCGTCGTCGTCTACCTGCGGGAACTCATGGCCGGCAGGAAGCCGGGCTTCCGCAGCGCGGTGACCGGCACCAGGGAGAGGTTCTGGCGGGTGGTGGGAGCCGAGATCCTCGCCACCGTGGGCATCGTGCTCATGTTCGTGACCATCGTCGGCATCCCGTTCGCGATCTGGAAGCTCGTCGGATGGAACTTCGTCCAGCAGGAAGTCCTGTTCACCGACAAGTCCTTCCGACAGGCCTTCAGGGGTTCGACCGAGCTGGTGCGCGGCAAGTGGTGGCACGCGCTGAGGACGATCCTCCCGCTCGCGCTGATCGGAATCATCGTCGGACCGTTCCTCGGCCTGATCCTCATCTTCACATCTCTGCCGCTCCTGCTCGTGAACCTGATCGGCTCGCTGGTCTACGCGCTCGCGATCCCGTTCACTGCGACGGGAGCGACCCTTCTCTACCTGGACCTGCAGGTGAGGGGAGAGGAGGATCCCGCCCCGGCTCGCCGGTCGTGGTCGCTCCGGCACCCGTCCCGGTTCGGACGCCGCGAACAGCCCGCGACCTGAGCGGGCCGGGCCCGTTCAATCGGGAGCGGCGGCGGAGATCATCCCGGTATCGTCGCCTCGAGGGCAGTTGCGGGGTCGATGAAGCGTTCGGAACGGGTGGTACCTGAGCACCAGCGGCTCCCGCTCCCGCGACGGATAGGGTTCCGCCCATGGCGGAAAGACCAGCGCGGAACAGAGACGGCAGCCGGATGAACTCCCAGGAGTACGTCACACTGGCGCTCTGCATCATCGTGCCGATCATCGGCATGCTCTTCGCGGCCCACGCCAGGACTCAGCGCGAACCCTGGGCGAACCGGGCCCTCGCGATCGGAGTGATCGCACTGGTGGTCTGGATCGTCCTGATCCTCACCGTGGGCTGATGCCGGCGGATTCCGAACTCGTCTGGTCCAGCGACGGGGGCGACTTCCGGGGGGAGCGGAAGCGCGACAGGAAGCGACGGAAGAAGCGCGAGGGAAGCGACGGGCCGGCGCCCGGACCTGCCCCGGCCGGCTCGACCATCAAGGTGAAACGCGAGACCTCCGGGCGCAAGGGCAAGACCGCGACCACCATCACCGGGATTCCCCTCAGCGAGTCCGAGACGAAGGCCCTAGCCAAGCGGCTCAAGCGACACTGTGGGGTCGGCGGGACCTCGCGGGGTTCGAGCATCGAGCTCCAGGGGGACCACCGGGACAAGGTGATCGCCTTCCTGGAGAAGGAGGGCCACCGCGCCGTCCGGGCCGGGGGCTGACCACTCCCGGGCGATAGATTCCGGCGGGAGGAGAGGAAAGGAGCCGGATTGATCACGGAAGAGGTACGCAAAGCCCGGGAAAAGGTGGTCCTGGACCATTTCGCCGATGAGGTGGCACAGGACTGGGACGCCACTCTCTCGACGTTTCCGCACCCGCGGTACGAACTGGTCGCGACGGAAACTGTGCATGACGGGGACGCCGCGGTGAGGAGCTACTACCACGACACTCGCGTCGCCTTCCCCGACCAGCACCACGAGATGATCGCGCTCAGGCACTCGGATGACGCGGTGATCGTCGAGTTCTTCCTGTTCGGCACGCACTTCGGTCCCCTCGGCCCGATTCCCCCGACCGGCGGCAAGTTCAAGGTGCGGATGACGGCGTTCTTCGTGTTCGACGAGAACGAGGTCCTGGTCACCGAGCGGGTGTACTTCGATCAGCTCACCCTGCTGCGCCAGCTGCTCGCCGCGGTGAACGTGAAGACCCCTTCCGGGATCCTGAAGATGATCAGGATCCTGCGCGGCTTCATCAAGATGTCGAAGGAGCCGAAGGATGAGATCCCGGCGGTTCCGGCCCGGGTGAACTGACGCCTCAGAGCTTCTGCTCGAGCTCCAGCACCGGGGCGAAGAGGTCGCCCTTGTTCCGGACCCTGTCGATCACCTGGCGAGGGGTGAAGTACAGGAGGTCAGGGTCCGAACGGTCGGCGGCGCGTTCGATGAGGCGCCACTCGACCGGACAGGAGACGAAGGGTTCCTCCTTGGCCCGGAGGGAGTAGACGGCGACCGTGGTCTTGTGGCGGGAGTTCTGGCTCCAGTCGATCAGCACCTTGCCACCCCGCAGGCTCTTTCTCATCCTGGAGACGACCCGGTCCGGCATCTGGCTTTCGAACACCTTGGCCAGCTCGTGGGCGAAGCCCCCGGTCTTGTCGTAGTTGGTCCTGACGTTCAGGGGAACGTACAGCTGGAGGCCCTTCGACCCGGAGACCTTGATCAGGGATTCGAGCCCCTGGTGCTCCAGCGTGTCCCGGATCAGGAGGGCGATCTCGGCGCAGTCGATGATGTCCGCGGGGGCTCCGGGATCGAGGTCGAAGACCATCGACGTCGGGGTCTTGCGGGAACGGGCCCTCGCCAGGGAGACATGGAGCTCGATCGCGGCGAGGTTCGCCACCCAGACCAGGGTCGGGAGGTCGTTGATCATCGTGTACCGGACCTTCCCGCCGCCCCGGGACTTGCTTTCGATGAGCGCCGTCCTGACCCACCGGGGTCGGTAGTCCGGGCTGTGCTTCTCCCACCAGCCCTCGTGGTCGACCCCCTCGGGGAACCGGCGGAGCGTGATCGGCCGGTCTTTGAGGTGGGGCAGGATCGCCGGCGCTATCGCCGCGTAGTAGTCGATCATGTCGCGCTTCGTGAATCCCGTACCGGGATAGAGCTCCTTGTCGAGATGGGTGAGCCGCAGCTCGTGGCCGTCGACCTCGACGCTCCAGGTGTCGGGTCCACCGGTCGCCCGGCCGGTGAGCCGACGGTTCTTCGCCAACTTCAGAGTCACGCCGGTTCCTCCCGCACGACCCTCACGGGGTCGGAATCCGGTCTGAGGCCAAGGAAGGCGGGGTTGCGCAGGCGGCCGTCCCGGGTCCACTGGGTGAACCGTACCTCGGCCACCAGGCGCGGCTCGACCCAGGTCGCGTCCCTCGGAATCGAATCCACGTCACCCGCCACGAACGGCGAGGTGTCGCTCCTGATGGTTTCCAGTGACGCATGGATCTCCCGTAGCAGCCGGTCGTCGAATCCCGTGCCGGCGCGTCCCGCATAGCGAAGCGAGCCGTCTTCGTCGTGATACCCGAGGAGGAGGGCACCGAACGTGCCCGCACGGTGACCCTTCCCGGGAAGCCAGCCCCCGATCACGAACTCCTGGCGGCGGACGTTCTTCAACTTGAGCCAATGACGGCTGCGGGACCCCTCGACGTACGGGCTGCCGGGGCGTTTCAGGACCACCCCTTCGAGGCCGAGGGCCTCGGTGGCCGCGAGCGACTCTTCGGGCGTGCCGTCGAGCCGTTCCGGGGTGAACCACGAGTCCCCCTTCGGATCGAGTGCCTCGAGGCGTTCCCGGCGCACCTCGTAGGGGAGGGGACGGAGATCCTCGCCACCCTCCCAGAGGAGGTCGAAGATCACGAAACTGACGGTCAGGCCGCGCTCGCGCCGCGACTGCATCAGCTGGAAGTCCGGCCGGCCCTGATCGTCGAGGACGACGAGCTCTCCGTCCAGCACCGTACCGACCGCCGCCCTGGACCGTCCCAGGCCCTCGAGTTCCGGGAAGTCCGCGGTGATGTCGTTCAGGCGCTTGCCCTGGAGCCGCAGGCTCCCGTCGCAGTAAGCGATCGCGCGATATCCATCCCACTTGACCTCGGAATGCCAATCCGTTCCTGGCGCGTGATCCTCCAGGGTCGCCTTCATCGGCTTGATGGTCTGAGGCATCGCGTTTCGCATCTCTACTCCCAGTTTGCCCCCAAATGTGTATTTCGGCACGTTTCGGGGGTACGTTGATCCCATGGCACCACGTTCGATCTGGAACGGAACCCTCTCCTTCGGGCTGGTCAGGGTCCCGATAAAGCTCTTCTCGGCGATCGAGCCGAAGGGCATCGGGTTCCGTGAGGTCCACGTGAAGGACGACTCGCCGCTCCAGCATCGGCGCATCTGCCGGGCGGACGGCAAGGAGGTCGAACGGGACGAGATCGCCAAGGGCTACGAGGTGGCCGACGGCGAGTTCCTGATCCTCGATCCGGAGGAGATCAAGGCCGCGGGTGGCGACCGCGGCAAGACGATCGAGATCGAGGAGTTCGTCGACGTCGCCGAGATCGACCCGTTCCTGTTCGACAAGACCTACTACATGGGCGTGCGGGACCACGCCGAGCCTTACGCCGTGGTGGCGGAGGCACTACGGCAGAGTGGCAAGGCGGGGGTCGGCCGATTCACCTTCCACAATCGCGAATACCTGGTCGCGGTAAGGGCCCAGGAGGGAAGGCTGGCGCTGCACACGCTGCGTTTCGCGGACGAGATCGTCGCCGGCGAGGATTTCGAGCTCGTCACAAAGAAGGGCAAGGCGCCGACGAAGAAGGAGGTCACGATGGCGAGGAAGCTGATCTCCGGCCTGACCGAGGAGTTCGATCCGGGCGAGTACCAGGACCAGTACCGGGCCGCCGTCATGGACCTGATCGAGAAGAAGGCCGAGGGCAAGAAGGCCCCGAAGAAGCGACGCAAGAAGCGGAAGAAGACCGACGACCTGAGCGACGCCCTCGAAAAGAGCCTCGCCGCACAGGGGGGCTGATGCCGCGTCCTCTCTGGAAGGGAACGGTCTCGTTCGGCCTGGTCAGCGTCCCGGTCGAGCTGTGGTCCGCCATCCGGGACCAGACGATCAGGTTCCGCGAGGTCCACGTGACGGACGGCTCGCCCGTGAAGCACGTCAAGTTCTGCGCCGCCGAGGGCAAGCCAGTCGACCCTTCCGAGGTGGGCCGGGCATACGAGGTCGAGAAGGGGAAGCTGATCCCGGTCACCGACGAGGAGCTGGAGGACCTGGCGCCCGAGAAGACCCAGACCATCGAGATCGAGAGCTTCGTCGCGCGGGAGGAGGTCGACCCGATCAGGTTCGACCACCCCTACTACATGGTTCCGGGCAACGACTCGGTCGGGACCCTGCGGGCGTACAAGCTGCTCGTCGAGGCGATGACGGAGGGCGACCTCCTCGCGATGGGCACCTTCGTGATGCGGAGCCGGGAGTATCTCGCCGCGATCCGTGTCCGCGGGCAGGCCCTCGCCCTTTCGACCATGCATTTCCCGGCGGAGATCCGCTCGCCTGATGCCGTCCCCGGGCCCGAGGAAGAGGCGGACCGCGAGGCCGTAAAGGACGCGGTCGCGATCATCGAGGAACTTTCGACGGACTGGGACCCGGACTCGTACCGGGACCAGTACCGGGCCCGGCTCAAGAAGGTGATCGATTCCAAGCGGAAGGGCAGGAAGGTGAAGGCGCCCACCGCAAGGGAGGAGAAGCCGACCGCCGCGCCCGACCTGATGGCGGCGCTGAAGGAGACGCTCGCCAACTCGAAGCGCCGCCGGCGCAAGCCGCGGGATCTCTCCCTTCTGTCGAAGGAGCAGCTCTACGAACTCGCCTCGGAACGGGGCCTGAAGGGTCGCTCCTCGATGACCAAGCAGCAGCTGATCAAGGCCCTCAAGAAGTAGCGGGACGGAGTTTCACGCCCTGCCCACCGGGTAGCCCGAGTGGCACGCCCCGATTGCGGGGACAAGCGACTCGAAAGGAGCCGGTCGGATGCCGAAGGGCAGTGACCACGGACCGAGCGTGAAGGACGACAAACTCTACGAAGAGCTGCGCGAAGACGGTGCGAGCAAGGAGAAGGCCGCTCGGATCGCCAACGCCAGGGCCGGTGGCGAGAACGTCGGCAAGAAGGGCGGCGAGGCCGAGAGCTACGAGGATCGCACGGTCGACGAACTCCGGGACCGCGCAGCCGAGATCGGCATCGAGGGCCGCTCGGACATGAACAAGGACGAACTGATCGACGCCCTGCGCAACCACTGAGCGCCGGGGCGGGATCCGCGAGAAAGAGGCAGGACAGGAACATGAGCAAGACAGCAAGAGAAATCATGAGCGGCGGCTGCGAATGCATCGGTGAGAACGAGACGGTCGCCAGGGCCGCGACCCGCATGGCCGAACTGGACGTGGGCTCGCTGCCCATCTGCGGCGAGGATGACCGGCTGAAGGGCATGCTGACCGACCGCGACATCGTCGTGAAGGTGATCGCCGAGGGTCGCGATCCCGAGCAGGTCACCGCCGGCGAATTCGGCCAGGGCAAACCGGTCACGATCGGGGCCGACGACACGGTCGAGGTCGCCATCGAAACGATGAAGGACCACGCCGTGCGGCGACTACCGGTGATCGACGGACACGAACTGGTCGGCATCGTCAGCCAGGGCGACGTCGCGAAGGAGGTCTCCGACTCCGCCGTGGGCGACCTCGTGGAAGCGATATCCGCGGCGTAGGCGACGCAGACCCGAACCTCCCCCGTCACGGAGAGGGGTGCCGTCCCGCCGGGGATGACCGGACGGCACCCCGGATGGGGCCACCGAAACGAAAGGAACCATGGCCGGAAAACTGACCGACAAGAAGGTCGCGATCCTGATGGACAACGAAGGAGTCGAGGAGATCGAGCTCAAGGGGCCGCTGCAGGCCCTCCGCGACGCGGGCGCCGACGTGCACCTCATCGCTCCCGAGGAAGGGGAGATCCAGGCCTTCAACCATCTCGACAAGGCCGGCAGGTTCACGGTCGACCGAACCGTCGCGGACGCGAGCGTCGATGACTACGACGCGCTCGTGCTGCCGGGCGGTGTCGCCAACCCGGACAACCTCCGAACCGACGAGGCGGCCGTCGCCTTCGCGCGGGATTTCGTGCGTTCGGAGAAAACGGTTGGGGCTATCTGCCATGCGCCGTGGACGCTGGTCGAGGCCGGGGTGGTCGAGGGTCGGACCCTCACGTCGTGGCCCAGCCTCAGGACCGACATCGAGAACGCGGGCGGAACCTGGGTCGACGAGGAGGTGCGGATAAGCGACAACCTGGTGACGAGTCGGAAGCCTGACGATCTCGAGCAGTTCTGCCACACGGTCGTCGAGGAGATCGCCGCCGGCTGATCAATCCTTGCGTTCCGCCCTGCCCCTGGCCCAGAGGGGCACGGCGAACCACAGTACGACCATGATCGCGATCGAGGTGCCCACGGCGATCGCCGTGGCGACCGATCCGTACAGGAAGTCGGTGACCAGGGTGATCGCGCCCGTCATGGCCACGCCGAGGAAGGCGAGGCCCGCGATGATCAGCCGGTTGGACAGCGCGAGCAGGAGGTGCTTCTGCTGACGACGGAAGGTGAACCGGTGAAACGCGGTCGGGGCGATCATCGCGAACGTGGAGGCCGCGGTGCTGAGCAGCGTTACGAAGTAGACGGCCTGCTGGAACCCGGTGACGTCCTCGAATCGTTGCTGGAACGGAACGGCGAGGAGGAAGGCGAAGAGGACCTGTACCCCCGGTAGCGCGATCCGGACCTCCTGCAGCAGTTCGTTGAGGTTCCGGTCCATGCGCTCCGCTTCTGTTTCCTCCCGCGGATTCTCCATGTGAACGTTCTACCCGGGCGGTACCCGGCGAGGGGGTGCACAATCGTTTCGAGGCACCGGGCGCGGGTAGCCAGAACGCATGGCTACCCGCAACGTTCTGCTGATCGTCGACATGATCACTCCCTGGGACTACGAGGGTGCGGACGAGGTGTCGATCCGGGCCGAGGAGGCAGTACGGGCGATCAACCGGCTACGGGGAGAGGCGGACGGCGGCCTCCGGATCGTGTTCGCGAATGACACCGACGGATTTCACGGATCCAGGGAGACCACCTACGCCCTCGCCCTGGCGGGCAGGCGACCGGATCTGGTCGAGCCGCTCGAGCCCGAACCGGCCGAGTACTTCATCCACAAGGGCCAGCATTCCGCGTTCTATGGCACGCCTCTGGCTCATCTCCTCGACGTCCACGAGGCGGGGAACGTGTTTCTCGCCGGGCAGGTGACCGAACAATGCATCCTCTACACGGCACTAGACTGCCACGTGCGGGGCTACCGGCCCACCGTCGTCACCGACGGAGTGCTGGCCCGGCGAACCCGATTGGGGAACGCCGCCCTCGAGATGATCGAGCAGAACATGGGCGGCCGGCTCATGACGAGCACCGACCTCGCCCGCGAGCTTCAGTCGGCCCGAAAGGCCGGCATGACCTCGGACTCGTAGAAGTCGAAGAACCCCTCGCTGGGCGGCCCGACCTGGTGGACGAACACGTGGGAGAAACCGGCGTCCACGAAATCCCTGATCGCGTCGACGTGCCGGGAGGGGTCGGGTCCACAGACCACCGAATCCTGGATCTCATCCACGGTGAGGTTCCCGGACGCCTCCGCGAAGTGGGAGGGGAGCGGCAGTTCGACGAACAGGTTCCCGGGCACGGCTCCGTTCGGCCACCACTCGAGTGCGGTCTCGCCCGCGGTCCCCTCGTCCTCGTCCCAGCAGACGTGAACCTGTCCGTAACAGGGCTTGCTCTCACCGCCGGATTCGCGAAACAGGCGGAGCATGTCCTCCTTGGGCGCGAGCCCGATCAATCCGTCACCGATCTCGCCCGCCAGCCTCGTGGCGGCGTCGCCGGCTGTCGCAACGAGGATCGGGGGCGTCTCGTCGGGCAGCGTGTAGACCCGGGCGTTCTCCACCTCGTAGTGCTCCCCGCGATGACTGACGAGTCCGCCTTCCCAGAGCCCGCGGATGACCTGGACGGCATCCCTCAGCCTTTCCTGCCGGATCTCGACCGACGGCCACCTGTCTCCCAGGATGTGTTCGTTCAGGTTCTCCCCGCTACCCACTCCCAGCGAGAAGCGGCCCGGCATGAGAGCGGCGGTCGTGGCTGCCGCCTGGGCGATGATCGCCGGGTGGATGCGCGTCGTGGGGCAGGTGACGCCCGTCATCACGGGGATCGAATCCGTCGCCTGCGCGACGGCACCCAGGGTGGACCACACGAAGGGGGCGTTTCCCTGACGGTCCACCCATGGGTGGTAATGGTCGGAGATCGAGAGGAAGTCGAAGCCTCGCCGCTCCGCCTCGACCGCCTGTGACACCAGCGACTCCGGCCGGTGTTCCTCGCTCGAAAGGGTGAATCCGATCCGGGCCGTCACGGTTTCAGCACCACCTTGACCGCCCCGTCCCTTTTCTTCTGGAACATCTCGTAGGCCTCCGGTGCCCGGTCCAGCGGCCACTGGTGGGTGGTGAGATCCTCGACGCCCAACGGGTCCCCGTTCTCCGGGTCGAGCAGCGGCAGGAGGTCGGGCGTCCATCGCTTGACGTGTGCCTGACCCATGCGCAGCTGGATCCCCTTGTCGAAGATCTGCATCATCGGAATCGGGTCCAACTGCCCGCCGTACACGCCCGAGATGGATACGGTGCCTCCGCGGCGCACGCTGTCGAAGCACGCGAGCAGGGCCGACATGTGGTCGACTGCGGCCTCTTTGGTCATCTTCGCGGCGGCGGGGTCGGGAAGCATCCCGGTCGCCTTCTGCATGAACTCCGCGCCCGGCGCCCCGTGGGCCTCCATCCCGACCGCGTCTATGACGCTGTCGGGACCCCGGCCGTCGGTGAGTTCACGCAGCGCGGCGTCGATGTTCTCGTGGTCCTCGAGGTTCAGGGGTTCGATGTCGTACCTCCCCGCCATCGCGAGACGCTCGGGCACGACGTCGATGCCGTACACCTTTCCGGCGCCCCGATGGCGGGCGATCCTGCCGCACATCTGGCCGATCGGACCGAGTCCGAAGACCGCCACGGAGCCGCCGTCCGGGATGGCTGCGTACTCGACGGCCTGCCAGGCGGTGGGGAGCACGTCCGAAAGGAACAGGTATCGCTCGTCGGGACCTTCCTCGGGCACCTTGATCGGTCCGAACTGGGCCTGGGGCACCCGGAGATACTCGGCCTGGCCGCCGGGGAGCTGCCCGTAGAGCTTCGTGTAGCCGAACAGTGACGCCCCCTTTTCCTGGTCCCGATTCTGGGTGGTCTCGCACTGCGCAAACAGCTTTCGGTCGCACATCCAGCAATCGCCGCAGGAGATGTTGAACGGGACCACGACGCGGTCGCCGGGCGAGAGGTCCGTCACGGCCGAGCCCGTTTCCTCGACGATCCCCATCGGTTCGTGCCCGAGGATGTCGCCCTCGTCGATGAACATTCCCAGCACCGAGTAGAGGTGGAGGTCCGATCCGCAGATGGCGGTCGAGGTGACGCGGATGATCGCGTCGGTCGGGTCCTCTATTCGCGGGTCGTCGACCTCGTCGACCCGCACGTCCTGGTTGCCGTGGAAGGTCAGGGCCTTCATTCGCACTCCTTCTGTTGATGACACCCGCAGAGGCAGGCCGCGGGCCGGGACGTTCCGGTACCCGGCGAACCTCGCGTCAACCGCTCAGTCGAGAAGCTCGAGGACCCGCTTCTCGACCTTCGAAAGCCCCGTGCGGGACCAGATGGGAGCGGAGGCGGACCTCAGCTCGATCCTCTGCCCGTTCCTGTAGAGGTCAAGGAGGCGGGGGGAGATGTAGGAGTCGCGGGCCACGGCCGGCGTGTTGCCGAGTTCCTCGGCGACCGCTTCGACGGCCCGTCGGATCCGTCTGTCCCTCCCCCGGGCGGTGCCGGGTAGATCGCCCCTCGCCAGCTCCACCGCGGCCATGACCGTCCCGTTCCAGGTGCGGAAGTCCTTGGCCGAGAAGGTCTCGCCGGCGTGCTCCCGGATGTACTCGTTGATGTCGTCGGAGGAAATGTCCCGCCAGCGTCGTCCGTCCTTGTACGCGAGGAAGTCTTCCGGGCCGGAGCGGCGCCGGAGCAGGATGCGGCTCACGCCCCTGACCTTCCCGTCGCGGATGGTGACGCGCCGCTCCAGGGAACCCTTGCCCACGTACTCGAAGGTGACCTCGTCCCGGCCCGGACCGAGTTCGACGTGATCCCGGGTCACGGTTGCGGCCCCGAACGTCTCGTTCTCCTCCGCGTTCCGTTCGCTGCCGATGCGGAAATGGCCGAGCTCGATCAGCCTGACGCCGCAGGCGAGGACGCTCAAGCGGCTTGCTTCGTCCGGATCGATATCGGAGGCGACCGCTCGACGCAGGCGGGGGAGGGCCATGGCGAAGTCGAGCATCGACTCGAACTTGCGAGCCGATCTCGTTTCGCTCCACTTCTCGTGGTAGAGGTACTGCTTGCGCCCGGCGTCGTCGATGCCGGTTGCCTGGATGTGTCCCTGGTCGAGCGGACAGATCCACACCTCCTTCCACGCCGGGGGGATCACCAGGCCCTTGATCCGGTCGATCACGTCCTCGTCGCGGATGCGTTG
>Ga0182743_1000377_pt1 | contig 58509 bp, 53 predicted proteins | sample eDN3rd30CKraftOP_FD_128522 | JGI IMG/M metagenome (GOLD analysis project Ga0182743, IMG submission 128522) | Enriched Organic Plus compost microbial communities from Emeryville, California, USA - eDNA 3rd pass 30_C Kraft OP (version 2) (version 2) ... | reverse complement strand
GCCTGTCGCTGACGGCTGCGGACAACCAGATCGGCGGCATCGGAGACCTCGCCGTGAGCGCGGGCGCCGCCACGCTGCGCACGGCATCGGACCTGGACGTGTCCGGGCATCTGGACGCCACGGGCCACGTCCTGACCCTTGATGTAACCGGCGACCTGACCCGGACCGGCACCGGCCGCATCTCGGCCGCGCGGCTGGACGGCAGCGCGGCCTCAGCCGACCTGACCGGCACGGCCAATGCCATCACCGAGGTCGGAAACTTCACCGCCACCGATAACTTCGCGCTCGCTACCACGACCGGCCTCGACCTGACCGGCAGCCTCATCGCGGACACCGTTCGCCTCGACGCCGGCGGGGCCATCACGCAGGACACCGCCGCGACCATCGCGGCGCGGACGCTGGAGGCGATCGCGGGTGGGGCGGTCAGCCTGACCGGGGGGAATCAGGTCGATGACCTGATCGGGCTTCAGGCCGGCGGCGACGCGGCACTGACCAACACCGTGGCGCTGCGCATCGACGGCCCGGTCGAACTCGGCGGCCATGGCTTCACCGTCGATATCGACGGCGCGCTGACCCAGACCGATGCCGGGCCGATCACCGCCGCGCGGCTGGACGGCAGCGCCGCCTCGATCGCCCTGGACAACAGCGACAACGCCATCGGCGCGGCCGGAGACTTCACCGCCACGGGCGACTTCACGCTGGTCACCACCACCGGCCTCGGCCTGACCGGCGACCTCACCGCTGACACCACCCGCCTCGATGCGGGCGGCGCGATCACCCAGGACAGTGATGCGGCAATCACCACGCGCACCTTGGATGTCGCTGCTGGCGGCGCGGCCGGCCTGCTCGGGCCGAACCGGATCGACAGCCTCATCGGTCTGCTGGCCAGCGGCGACGTGACGGTGGTCAACGCCGCGTCGTTGCGCTTCGCCGGACCGATCAGCCTGGGCGGCCATACCCTCGCCATCGATATCGGGGGCACGCTGACCCAGACCGACGGCGCCGTGACCGCCGACCGGCTGACCGGCCGCGCGACCGGCGCGATTTCCCTCACCAATGCAGGGAATGAGATCCTCCGCCTCGGCGACCTCACCGCGGGCGGCCCGCTCAGCTTCGCGACCGCGACATCGCTGCGTCTGGATGGGGCGATCCTGGCTGACGGCACAACGGTCTCCCTCAGCGCGGGCGGGGCGATCACGCAGGACACCACCGGCATCGCCGCGCGCACGCTGAACATCAGCGCCGATAACGGCTTCGCGCTGACCGGTGAGAATGCCATCGACGTGCTCGGCGACGCGGACAGCGGCGGGGGCGATGCGTTCATCCGCACCACCGGCCCGCTCACCCTGGCCGGGCATCTCGACGCGGGCGCGGGAACGTTCGGATTCGATATCGACGGCGCGCTGGCCACCGCGGGCGGGCACATCACGGCGGGGCGCGTGACCGGCACGGCGGGGGCGATCACCCTGGACGCCCCGGCCAACCGCATCGACCGCATCGGCGCCATCAGCGCGGATGGCGACGTGACGATCGCGACCCAGGACGGCGCCATCCTTGATGGCACGCTCGATGCCACGGGCCATGCGGTGCGCCTGCGGACCGGCGGCGGGATCACCCAGGCCAGCGGACGGATCATCGCCGCGGCATTGCAGCTTCATGCTCCGGGCGACGTGACGTTGGCCGGGGCCAATGCCGTCACCGCCCTGGGCGATTCCACCCTGGGCGGCGACGTCACGCTGGCCAATGCAGGTTCGCTGATCCTGGCCGGACACGTGAACGCGGCAGGCCAGGCCGTCCGTCTCGATATCGCCGGCGCGCTGACGACCGCTGGCGGCCGGCTTTCCGCGCGCAGCCTGACCGGGCGCTTCGCCGGACTGTCGCTGACCGGCGACAACGCGATCGAGGCCATCGGCGACATCGCCGCCGGCGGGGACGCCACGCTGCGCACGACCGGCCCGCTCCGGCTCACGGGCCACCTCGATGCGGCGGGGCACATCGTCACGCTCTCCACCACGCGCGGCGGAATCGCAGCCGCGGCATCGGGCCGCATCAGCGCGGATACGCTGCTCACACCCGATGCGGGCACCAGCGGCACGGTGACGCTCGCGGGCGACAATCTGGTCGCGCGGCTGGGGCCCTTCCGCGTCAACGGCGGCGATCTCGTGTTCGCCTCGAACGCATCACAACTGCTCATCCCCGCAGGCGCGCATGTGCATGCGGACGGATCGGTCTCGCTCATCGCGACCCTCGGCGCCCCCCGGATCGACGGCACCGTCTCCGCCGGACAGACCCTCTCGCTTTCCGCACCGTTCGGGCTGGCCGAGATCCGGGGCAATTCCCTTATTGCCGATGCGGGCGACGTGGTGGTCGAAGCGCTCAGCATCGACTCCTCCGGCAATGTCACGGCCGGCAGGGATGTCCTCTACACGGCCGACCAATCGATCATCGTCGGCGGCGCGGTGTCGGCCGGGGAACGCATCCTGCTCACCGCGCCGTCGATCACCCTGGCCGGGCTCGAAGCCGCGGACACGGATGTGTATCTGCAGATGTTCGGCGGCGAGGTGAACGGATCCGTGGCTTCGGGCCGGCTGGTCCTGGTGGGCGTGGGCGGCATCGGTTCGATGACCGGCAGCGTCGGCGGCATCACCGGCCAGGCCGCAGCCACGCGGGTGGAGCGCGAGACGATCGACGGCACGCCACTGCCCGCCACGCCTGACGACCGCAAGCTGCTGATGAACGGCTGCCCGGTGCGGACCATCAACTGCTCCGTCATCCCCGGCGCCAGCGCGATCCCGCCCGGAAGCCCGTTGCGCGATGTCGTGATCATGATGGGCCGGCCCGATGAGGATGACGACGACGTCCAGCTTCCGGGCGTCGCGGCGCGGGACTACTGATGCGCGCGGCGCTCATCCTCTGCGCCGCGCTGCTCGCAGGCTGCACCGCGCCGCCGCCCGAAGCCTATGTCGGCGGCCGCGCCGGTGGCGGCAATAGCGCCACCGCCGTCGCGATCGGCAGCAACGCCACCGGCGAGGCCTGCACCCAGAGCCAGACGCCCGGCGATCCCAGTGGCCATGAGATCTATTGCGGGACATGGCAGCAGCCCTCGGCCCGCATCCGCGAAGTGCCCGCGCAGCCGCTCAACGCCCTTGCCGACGAACAGCGCGGCACACTCGCCGGCCGGTTCGACTGCGCGCGCCCGGAGCCGATCCGCCTGCTCGGCGATGCCGCGCTGCTGATGCGGTGTACGCGGCGCGTGGGCGGCTGGCCGCATCTGGCGCTGGTCACGGCCACGGGCGGACGCGGTTTCGTGGTGGACGGCGTCACCCCCGCCCTGCCCGCCATCGAACGGTCGATCGGCGTGCTCACCGGCCGCGTCGCGGCCGGCGCGGCAGCACCGGTGGATACCGACCGGCTGGTGGAGCGGCTCGCGGCCGCCTCCTTCGGCAGCGACGACATCGCCGCCTATGAGGACCTGATGAACGCCGCGCGCATCGCCAACCAGGCGGAGCGTTTCGCCGCGGCGGAAACCGCCTATCGCGCCGCACTCGCGGTGCAGGAGAAGGCGCTGGGCGCGGACAGCCCCGCGACCGTGGCCCCCCTGCTGCCGCTCGCCCTGCAGCTTTCCAACCAGGGCAAACTGGCCGAGGCGGGCGCGGTGTTCGACCGCGCCGCGCCGCTGGTGTCCCAGGCATCCGACCGCACCGCACCCGCGCGCCTGATCCATTACCGCGCCCTGGACGCAGGCAACCGCGGCGACGCGGAGGCGGCGCTCGCCGGACTGGTCGAGGCAGAGCGCGCCTATGCCGCGCTGGTGCCGGAGGACATGCTGCAAGCCAGGGTCCGCGGCGCGCCCGGCGTCTTCGCCTCCCAGGCGCTGGGCCGCAACATCTTCTCCCGCGCGCTCGCCCCGGATCCGACCATCCAGACCGCGCTGATCGGCGTGATCGAAACACGGCGGAATCGCGCCGCCCTGCTGCGCCGCGCCGGCCGCACCGCGGAGGCGCAGGCGGAATCGGATTCGGCCGAGACACTGGCGCGCGCCAACCAGCTCGACCGCGGCCTGATCGGCGCGCGCATCGCCCGCACCGCGGGCGTGGTCGAGGCGACGTCCGGGCGGACCGCCTCGGCCGATTCCAGCCTCGCCACCGCGGCGGCCGAATTCCAGCGCGGCCTGCCGCGCTCCCGCCCGTTGGCCGACACGCTGCTGCTGCGCGCGCGTGAGCGGTTCCGGCTGCGCGGCGATCCGCTGCCCTTCTGCCGCGAGGCCGTACGCCTGCTGCGCGAGCTGAACGAGGGGACCGAGGCGGACCGCCTCGCCCCCTGCCTCGACGCCCTCGGCATCGCCGCACAGGCGCGGCCCGCCCAGGCGCAGGCGCTGCTGACCGAGATGTTCGAGATGGCGCAGATCGCCCAGGGCGGCGTCACGGCGACGCAGATCGCCCAGGCCGCCGCGCGCCTGTCCGAAAGCGCCCGGGACCCGCACGCGGCGGAGGCGATCCGCCGCCGCCAGGATGCCAGCCGCAACCTCGCCGAACTCTACCGCGCGCGCGACGAGGCCCGCGCCGCCGCGGCAGAGGGGCGGTCAACCGAGGATGCCGCGGCCATCGACGCCCGCATTGCCGAGGCACAGCGCACGCTCGCAGACGCCGATACCGTGCTCCAGGCCGCGGCCCCGAATTACGGCCAGCTCACCCAATCCGTCGTGGCCGCGAAGGATGTACTCGCCGCACTTGGCCCCGGCGAGGCGCTTGCGACCATCGCGCTGACCGGGACGGGCGGCTGGACCCTGGTGCTGCGCGATGGCCGGCTGGCGGTGGGCCACATCGCCATGGACACCGCCGCGCTGACCGGCCTGGTCAGGCGCATCCGGGCCGGCGTGGAGGCCGGCGACGACAGCGTGCCGTTCGACCTCGATGCCGCGCACACGCTCTACGCCACGCTGTTCGACGAAGTGGCCACGTCCTTCGAAGGCGTGCAGGCGCTGACCATAGCACCGTCCGGCCCGCTGCTCTCGCTGCCCTTCGCGCTGCTGGTCGAACGTCCCGCCGCCGCGGGCGACTACGGGGGTGCCGCCTGGATGGGGGCCCGCTTCGCCATCGCGCACGTGCCGGCGCCGGCCAATTTCATCGCCCTGCGCCGCGCGGCCCAGGGCGGACGCGCGCCGCGCCCCTGGGTCGGCTTCGGGGATTTCCGCCCGCCGTCGGATGCCCAGGTCGCCCGCACCTTCCGCGACCCGTCCTGCGCACGGTCCTTCCGCCAGCTCCGCGCGCTGCCGGGCACGCGGCTCGAACTCGCCGCCGCGTCGCAGATCATGGGCGCGCGCCCGGACGAAAGCGTCCTGGCCGGTGCGTTCACGGTGGAAGCGGTGCGGCGGCTCACGCTGTCCGACTACCGTGTGGTGCATTTCGCCACGCACGGGCTGCTGCCCACCGACCTGTCCTGCCTGGACGAACCGGCCGTGCTCGCCTCCGTTCCGCAAGGGGCGGCAGATGCGCGCGGGGCGCTGCTGTCCGCCTCCCAGCTTCTGGAACTGAAGATGAACGCGGACGCGGTGATCCTGTCCGCGTGCAATTCCGGCGGCGGCGACGGGGCGGGCGGCGAGAGCCTGTCCGGGCTTGCCCGCGCGGTGTTCTACGCCGGTGCGCGCGCGCTGCTGATCACGCACTGGTACGTGGACGACATCGCCGCTGCCCGGCTGGTCGCGACCGCGCTGCGCAACGTGGAAGCGGGCATGGGTCTCGCCGCCGCGATGCAGGCCGCGCAGAAGGAGATGCGGGACCGCATCCCCGAATGGCGGCACCCCGCCTACTGGGCCGCGTTCGCCGTGATCGGCAATGGCGGGGTCCCTGCCCGCGCCGTCGCGCACCGGCTATAAGGGTCGCGCATGGAACTGGAACGCCTCGGCAAATACGAGATTCGCCGCGTCCTCGGCAAAGGCGCCATGGGCACCGTCTACGAGGGCTGGGATCCCGCGATCGAACGCAAGGTCGCGATCAAGACCGTGCGCCTGCCGCACCCGAACGACATGGATGCGCAGGAGGAAGTCGCGCGCTTCCGGCGCGAGGCGCAGGCGGCCGGACGGCTGAGCCACCCCAACATCGTCGGCGTGTACGATGCGGGGGAGACCGGCGACCTCGCCTGGATCGTGATGGAGTATGTGGACGGCCCCTCGCTCAAGGCCGGCTTCGACCGCAACGAGCGCATGGCCATCGCCGAAATCGGCCGGGTGATGGACGGACTGCTCGCGGGCCTCGCCTATTCGCACCAGCGCGGCGTGGTGCATCGCGACATCAAGCCCGCGAACATCATGCTGACGCTCGATGGCGCGGTGAAGATCGCCGATTTCGGCATCGCGCGGATCGAGAGCAGCTCGATGACGCAGGTGGGCACCGTGCTGGGCACGCCCGCCTACATGTCGCCCGAGCAGTTCCGCGGCGAACCGGTGGATGCGCGCAGCGACATCTATTCCGCCGGCGTGGTGCTGTATCAGCTGCTGACCGGGGAGCGGCCGTTCGAGGGATCGGCCTCCGCGATCATGCACAAGGTGCTGAACACGGAGCCGCCGCGCCCGTCCGACCTCGCCGTGACCGCACCGCCCGCGCTGGATGCGGTGGTGACGAAGGCGATGGCGAAGCGGCCTTCGGATCGCTTCAGCAGCGCCGCCGAATTCGCCGCCGCACTGCGCCAGGCGCTCGCCGGGCCGCCGGCAAGCCCGTCGATCGCGCTCGGCGCGGACGCGTTCGATTCCGATGCGACCATGGTCTCGACGCCGATCCGCGGCACCACGGCGACGATCGGAACCGCGACCGCATCCGCCGCCGCAACGGACCCGGTGCGTCCGGCAAAGCGGTCGGGCAGCGCGGGGCTTGCCATTGGCGGGGGCATCGGTGCGCTGGCGGCCATCGCCGCTGGCGTGTGGTTCTTCGTCCTGCGCACCCCCGAACCGGAACCGGCCGCCACGCCGCCGTCCGCGCAGGTCGCCGCTGCGCCGCAGACGCCGCCACCGCCATCCGCGCCACAGCCGCCGCCGCCAACGGTGATGCTGCCGCCGCTGACCCCGACCACGACCGAGCCCCCGCAGGTCGTGCAGACGCCGGCGCCCGACACGAAGCCGCCAGCCGCATCGCAGCAGGCGGAGACACCACCCGCACAAACGGCGCCGGCCGTTCCGGCACAAACCGCAACGGCACCGGATCCGACGGGACAGACTGCGGAAGATCCGCCGCAGCAGCAGGTCGCGGTGGCTGGCCCGACCGCCGCGGCGATCCGGGAGGCCCTGGGCCGGCGACTGGCCAATCTTCCCTGCACGCTGGCCGAAGGCGACATGGAAGGCGACCGGGCCCGCGTCGTCGCGATCACGCGCAGGGGCGGGCCGGAAGATGCGCTGAACGCTGCGATCGACGCTGCCTCCCCCAGCCCCAGGTTCACGGACCTGCAGGTCCGCGCCTTCTCCGCCGACTATTGCCCGGCGATCGACGCGGTGCGCGGGGATGCGGACCGGTTCGGCGCCGCGCCGTCAGGGCTTCGCGTCACGCTGCGCAATGGCGGTCAGCGGCTGTACGACCATGATGCGGTCCTGCCGGTGGTCACGATGCCGGATTTCCCCGGCTATCTGACGCTGCTCTACCTGACCCGCGACGAACAGGGAGAGGTCTGGGTCGGGCATCTGCATCCCAACCGGCTCGATCCCGGCAAGCGCTTCCCCGCGGGGCAGCGGCTGGAGCTGGAGCCAAAGGAGGACGAAGGCCCGACGCGCGGCACGCCGATCGCGGTGGGCGCCCCCTTCGGCACCGACATGATGCTCGTCATCGCCACGGCGCAGCCCCTGTTCTCCGGCTTCCGTTCGCAGGTCGAACCCGCTTCCGACCTGCTGCCGGCGCTGGACGCGGCCCTTGCCGCGGCCCGGCAACGTGGCGACCGGATCGCGGTGAACGCCCTGGTGCTGGAAACCGCCCCGCGGCCATAGAAGGGCCGGACGGCGCGCCTACCGGCTCCGTTCCTTGAGCCATCCGTCCGGCATGCCCGCCACGAAGAACCCCCGCAGCCGGTTGATCACCGCCGGCGGCAGGCCCACGGCGGCAGCCGAGAAGAAGCGCGAATCCGGCGTATGGACCAGGAAGGCCTGCGTCTCGTTCGCCATCAGTTCCTCGTTGGCCGGGTCATAATCGAGCTTGGCGAGGAAGGTGCGGAAGGCGCGCCGCTCCGCATCCGACAGATATTCCCTCCAGAATCGAAACGTCCAGGCGGCGTAGTCCGGATTGGTGAAGAACTCGCCGTGCGACAGCTCATGGCGCAGCACGGCCAGCCGCGCCTGTGCGTCGAGATCGGGCTCCGGCGCCGGCACCGACACGACCGCCCCCTGCCCTTCGGGCGCCAGCATCATCCCTTCCTGCGCCAGGATCTGACGCAGACGCTCCTCCAGGCTGTTGAGCACGATGCCGTCGCGATCGGCGGCGGCGAAGAAGCGGCGCAGCGACCCCACGCCGTAGTCATGTCCCAGGTAATAGGTGCTGGGATTGGGGGCCGTGGCCACCGCCAGTTCAGCGTCGTTCAGCACCCGATCACGCGGCTGGCCCGCCTTCTCGATAAAGGCGGCGACGCGGTTGAGCATCGCCGCCTGCTCCGCCAGCGAGGCGAAGGTCAGCACCAGGATACGCGGGTTTTCCGCGAGATGGCTGGCCGCAAAGATCGGCTGGACCGCCGCCTCGATTTCCTCCGCCGTGCGCGTGCCGACCGGAATCGTGGCTGCAGGCGGCGCAGGCGGCGGGAGCGGAACAGGCACGATGGTCGGCAGCGGCACCGGCGCGGCGGGGGCCGCCGGGGCCGGCACCGCGGCGGTCCGCGGCTCCGGTGCGGGTGCCAGCAGCAGCCACGCACCGATCGCCGCCGCCAGCGCGAAAGGCACGCCGATCACCAGCAGCGGCGCGAGCCGGGACCTTGATCGCGCCTGGGGCGGAGATCGGGAATGCACAGTGCGCGCTGCAGTTGATCTGCGGCGCGCAGGAAGCCGGACGGTATCGTTTGGATCGCTGGCCATCGGCGCAGGAACGCCGCCCGCTATGCGGGCGGCGGCGCGTCAGCCGTCGAGGTTCACGACCTGGACGCGGCGGTTCCGCTGTTCCGGCGTCCCGTCCGGGGTGCGGATCAGCAGGTCGTTCTCACCACGGCCGACGGCTTCAAGCCGCGACGGATCGATGGCGAAGTTCGCGATCAGGTACTGCCGCACCGCTGCGGCGCGCCGGGCGGACAGATCGAGGTTCATGTCGCTCGACCCGACCGTGTCCGTGTGCCCCTCGATGAGGAAGCGATAGGAGGCCAGGGTCGAGGAACTGAGCGCACGGCCCAGCTCATCCAGCATATGGCGTGCGTTCGGCGTCAGCTCCGCGGAACCGGTCGCGAACTGCACCGTCAGATTGACCGACGGGGCCGCCCCCTGGGGCTGCACCGCCGCGACCGCGGGCGCAGCCGCCGCCGGCTTGGCCGGGGATGTGGACGCGGGCATGCCGCCAGCCGGAGACCCGTTCGTGGCGGAAGCCCCGGCATCGGACGGCACCGCGCGCAATCCCTCGGTCGTCTGCGACGGGACGCTGCGCAGGCCGCGGGAGGTGCCGCCACCGGCGCGCGGGCGCAGCCCTTCGATGATCTGGTCCGCGGTGGTCGGATTGCGCTGCGCGACCGCGTCACCGGCGAAGGCGGCCAGGGTGGCGGCGGCAAGAAACATGGCGAAGACGCGCGGCATGGACGGATCCCCCTGCTCCGAGGCGGCGAGTTCTAACACGGAAGATGCGCGCGGAACGAGAGCCAGTTCACAACACGCCCATGCGCCGCCAGAAGGGCGGGCGTTCGGCGAGCAGCTTCGCAAAGGTCTCCGCCATCGCGGTTCTTTGCGCGGCGTCTCCGTCCGGGTTGATACGCTCCACCCAGGACTGGATCGCCTCCGCCCCATCGCCGGCCTGGGCGATCCGCAATGCATGCAGCTCACCCGGCATGCCCGGCATGCCGCCGCCGATGGCGTGCGAGCAGAGCGCGAAGCCCATGCCCATGAGACCGGGCCGCGACAGCCGCTGCGCGAGCGCATCGTTCAGCGCGGCGGCCTGCCGTGTCTGCGCCGCGCCCGGCCGCCGCATCGGGATGGCCTGCTCGGTCCCGACCAGCACGCCCGCCACCTCCGACGGATTGTCCTTGCGCCCCTTGGCATCGGGCAGCGCGAGCAGTTCCCGCACCGTGTGCGGACGCTCGGACAGCGCCGCCGCGATCGGCCGGTAGAAATCCGGAGAAAAGCTCGCATGCCCGGCCGGCATCTCGGCCTCATAGGCAAAGTCATCCAGCGGCACGGCAAGACCGAGGCTGAGATCGAACAGCGCGGCATCGCGATCCCGGCGGCCCAACCGGTTCAGGCCGCGGATGAACACGTCCTGCCTGAGGGCGCGGCCCAGGCACACGTCCTTGACCGTCTCCCGCATCGCGGGATCGTCGAAGCGTTCATAGATCTCCCGCTGGGCCTCGCTCATGATGAGGTCGGGGAACTGCTCCAGCGGCAGGGCGGAACCGGCGAATTCCAGCTTCGCGCCGGCAAGGGCCTGGGCGACATCGGCGAAGAAGACCGGCCGCCAGGCGCCGTTCATGTATTCGTGGGCGAGATAGGCCGGCGGCATGCTGCGCGCCCTGTCCATCAGCGCCGAACTCATCTCGCCCGTCAGGTGCTGCGCCTTCGCGTCACGCAGCGCCAGCGCGACGCCGACCCCTTCCATGGCCTGCTGGTCCGACCGGACCGCCAGCCGCTTTCCCGCCTCATGCACGATGCGCTGATAGGCGAGCGCGCCCTGCCATGTCGGCAGCGCGTTGTAGCTGAGATGCACCAGACCGCCCGGCCGCACGCGTGCATCAAAGAAGCGGACGATGCCGGCGCGCACCGTATCCGACACCCAGGACCAGACGCCGTGCATGGTGACGACATCGGCCACCGGGATCGAGGCCAGCAGGGGACTCTCCGCCAGGGTGGCGAGATCGGCCTCCAGGAAGGTGAGATTATCGAGCCCGGCTTCCGCCGCGAGCAGCTGCCCCTCGGCGATATGGGCGGGGTTGAAGTCGATGCCGATGACGCGCGCGTCCGGGTTGGCGGCCGCCACCATCGCGGCACCGTAGCCGACGCCGCAGCCCAGCTCGATCCAGACGAAATCCTCGGGCAGCCGGAAGGTCGCACCCGCAAGCCGCGCGACGAGGTCCAGATGGGCCGGCGATTGCTGCCGGTAATAGCCCGGAATGTAGGGGATGTCCGTGACGTACCCCGCGTTCCACCCGCTCATGCGCGTTCCACCACATCCGCATCGAAAGTTGCATCGACCGCGTCCCGCGAGGGGTCGCGTCCGGCCATCCATCCGTCCCATCCGAGCCGCGCGGTGCCATCCAGCCGCAGCGCCGGCACCTCGCGGCCGGCAAGGCGCAGATTGACCGCGAAGCCGAAGCCCGGCCCGGCATAGGTGCGGGCCAGCGCGACCAGCCGCTTCAGCCCGGCCGCGTCGGGCAACAGGCGGGAGAATTCGGTCCGGTTCAGCGGCCCGACCTTCAGCAGGAAGCGGCCCTGGGCATCCCAGGCCCGCACGCCGACCGCCGCCTCCACGCCGAGCTGCGCGTACTGGCCCGGCCAGCGGCCCTCGCCCAGGCGCGACCGCTGCGATGGCGGCAAAGGCAGCCAGGCACCCGCGAACTGGTGCACCTCCACGGGACGGCCCAGCCAGTCGGACAGCAACGCGGCCAGCCGGTCGGCCGAACGCGGATAGGCGGACAGCAGGCCCGCGTAGTGCGCGAGCGCGGCGGCCCCCGGCTGGAAGCGATCCGCAAGGTGCGGCGTGCCATGGCCGGTGAAGGAGAGCAGGGCGTAGCTGACCGGATCGTCCCCCGGCGGCGCGAAATCGGCATTGCGCGCCAGCCGGTATTTCGCACCCGCCCGCGCGAACAGCGCGATCATGCGGTGCGAGAACAGATCGACGAAGTCGTGCAGTGCGCGCGAGCGGGACTTGAGCGAGGCGGACAGCGTCTCGCTCCACGCCCGCGGCAGCACGCCGGAAGGGCCGGTCAGCCCCATCACCGTGACGGTCAGCTCCGGCGCGCGGCCCGGCACTTCCCGCGCGGCGGCGACCTCGGGGCCGGGGTAGGCGAGACCCGACAGCGTGCGGAAGCGGATCGCCGCGGCCGCGTCGGGGGTGCGCGCATCGCGCATCAGCACCCGCGCCGCCGCGTCGAAGCCGAAGCGGCGCGGATCGGCCAGCAGCCGCGCGCGCAGCGCCCCGCGCCGTGACGCGAACACGCTCACAGCAGCGGCCGCGCGCCGGCGCGGGCGGGGAACTGCGCCTCCCGCCCCGGCCGGCCGCGCAGCGCGATCGCGGTGCGGACGAAGGAGTTGATGCCCGCATGCAGCGCAAGGAACCGGTCGAGCACGGAGGCGAGCAGATACAGACCGCCCACCTGCCAGGCACGCGCATCGAATTCGAGCGTCACGTCGAGCCCGCGGACGAAGGCGCCCGGCTTGTGGTCGGGTGCGCGCGCAGCACCGGCGGCGGAGGAAACGGACAGCAGCGCCTCGATCGCCGCGCGCGTCTCGGCGCTGTCGCGGCGGTCATACAGGCGCAGCACTTCCTTGAGCGCCTTCGCACCCTCCGCGCCGCCCACCAGCGAGAGCTGGCCGAGCGCCAGTTGCGAGACCAGCCGCCAGAACCCCTTCTCCCGCAACGGCGGATAGAGCGGCGGGGTCGGTGCGGTCAGGCAGGCCACCTTGGCGACCGCGCCGGCCCCTTCGACGGGCCGGATGCGCGGATGCCCGCCGCCGAAGGGCAGGTCGGCGGGAAGGTCGCGGTTCAGGCACAACGCATCGATCGCCAGCACCGCCTCCGCGGGACGGTCGGCATCGAAATCCGTGTCATGCGTGGCCAGGAAGGTCTCGGTTCCCGCCAGCGGCGGCGTGGCGGGCCGGCGCACGGCCTGGAAGAAGCCGGCGGGCGGATCGCCCGTCTCCTCGCCATGGGTCAGGCGGTGGAACGGGCGCCACGGCACGGAACTGCCATCGGGCCGCGTCTCCAGCACGCGGTCGACCGTGTAGATCTCGGTCGTCGCGGGCCTGCGGGCATCGGCGACGACGCGGTATTCGGTGGTCTCGTGCGTGAGGGGGATCGGTTCGCAGCGTTGCGGGAACAGGTTCACCACCGGCACGCAGCCAAGCGCGATGGCCTCCGCGCTGATGGCGCGTTCCAGTTCCGGCAGGGCGCGGTCGAGCCACAGGAAGATATCGAGCCGGTTGCCCGTCTCCAGCAGCGTGCGCGCCTCGATGCGGGTGACATCGACGAACAGGAACTTCTCCGGGAAGGCGAAGTATTCGGTCAGCAGGCGGAACCCCGCGAAGCTGCGCGCCGGCCAGGGCAGCAGCGCGTCCTCCGGCGCGAACCCCGCGGGCGCCACCGAATCGCGCGGCACGATGACGGCGGCGGGATCGTTCGGCCCGTCGGCGAAGCCGACCGAGACGACGTGGTTGCACAGCAGTTCGTACAGCGGCAGCGCGACCGGCGGCGCGCCGCGCAGGAACAGGCGCAGCCCGTCGAGGCCGATCTTGTCGAAGGTCGCGTCCGGATTGGCCGTGCGCAGCGTGATGCGCAGCACCGCGACCGCGCCCTGCGCATCCGGATTGGGCGGCGCGACCAGCGGCAGGCCGGACAGCTTCACCGCCTCGATCTCGACCGGCCAGAGCGTGGCGGGAGAGGTGGTGCGGTAGCGGCAGGTGTCGCCGCGCACCGGTTCCGTCTCCAGCATCAGTCCGGCCGGCACGGTGTAGGACCCCTGCAGGTCGGGCTGCGGCGTGAACTGGACGATGGCGCAGGAAGGCACCGGGGCGAGGTAGTGCGGATACAGCGCATCCAGCAGCGCGTCCGTCAGCTCCGGGAACTCGTCGTCCAGCCGGTGGTGCACGCGGGCGGCCAGGAACGCGAAGCCTTCCAGCAGCCGCGCCACATGCGGATCGTCCACCGTGTCGGGCGCGATGCGCAGCCGCGCCGCGATCTTCGGATGGGTCTCGGAGAACTCCGCCGCGAGCCTTCGGATCGCGACCAGCTCGCGGTTGTAATAGGGGAGCAGCGCGTCTGACATCTTGGCTCAGACGCCGTCCTGGCCGCGGACGAGCACCAGATCGGCGGCGGCATCCAGCAGCGTGTCGAAGGCGATCGGCTCGGGCGCGGGATCGGCGTGCAGCTCCGCGTCGATGCGCAGATGCAGCGTGCCGTCGAGCTGTTCGTCCTCACGCTCGATCAGGGTGACGTGGACGGAGACGAAGCGCGGCTCGAAACGGCGGATCGTATCCTCGATGTCCTGGCGCAGTCTTTGCCGCCGGCGCGGATCGTTGAAGGCGCCGGCGGTGAAGTCCGGGATGCCGTAGGCGAGCGGCGAGGTCTCCAGCTCCTTCAGATGCGCCGGCCAGGACCGCCAGCGCCGGCGCGCGTTCAGCAGGTTCTCCAGGTCGCGGCGCACGCCGCGGCGCAGCGCGGCCATCGCCTCGGCGGCGGACATGGGCGGATCGCGCTCATCCTCGGGCGCGTCGTCGAGCAGCCGGTCGAGCAGCGGAAGCTGCGCCCGCGCGCCGATCTCCCGCCCGCGTACCGTGTCGCGCGTGCCGCTCATACGTCGAACGCGAGCGAGCCCAGCTCCATGATGCCGAGCGCCTCGTCACCCACGAGCAGGGTGCGCTGGCCCGAACCGCGCACGGGCGCGGTCTCGGTCCAGTCGGTGCTGCGGCCGAGCTTGAGGGAATCGTCCAGGGAGGCGTCCTCCCAGCCATAGACAACCGGGATATACACCTCCCCGTCCGGGCCTTCCTTCACCGACATGGTGCAGCGGCGCCAGAACAGGTCGCGCGCGCGCTTGGGCGGATGGAAATCGGCCGTCAGGATACGCTCGGTCGGGATCCAGAAATACTTGCCGGTGGTGGTCAGCACCTCGAAGCAGGGGCCGATGATGTCGTCCGCGTCGCGGAAGTCGTCGAAGGCCGCGTCGCCATGCTGGCCCTTCACATGCGGGCGCGCGGCCTCGGCGATCTCGGCCTGCTTCGCGGCCTCCGCCATGTCGCCGGCGCGCAGCGCGACCAGGGCGGCGAGCGAGGCCTTCAGCGCCTCGGTCGGCTCGCCCAGGAACTCGGGCACGCGGCCGTCGCGGCGCAACTGGCGCCGCGCCATGTCGGCGCGGATGAGCTGGCGGAACTCCGCGACGACGGTGGCCGCCGACGGATCCAGCCCGGCGGCGGCGTCGAGGATCACGTCCGCGCGTTCCAGATTGCCGGTGAAGATCAACAGCTCCGCCAGCAGCACGCGGGCGGAAAGATCCTGCGGCGCCTTCTTGAGCGCCGCGGTCGCGGCCTCGACCGCGTCTGCGAGACGCCCGGCCTTGAACAAGGCTCCGGCGCCATCCTGCTGCGTTTGGCTCATGCCATGCCACTCCCTATGCGCGCCGCGTTCATGGTGCCCGGACCCCGGTCAGGTCGGTGACGAGGCGGAACGTGGCCGAAACGTCGTCGAGTTGGAAATGCGGCTGCAGATGGATCGTGCAACCGTACACACCGGGCTGGCCCGGCTTCTCCTTCACCGTGACCCGCGCCTGCGCCAGCGGGTGGCGGGCCAGCAGGTCGGGCGATCCGACCGAGCTGATGTTCACGTAGCGCATCAGCCAGCGCTGTACTTCCATCTCGATCGTGTTCGCATCGCGGTATGAGCCGACCATGTCGCGGCCCATGACCTTGATGTAGTGCGCGAAGCGGCTGACGCAGAGCATGGCGTTGAGCTGTGCGGAAATGCGCGCATTGGCGGTGGCGACCGCCCCGCGCCGGTCGCCGGGGGCGGACTGGTAGGCGCGCGGCTGCTGCAGGCTGCGCACCGAGGAAAAAACCGCCTCCTCGGTCCAGGGCAGCGCGCCCATGGGCATCAGCCCGCCTTCGACCAGCGCGCGCTCCTGCCGGTCCGACAGCACCACATCGACGGGCGTGCGCACGGCGACATGCGGCGGGTCTGTGCGGAAGCTCTCGATGGGCAGGCCCTGCACCAATCCACCCGCGACGCGGTCGGTCTCGACACCGCGCACATCGGCCGGCCATGCGAACTGGGCGTAGGCGCGCGCGGCGCAGGCGGCGAAGGCGTATCCGGCCGTGCTCCAGACGCGGGACGCGGCATCCGGGGCGTGTTCCGCGTAACGCCAGCCATCGACACGCGAGCCATCATCGCTCCACGGCAGGCGGGCGAGGAAGCGCGGCAGCGTCACGGCGACGAACCGCATATCCTCCCGCTGCGAGAGCGCACGCCAGCGCGCGTGTTCGGGATTGCGCAGCGGCACCGCGGGATCGAGGACACCCACGATGTCGTCGAACTCATCCAGTTCCAGCAGCGTGGGGGAGGCCGAGACAACCAGGGGCGCGAAGGCCGCCGCGGCGACGGAGGCGAGCAGGCCAAGCGTGGTCACATCGTCCGTGGGCGCGCCGGGGCCGGGCCGGTGGCGCACCTCGTGGTCCACGACCAGCAACCCGTAGGGTTCGCCGCCCGGCGTGCCGAACTCGTCCTCGTAGATCTTCTTGAATAGCTGGCTCTGATCGAACTCGGCCGCCCGCTCCAGGTCGCGGCACAGCTCGGGCCAGGGCAGTTGCAGCAGCCGGACCTTCACCCGCGCGCTCGCCTCGTAGGCATCGAGCAGCCAGCGCACACCGCGCCACGTGCCCTCAAGCCGGCGCAGGCGCGGATGGTGCAGGATCGCGTCCACCTGGTCGGACAGCATCGCGTCGATCGCGGCGATGTCGCGGTTGAGCGCAGCCCGCAGCCGGTCGGGATCGCCCGCGAGGCGCAGCGCGGCGTCGCGGCCGAACCAGGCCGCGAGCCCTCCTTCGGCGATGAAGGCGGCCAGCGCCTCCGCCACACCGGCGGCCTTGGCGCCGATGAAGCGGCCGGCCAGCACAGCTTCGCGGACCGGCACGTCCCCGGTGGGCGGGGGCGGGGCCTCGGCCGCCGGGGCCGGCGCGCTCGCCGGCGCCTCGGCGGCGTCGTCCATAGCGGTCTCCGTCAGGCCTTCTGCGGGATGCGGGCCACCATGCGCAGGCTGGTGGTCAGTTCCTCCATCTGCAGCCAGGGCCGCAGATAGGCGACGGCATTGTAGGAGCCGGGCTTGCCCGGAATCTCCTTCACCTCCACCCGCGCCTCGCGCAGCGGGTAGCGCGCCTTCATGTCCTGCCCGGCGGCCTCGCTGCTGTTCACGTAGTTCTTGATCCAGCGGTTCAGCCACATCTCGCAGTCCGACGCCTCCATGAAGGAGCCGATCTTGTCGCGGGCGAGAACCTTCAGGTAGTGCGCGAAGCGGCTGGTCGCCATGATGTAGGGCAGCCGGGCCGAGATCGCGGCGTTCGCGGTGGCTTCCGGCCGGTCGTACTTCTTCGGCTTCTGCACGGTCTGCGCGCCGAAGAACACGGCGTAGTCGGTGTTCTTGTAGTGGCAGAGCGGCAGGAAGCCGAGACCGGACAGTTCCGCCTCGCGCCGGTCGGTGATGCCGATCTCGGTCGGGCACTGGCTGTCGAGGTCGCCGTCATCCGAGGTGAACACGTGCGCCGGCAGGCCCTCGACCTTGCCGCCGCCCTCGGCCCCGCGGATCGCGGTGCACCAGCCGTATTCGGCGAAGGCCTTGGTCAGCCGCGTGCCCATCACGTAGGCCGCGTTCATCCAGCAATACTCGTTGTGGTCCATCGCCTTCGCGGCGCCGGTCGAATCGAACGGAGCTTCCTCGTAGCCGAACTCCTCGATCGGCTTGGTCTTCTCGCCATAGGGCAGGCGCGCCATGGTGCGCGGCATCACCAGCGTGACGAAGCGGCTGTCCTCGCTGTCGCGGAAGCTGCGCCACTTCATGTACTCGGCGGTGTCGAAGATCTTGGCGAGGTCACGCGGCTTGGACAGCTCGCGGTAGTCCTGGAAGCCGAACATGCCCGCGCCGGCCGCCGAGATGAACGGCGCGAAGGCACCGGCGGCGACATTGGAGATCAGCCGCAGCGTCTCGACGTCGTCGGGATGGTTGCCCCACTCGTAGTCGCCGATCAGCGCGCCATAGGGCTCGCCGCCCGGGGTACCGAACTCGTTTTCGTAAATCTTCTTGAAAAGCTGGCTCTGGTCGAACTCCACCGCCTTGGTCAGGTCGCGGTTGAGATCGCGCTTGGTCGCGTTCAGCACCCGGATCTTCAGGCTGGTGCCGGTCTCGCTCTCCATCACCAGATGATGCAGCCCCCGCCACGTCCCCTCCATCTTGAGGAACTTGGGGTCGTGCATGATGGCGTTGAGCTGTTCCGACATCTTGCGGTCGATGGCGGCGATCGCCCGGTCGAAGGTGCGCGTCAGGTTCTTGTCGAACGTGACGGTGCCGTTCAGCGCCTCCTCGACCAGCGTCTTGACGAGGTCGGCGGCACGGTCGGGTTCGGTCTGCTTGGTCGCCGCGACGACCTGGTCGAGCAGGGACCCGCCTTCCGTCGTGGCGGCGTCGGCCGCAGCGCCTGCGGCTTCGCTTTGCGTGGCGGACATGGGTTCAGCCCTCCTTCTTCTCGCCTGCGACGCCAAGCTGGCCCGACAGCGCCTTCAGGTCCTGCTCGTTCTTCAGCACCTGCTCCAGCAGCCCCTCCAGCTCATCGGAGCGGTCCACCTTCGACATCAGGTCGCGCAGCTTGTCGCGGGTCTCCAGCAGCGCCTTCAGCGCCGGCACCTGATCGACCACGCGGCCCGGCTCGAAATCCTCGATCGAGTTGAACTTGAGATTGACCGCCATCTGGCTGCCGTCGCCGGCGAGCGTGTTGTCGACCTTCAGATTCACGCCCGGCGTCATGCGGGCCATGACATCGTTGAAATTGTCGCGGTCGATCTGGACGAACTTGCGATCCGCCAGCGGCCGCAGCGGGCTGGTCGGGTCACCGGAGAAGTCACCCAGGACGCCCACAACGAAAGGCAGCTCCCGCTGGACCTGGGCGCCTTCGGTTTCGACATCGTAGGTGATGTGAACACGCGGCTTGCGCACGCGGTTCAACTTGGCGTGGACGCTCTCACTCATAGCGCTCGGCTCCCTTGCGCGCCGCCAGTCCCCGGGCGGTGCATGACGGTTCGATGATCACGGGGCGCGCCGAAAAAGGGTCCGCCCGGCGCCCACCGGCGGTTGCAGCAGACGCTACATTCGCGCCCCGGAACGGGTCAACGCAGATGCGCGCTGCCGCGTGAGTTGTTTCACGTGGCCTACTCCGAGTCCGGCGGCTTGATGCCGAGCATGGTCAAGAATCCCGTTCGTGTCGAGGCATCGGGCAGGACTTCCGCCAGCAGATCGGGCAACGACATGCGTCCGCGACGGGCGGCATCCTGCAAGGTGTAGGCGAGCGGCGAATGCGGCTCTGTCTTCATGAAGTACTCCGCGATCGCCTCCAGCGCCTTGAGCGCGTCCTCCCGGCTGGCGATCCGGCCGGGACCAGCGACGGCGACACCCGCCGGCATCGCCACCGCAACACCGCCGCCGGCCACTTCGCCGTCCTCGCCGACAGCCACGTCCTCCGCCACCGCGACCGATGGGCCGTATTTGCCCGCGACCTCGATGATGCGTTCCAGGATGTCCCGCACGCGGCCGGTCGGCGGCGCATCGGCCCCGGCCTTGTCCGTCATCACCGCGGACAGATCCTGCCATGCGGCGAGCGCCTCAGCCGCCGCTTCGCGTACGCCGCCGTGCCAGGCGGACCCCGCCGCGCGCGCCGCCGTCTCCATCTCGTCGAACGGAACGGCGCCTTGGGCAATGCGCGCCTCGCGGCGTTCGTCGTCCATGATCGTGGCGAGTTCGACGGATTGATCGTATTGCCACAGCGCGAAGGGGCTGCCGTCGGTCAGCCGGAACATCACCGTCTTGCGCAACGGCTGGATCAGGGTGCCGTCGCCCCCTTCCCCGTTCAGCCCGGTGACCGGTGCCACGGTGGTGGCGATGCCGTCCTCATCCGGACGCGGATAGATCGTGTCCCAGTAGCGCTCCACCAGACCGGCCATCAGCCGGCAGCCGGCGGACAGGCCGGCAAGGCCATCACTGCGGATCAGGGCTTCCGTATACCAGGCGGCGATTTCCAGATCCTTGCCGACGGCAAGCGCCTTCGACGCATCGCTGCGGATCGCCCGCCAGCCGCGGCTGGCCTGGCTCTCCAACTCCGTCCGCGACGGACCGCCCCCTTCATCCTCGCCGCGCGGCGCATCAAGCTGCCGCTCCGCCGCGCGCGCCTCGGCACGCGCATCGCGAAGGCGGAAGTACAATGAGGTCGGGGAAAAGTCCTCGCGCAGGTCGCTTCCCGCCGGGACATCATCGGAGACGGGCGCGAGCAGCGTGTCGAGATCGAAGCCTTCAGGCAGTTCCGCCATACGCGCTCTCCTGGCCCATCAAGCGGCATGCCGCCGCCGGGTCGGTGTGAAATGTCTCATTCCGATCGCAACGTCCATCTGGACACCACGCCTCCGCAACTCTTACGCTATAGGCGTGCAACGGGGAACCTCCGTTCGCGCGACACGTGCAAATGACCGGCGCGGCGTCCGCCAAGGACGCCGCTTGCCTCGATGGGAGAACGCATGGCGGCGATTGACGTCAAGTCGCTGGTCGGGCGGCTGAACGACCCGTGCCGCAAGGCATTGGAAGGCGCCATCGCGCTGACCATGTCGCGCACCCACTTCACCATCGAGATCGAGCACTGGCTTGCCAAGCTGCTTGAACCCGCCGACAGCGACATCGCCGCGATCCTGCGTCACTACGAGATCGACGCCGGCCGCGTGATGGCGGAACTGACACGCGCGCTCGACCGGATGAAGACCGGCAACGACCGCCCGCCCGGCTTCTCGCCCGACATCGTGGAGACGGCGAAGCAGGCCTGGCTTCTCGCCTCCGTCGAGCAGGGGGAGAGCAAGACCCGTTCCGGCCATATCCTGTGGGCGATGCTGGCCGAGGAAGATATCGCGCGGAAGATCACCGCCTCCTCCTCGCAACTGCTGAAGATCGACGCAGGCCAGCTCAAGCGCGATTTCGACAAGATCACCGGTAGCAGCGGCGAAGCGCAGGCCGCCACCGCGATGGCCGAAAGCGCGCCCGCGACCGGCGGTGCCGCGGGCACCGGCCCGGCGCGGCCTGCCTCCACCCAGGCGCTCGACCAGTTCACCATCGACCTGACCGCGCGCGCCAAGGCCGGCAAGATCGACCCGATCCTCGGCCGCGACACCGAGATCAGGCAGGTGATCGACATCCTGACCCGCCGCCGCCAGAACAACCCGATCCTCACCGGTGAGGCGGGCGTGGGCAAGACCGCGGTGGTGGAAGGCTTCGCCGACCGCATCGCCAAGGGCGACGTACCGGACGCGCTGAAGAACGTGACGCTGCGCACGCTCGATCTCGGCCTGCTGCAGGCGGGCGCCGGCATGAAGGGTGAGTTCGAGAACCGGCTGAAGAACGTGATCGAGGAGACCAAGGCGTCTCCCACACCGATCATCCTGTTCATCGACGAGGCGCACACGCTGATCGGCGCCGGCGGATCGGCCGGCCAGGGCGATGCGGCGAACCTGCTGAAGCCCGCGCTCGCCCGCGGCGAGTTGCGCACGATCGCGGCCACCACCTGGGCCGAATACAAGAAGTATTTCGAGAAGGACGCGGCGCTGACCCGGCGCTTCCAGACCGTGAAGGTCGAGGAGCCGGCCGAGCCGGTCGCGGTCGCGATGATCCGCGGCCTCGTCGCCACGCTGGAGAAGCACCACGGCGTGCGCATCCTGGATGAGGCGGTGGAGGCGGCGGTGAAGCTCTCCGCCCGCTACATCCCCAGCCGCCAGAACCCGGACAAGGGCGTGTCGCTGATCGACACGGCCTGCGCCCGCGTGTCCATGAGCCAGGCCGCGATCCCGGCGCCGATCGAGGACCGCCGCAAGCGGATCGGCCTGATCGACACCGAGATCGAGATCCTCGACCGCGAGATGGCGGCCGGCGCCGACCACGGCGTGCGCAAGGGCGAACTGCTGGAAGAACGGCAGAAGGCGGCCGACGAACTCGCGGCGCTTGAGACGCGCTGGGAGGAAGAGAAGCTCCTGGTCGCCGAGATGCGCGACGTACGCAGCAAGATCGAGAGCAAGGAGGACACCTCCGACAAGGATGCGCTGCGCGCCAGGCTCACCGAACTGAGTGCCAAGCTGCAGGAGCTGCAGGGCGAGCATCCGCTGATCCATCCGGTGGTGGATGCGAACGCGGTGGCGGAGATCGTGGAAAGCTGGACCGGCATCCCCGCCGGCCGCATGCAGTCCGACGAGATCCGCACCGTGCTGAACCTGCAGGAGGCGATGGGCAAGCGCATCGTCGGCCAGCCGCACGCGCTGGAAGCGGTGGCCCAGGCGATCCGCACCAGCCGTGCGAAGCTGACCGATCCGCGCAAGCCGATCGGCGTGTTCCTGATGGTGGGCACCTCCGGCGTCGGCAAGACCGAGACGGCGCTGACGCTGGCCGACCTGCTCTATGGCGGCGAGCAGAACATGACCACCATCAACATGACCGAGTTCAAGGAAGAACATAAGGTCTCGCTGCTGATGGGCTCGCCGCCCGGCTATGTCGGCTACGGCGAAGGCGGCATCCTGACCGAGGCGGTGCGCCGCCGCCCCTATTCGGTGGTGCTGCTGGACGAGATGGAGAAGGCCCATCCGGGCGTCCAGGACGTGTTCTTCCAGGTGTTCGACAAGGGGAACATGAAGGACGGCGAAGGCCGCGACATCGACTTCAAGAACACCGTCATCATCATGACGTCGAACGCGGCGACCGACCTGATCACCAAGCTGTTCGCCGACCCGGACACAGCCCCCGACGCGGCCGGCCTGGCCGAGGCGCTGCGCCCCGAGCTGATGAAGTACTTCAAGCCCGCCTTCCTGGGCCGGGTGACGCTGGTGCCGTATTTCCCGCTGTCGGATGCGATCATCCGCCAGATCGTCGAACTGCAGCTCGGCCGCATCAAGCGGCGGGTGCATGAAAGCTACCGCGCCGGATTCGACTGGGACCCGGCGCTGATCGAGACCATCGCCGCGCGCTGCACCGAAAGTTCATCCGGCGCGCGGAATGTGGAGAACATCCTGTCGCGCACGCTGCTGCCCGAGCTGTCGGCACAGGTGCTCGCCAGGCTGGCGGAAGGCCAGGGGATCTCGGCCGTCCGTGTCGGAATGGATCCTTCGGGATCGTTCCGTTACGAACTGAACTAAAGGAGTTATACCGAGATGGCCGTCTATCTGAAGTACGCCGCGATCAACGGCGAGGTGAAGACCAAGGGCTTCGAGAAGTGGATCGAGTGCAACTCGTTCCAGTGGGGCGTGGGCCGTGGCATCGGCTCGCCCAAGGGCGGCAGCCCCTCCAAGCGTGAGTCGAGCGAGGCCTCGGTCAGCGAGATCACGCTGACCAAGGAGATGGACACGACCGATCCCAAGCTGCTGCACGAAGCCCTGATCGGCAAGATGGACAACAAGGTCGAGATCGCCATCACCAACACGATGCCGGGTGGCGGCGCGCAGGACTTCGCCCACTACACGCTGGAGAACACCGCGATCAGCGGCTACTCGCTCTCCTCGGGTGGCGACCGTCCCTCGGTGTCGATCTCGCTGAACTTCAGCAAGGTCGAGTTCAAGTACACCTCCTACGACGCGGCCGGCACCGGCACGCCGGAGACGGTCGGCTACAACCTGGCCGACACGACCAAGTCCTGACCTGATTGCCGGGCGCGGCGGGTTTTATCCGCCGCGCCCGTTTTTCCGCGCGGCAGGTGCGCTACAGCACCACCAGATCGTCGCGATGGATCATCTCATCCCGGCCGCGCCAGCCCAGGATCGCCTCGATCTCGTCCGAGCGCCGTCCTGCGATGCGGCGGGCATCTTCCGCTCCGTAGGCCGAGAGCCCGCGCGCGATCTCCGTCCCTGACGCGGTGCGGACCGCGACGGGATCCCCGCGCAGGAAGCCGCCCTCCACGCCCCGCACGCCCGCCGGCAGCAGCGACCGGCCCGCGGCCAGCGCCCGTGCCGCGCCCGCATCCACCGTGAACGTCCCAAGCGGCTTCAGGCTGCCGGCGATCCAGCGCTTGCGCGCAGTGCGCCCATCCTCCCCCGGCAGGAACCAGGTGCAGCGCGCACCCTGCACAAGGGCGCGCAGCGGGTGCGGCTGCTTGCCGAGCGCGATCGCCATGGCGCAGCCGCCGCCGGTGGCGATGCGCGCGGCGATCAGCTTGGTGCGCATCCCGCCCGAGGAGTAGCCGGGCGGCGGCTCGCCCCCCATCGCCTCGATCTCGGGCGTGACGGCCGGGACCACCGGAATATGGCTTGCCGCCGGGTCACGGTGGGGATCGGCCGTGTAGAGTCCATCGATGTCGGAGAACAGCACCAGCGCGTCGGCCTGCGTCATCTCCGCCACGCGGGCGGCGAGACGGTCATTGTCGCCGAAGCGGATCTCGGCGGTGGCGACGGCGTCGTTCTCGTTGATCACCGGCACGCAGCCGAGCGCCAGCAGCGTGTCGAGCGTGTTGCGGGCATTGAGGTAGCGGCGCCGGTCCTCGCTGTCCTCCAGCGTCAGCAGCAACTGCCCGGCGGTCAGGCCGACCGCGCCCAGGGCCTCGGTCCAGGCCTGGGCGAGCCGGATCTGCCCGACCGAGGCGGCGGCCTGCTTCTCCTCCAGCCGCAGCCGGCCGTTGACGAGGCCGAGGGCGACGCGGGCGAGCGCGATCGCGCCCGAGGAGACGATGATCACCTCCGTGCCGCGGGCGCGCGCCTCGGCGATATCCTCGGCCAACGCGGCAAGCCAGGCGGCGTGCGGCACCGCCCCGTCCGCCACCAGCGCCGAACCGACCTTGAGCACCATGCGCCGGGTACGGGACAGGTCGGGGATCACGGGGTGGCCTCCGCGGCCACGCGGCGGCGTTCGCGGTCGGCCTGCACCGCGTCCATCAGCGCGCGCAGCACGGCATCCTTCCCCTCCCCCGTGGCGCCGGACAGGACCAGCACCGGCTTGCCGGCCGCCTTGGCAAGGGCGGCGCGACGGGCGGCCAGCTCGCGGGGCGGGATCGCATCCGCCTTGTTCAGCGCGACGATCTCCGGCTTGCCGGCGAGGCTGGGGCCATAGGCGTCCAGCTCCGCGCGGATGGTGCGGTAGGCACGGCTGACGGCGGGCTGGGTGCCATCGACCAGATGCAGCAGCACCGCACAGCGTTCGACATGGCCCAGGAACCGGTCGCCCAGGCCCGCACCTTCATGCGCGCCTTCGATCAGGCCGGGGATGTCGGCGAGGACGAAGGATTCACCGTAGGAGAGCTGCACGACGCCGAGCCCCGGATGCAGCGTGGTGAACGGATAGTCCGCGATCTTCGGCTTGGCCGCGGACACGGCGGCAAGGAAGGTGGATTTGCCGGCATTGGGCAGGCCCACCAGACCGGCATCGGCGATCAGCTTCAGCCGCAGCCAGACCCAGCGTTCCTCGCCCGGCCAACCCTTGTCGGCGCGGCGGGGCGCGCGGTTGGTGGAGGACTTGAAATGCGCGTTGCCATGACCGCCATCGCCGCCGCGGCACAGCACGATGCGCTGGCCGGGTTTGACGAGGTCGGCGATCAGCGTCTCCCGATCCTCGTCCAGGATCTCGGTGCCGACGGGAACCTTGATGACGACATCGGACGCGCCCGCGCCGGTGCGGTCCGACCCGGCGCCGTTGCCACCCTTCTTCGCGCGGAAATGCTGCGTGTAGCGGAAGTCGATCAGCGTGTTCAGGTCGGCCGCGGCCTCGAACACGATGTCCCCGCCCTTGCCGCCATTGCCGCCGTCGGGGCCGCCGAATTCGATGTATTTCTCGCGCCGGAACGCGACCACGCCATCGCCCCCATCGCCGGAGCGGACGTAGATCTTGGCCTGGTCGAGAAACTTCATCGCGTGGAGTCCAACGAAAAAGGGGCCCGGCGCGCCGGACCCCTTCGGTCTATCGCCGGCGCGCGCGGATTACTCGGCGGCCTGCGGCAGCGGATCGACGTTCACGCGCACGCGGTCCTGGGCGGTGTCGAAGCGGACGCGGCCATCGGCCAGCGCGAACAGGGTGTGGTCGCGGCCGACGCCGACATTGAGGCCCGGCTTCATCTTGGTGCCGCGCTGGCGGACGATGATGTTGCCGGCGATCACGGACTGGCCGCCGAACTTCTTCACGCCGAGCCGCTTGCCGGCGCTGTCACGCCCGTTGCGGGAGGAACCGCCCGCCTTCTTGTGTGCCATGAGTGGATGCTCCTTCGGCTCAGGCGGCGTTGATGCCGGTGACGCGCAGGATGGTCTGGTGCTGGCGGTGGCCGTTCTTCCGGCGGCTGTTCTGCCGGCGGCGCTTCTTGAAGATGATGATCTTCTCGTCGCGCATCTGCTTGACCACGGTGGCCACGACGGAGGCACCCGCGATGGTCGGCGCGCCCAGCGTCAGCCCGCCATCCGTGCCCACGGCGAGCACGTCGGTGAACGTCACGGTCGCGCCCTGCTCGGCTTCGAGCTTCTCGACCTTGACCAGCGCGTCGGGCGTGACGCGGTACTGCTTTCCGCCGGTGCGGATGACTGCGAACATCGGCTTGCCACTTCCTGCCAGAACGCCCGCGAACGGGCACGGCGGCCGGGAGGCCCGACCGCCGAGAGGCGCGGGTTATACGCGCCGTGGCGCGCAAGTCAACGACAGTTGCGCCCCGCGCGTCCCGCGCCTATAGCGGCGCCGCCCTGCGCGGGACGGAGAGGTGCCGGAGCGGTCGATCGGGGCGGTCTCGAAAACCGTTGTACCCCCCTGGGGTACCGAGGGTTCGAATCCCTCCCTCTCCGCCAAACACCGCCGATTGCCCGCGAGACCGCCGCCGATCCTTGGGAGCATTCCGTGAGGATTGAGATTCGCATTCGGAATGTTATCCCATGACTGGGATTTCACCGCAGCCGAGGATCAAGCTGTCGAGGCTGCGCGATATTGGCTGGGGGCTCTGGGACCCGATTGGATTGCTGGGGCCCGAAGGGTTCTACCCAGGCAAATGGGATGAGGAAGCGAACCGCCATTTTGCCGACGAGTATGACAGTTACCTCATAGACGCAGCCGGCCAACTGCGCAGGCGTGTGCCGCGCGAACGCGTCGTCGATTACCTTGTCCGGATCGAGACTCAGCAGATGGGCTTGCAAGAAAACGCGACCACCCGGGATCGGGCCGAGGCCGTGGTGGCCGCCATCCTGGCCGATGACGGGATATGGACCTGGCCGGATGAGCACGGACGATTCCCTTAGGAAGACGACCGGCACGGCTTTTCCCTGGGAATTTCCGTCGCAAGCCCCCTACCCCTCCCGCCCCACCGCACTGTCGTGCCAGCGCCGCAGCAGCAGCCAGGACAGCAGCGACAGCGCCAGGTAGATCGCGATGCCGCTCGCGCAGATCAGCGCCAGAGCCGCGAACATGCGCGGGATCTGCAGCGTGTAGCCCGCTTCCAGGATGCGGAAGGCAAGGCCGGAGGCACGGCCGCCCGTGCCGGCCACGAACTCCGCCACCACCGCCCCGATCAGCGCGAGCCCGCCCGAGATGCGCAGCCCGGCGAGGAAGTAGGGCAGTGCCGCCGGCAGCCGCAGCCACAGCAGCGTGCGCAGCGGTCCGGCACGGTACAGGCGGAACAGGTCGCGCAGATTGTGATCGACCGCGTTGAGCCCGACCGTGGTGTTCGACAGGATCGGGAAGAACGCCACGATCCAGGCCATGATCAGCAGCGCGACGCGGATATCCTCGACCCAGACGATGATCAGCGGCGCGATGGCCACGATGGGCGTGACCTGCAGCACGACCGCATAGGGGAACAGCGCCAGCTCCACCCAGCGCGAAGCCGCGAAGACCGCCGCCAGCGCCACGCCCGCCACCACCGCGACCAGCAGCGCCAGCCCCGTGACCTCCAGCGTGACCCACAGGCTGGGCGACAGCGAGGCCCAGTCGCGCCACAGCGTCGCGCCGATCTCCACCGGGCCGGGCAGGATGTAGTCCGGCACCGCATAGGACCGCACCGCCCATTCCCAGAGGCCCAGCACGACGGCGGCGATCAGCAGCGGCATGAGGACGCGGAGCGCGCGGTCCGTCATGGCGCGGCCGCCATCACATGCTCCAGCGCGCCGGAAACCTCACGGCACAGCGCGGCATATTCGGCCGAGGTGCGGAACCCCGGCGCACGCGGATGCGGCGGCAGGGCGATGTCCGCCGCGATACGGCCGGGGCGCGGCGTCATCACCAGCACCCGCTCCGCCAGGTACACACTCTCGAACACCGAATGCGTCACGAACAGCGTGGTGAAGCCGCGCGCGCGCCACAACGCCAGCAGGTCGTCGTTCAGCCGGAAGCGGGTGATCTCATCCAGCGCGGCGAAGGGTTCGTCCATCAGCAGCACGCGCGGGGCAGCGGCCATGGCGCGGGCGAGGGAGACACGCATGCGCATCCCTCCCGACAGGGCGCGCGGATAGGACCGCTCGAACCCCGCCAGTCCCACGGCGGCGAGCGCCGCATCCGCCGCGGCCCCGGCCGCGGCGCGGTCCATGCCCCGCAACCGCAACGGCAGCGCCGCATTGGCGCGCGCCGTCGCCCACGGCATCAGGGTCGCGTCCTGGAACACGAAGCCGATGTCACGCGCGGCCGCCGCATCCGACCACGCGATCCGCCCCGCGCTGGGCGCGATCAGCCCGGCGATCATGCGCAACACGGTCGATTTGCCGCATCCGGAAGGACCAAGCAGCGCGGTGAAGCCGCCGGCTCGTTCGGTGAAGCCGACATCCGCCACGGCCTCGACACCGCCGGCGTAGCGCTTGGCCACGTGATCGAGGCGCAGCAGGGCGGCCGCCGCCGCGCCGCCATACGTCACCCGGGCAGCCTCACAGCCCGACGCGCTGGTTCACGAAATCCAGCGAGTACGCCCTGGCCACGTCGAGCCCCGGCGCGTGCACGCCCACGCGGACCAGCGTGTCATAGAAACGCTGCCACCGCGCCGCCGTCATCGCGCCGATGCCGAGACTGTCCGCATCGCCCGACTTGATGATCCCCCTCTCGTTCATCGCCTTCACCGCGTAGTCGAGCAGCGCGTCCGTCATCTCCGGGTTGTCGCGCTTGATCAGCGCGTTCGCCGCTTCGCGATCCTGGCCCGCCATGTACCGCGCCCAGCCTTCGATCGTCGCGTTGACGAAGCGCTGCACCACGTCCTTCTTCTCCGCCACCATGCGGGCGGAGACGTCGATCGTCTCCTGGTAGTTCTCGTACCCCGCATCGGCGATCAGGTGCGCGACCACCTTCGCCCCCGCCTGCTCCGCCGTGTAGGGCTCGCTGGTCAGGAAGCCCTGCTGGATCGCGCCCCGGTCGGCGAGGAACGGGGCGAGGTTGAAGGTGTACGGCCGCAGTTGCTCGTCGGTGTAGCCGAAGCGCGCCTTCAGGAACGGCCAGTAGGTCACCCGCCCGTCATTGCCGACCATGATCGGCTTGCCGCGCAGCGCCTCGAAACTGTCGTTGCCCGCGCCCCGATGCGCCATCAGCACCTGCGGGTCCTTCTGCATGGTGGCGAAGATCGCGAGGAAGGGCAGGTTCTGCTTCGCGTAGTTCAGCGCCTGGAACCCGTTGGACATGAACATGTCCACCCGCCCGTTCAGCAGCAGCGCGGCCCCGTTCACCTGCGGCCCGCCCTGGCGCAGTTCGCAGTCGATGCCATGGCGGCGGTAGATGCCGGACGCGACGGCCTGATAGTAGCCGCCATGCTCGGCCTCGGCACGCCAGTTGGTCTGGAACACGACCTTATCCAGGCTCTGCGCGCGGGCACGGCGGGCAAGCGGCACCAATGCCAGGGCGCCGAGGGCGGAGCGGCGGGCGATCCTGTAGGCAGGCATGCGCGGACCTTCTCGTCGGGGTGCGGTACCTTAGCTGCAAGCGCCGGTTGCGCGACAGGCAGGCGCGCGCTTCCTTGCGCACGGGAAAACGGGGACCCGCATGATCGGGGTGGATTGGGGAACGTCATCGTTCCGGGCGTTTCGGATCGGCGCGGACGGTACCGTCATCGAACGGCGCGAGGGACCGCACGGCATCCTGTCCGTCGAGGGGCGTTTCGCGGAGGTGCTGGCGCGCGAGATCGCGGACTGGCTGCGCGCGGGCGAAACCGAGGTGCTGATGTCGGGCATGATCGGCAGCCGCCAGGGCTGGACCGAAGCGCCGTACCTGCCGCTGCCCGCGACCGCCGGCGGCCTTGCCGCGCGCGCGGTGCCGGTGCCGTTCCCGGCCGCCCGCGTACGGCTGGTACCCGGCCTGTCCGGCCCCGACGCGACCGGGGTGCCGGACGTGATGCGGGGCGAGGAGACGCAGATCGTGGGTGTGCTCGATACGTTGGACGCAGCCTCGGCCACGGTCTGCCTGCCGGGCACACACAGCAAGTGGGCACGGGTGGAAGGCGGCATGATCACGGGGTTCACCACGCACATGACCGGCGAGGTTTTTGCGGCACTTCACGGGCACACGATCCTGGGCCGCACCATGCAATCCGGCCCGACGGTGCCGGCCGCGTTCGAACGCGGCGTCGCCCGCGCGGGCGAACGCGGCGGATGGCTGCATCACCTGTTCGGGGTGCGCGCGCTGGGACTGACCGGGGGACTGCCGGACAGCGAAGGGCTTTCCTATCTGTCCGGCCTGCTGATCGGGCACGAGATCAGGGCCGCCGCGCCCGATGCGGCGGCACCGATCCATCTGGTCGGCGCGGCCGCCCTGTGCGGCCTGTACGCGCGGGCGCTGGCCACGCTCGGGATCGAGACGCGAACGCATCCGCCCGACATCGCCGCCCGGGGCCTGTTCCGCATCGCGCAGGTGGCGTCATGAGCACGCTGACCGATGCGCTGGCCGTCTGCCCGCTGGTCGCGATCCTCCGCGGCATCCGGCCCGAGGAGAGCGAGGCGGTGGGCGCCGCCCTGGTCGCGGCGGGCATCGTGACGCTGGAAGTGCCGCTGAACTCGCCCGATCCGTTCCGCAGCATCGCGCGCATGGCCGCCGCGCTGCCCGGCGCGCTGGTGGGGGCGGGCACGGTGATCGACCCGGCGGACGTCGCGCGCGTGGCCGATGCCGGCGGGCGGCTGATCGTGACGCCGCATGCCGATCCGGCCGTGGTCACGGCGGCGAAGGCGGCGGGGCTGCTCGCCGTGCCGGGCTTCTTCACGCCGGGCGAGGCCTTCGCCCTGCTCAAGGCCGGGGCGGACGGGCTGAAGCTGTTCCCGTCCGAAGCCGCCTCCCCCGCCGTGCTGAAGGCGCTGCTCGCGGTGCTGCCCAAGGGGACGCCGGTCCTGCCGGTGGGGGGCATCGGGGCGGACAACATCCCGGCCTGGCGCGCGGCGGGGGCTGCCGGGTTCGGGATCGGATCGTCGCTGTATCGGCCGGGGGATACGGCGGAAACGGTGGCCGGGAAGGCGCGGGCGCTGCTGGGGGCGCTGGCCGGATAGCGCCCCGCCCGGCGTGTCACCGGACCGGGGTGGCGGCTCGCGCGCCAACGATCGCAGGGCCGCGGATCAGCGGTGCCGCACGATGGTGGCGGCGGGTGAATCGGCCCTTCGTCTGTTCGGCTGCCTGCCCTGCGCTCAGGTCGCTCGAAGGCAGCCGTATCAGCATATGGGACATCGATGCACGGCGGGAAGGTCGCATCCCTCGCGACCGACGCGGCGCACCGGGTCGATACGAACGTCGCGTGGACGCGGGACGAACGGTATCTCGCCGGCCCGCGCAAATTCGGCGACGGCGGCGCCGAACTCACCTATTCGCGGTGCGATGACCGGAGCGCGCGCGTAGAAGATGGGGTGCGATCCTGCGTGCGGACGCCGCCTCGGGGACGCGGCCGCTCAGCGTCTGTTCCCGGCCCCGCCCGCCGGCCACAGATCGGCATGCCATCGCAGCAGGATCAGCAGCGTGCATGATGCGCCGATGCATCCGTAAAGGGTCGCCGTCGCGGCGAAGCCCATCCAGTCGATCAGCGGACCGGCCGCCAGCAATCCCAGCGGCAGGCCATATACCGCGAGCGTCCGCATGCCCATGATCCGGCCGCGCAGCGCCGGATGCGCACTTCGCAGCAGCAGCACCGACATCGGGACGATGCACAGCCCCTGCGCCAGCCCGGTAAGAACCAGGACCGCGATGCCGGTCGCAGTCGTCGCCACCTGGGCGAACGCCAGGATCAGGCCGTACCAGGCCAGGGCGAAGATGATGGTCATCCGCGCAGGGAGGATGGCGTCACCGATCCTGCTCAACAACACGGAACCGAGCAGCCCGCCGCTGGCGAAGGCGGCGACGAGGTAGCCGAGCCCGGTCTGCCCGGTGCCGTAAATCTCCCGCGCCACATAGGGCAGCAGCCCCATCGCCAGAGGGTAGGCTGTGAGGTTGAGCAGGAAGGCCAGGCACATGGCGGCAAGCTGCGGCGGCGTGTCCCATACCGCCGTCGCCGCGTCGCGCAGATCGCGCCAGGGGGACCGGCGCGGGCCCGAGGCCGGAAGTGCGGTCAGGGCAGCGCCGAATCGCGGCCCCGCGATGCCCCGGCTGAGCAGGAAGCTGGCCGCATAGAATACGACAATGATCGTGTAGGCCCAGCTCATCCCAAGCGTCGCGACCATGCCAGCACCGGCAAGCGATCCGGCCACGCGTGCGGAATCCATGGTGATGCGCGACAGGCTGGTGGCGCCGATCAGCCCGTCGGACGGAACCGTCTCCCCGATCAGTGCATTGCGCATCACGAGGTCGGACGGGCGGACCATCCCCGTCAGCACCGCGACGGCAAAGACATGGAACGGCCGCAGCGCGCCGCCGAAGGACAGGACCATCAGCACCGCGGCCATCACCCCGTAGAAGGCCCGCATCATGCAGACGAGGTTGCGATGGCCGATCCGGTCTCCCGCCAGACCGAACAGCGGCGCGATCAATGTGCCGGCGAATTGCAGCGAGGCGAACAGCGTCAGCAGCAGCACCGAGCCGGTTTCCACCAGCACGTACCAGCCGAGGATCAGGGTCTCCATCTCGAAGGCCCATGAGGTGGCGAGGTCGGCCGGCCATTGGAAACGGAAGCTGCGTATCCGGAAGGGTGCGAGCATCGGCGTGCGCGGCTTTGCGTCCGCGCCGCTCCGGTCATCCATCGTTTCCCCGCCTTTCCATACCGCCTTGCGGCTTTGGCCGTGATGGAGGCCGTTTCGCCCACGCGTCGCAACCTGTCGCTTCGCGACTGCTGCTTCCCGTGTAGCCAAATCGCTCCGACCCAGCGTAGCGTTTCGCTTAGGGACCTTATGACCGGGCTGGAGATGCGCATACTATTCCTGGCTGTCGCGCTGGTCGCGACGGCCTTTTCGGCTGGAGCAGAAATTTTTCGATGGGCGAATGATGGCGATATCGCCTCGCTCGACCCCTATGCCCGCCAGGAAACTTTCCAGCTTTCCTTTACCGCCAACATCTATGAACCGTTGGTGCGCCGGGACCGCGATCTCAAGATCGAGCCGGCGCTTGCGGAATCCTGGGAACAGGTCTCGCCCACGGTATGGCGCTTCCGGTTGCGGCCGAACGTGCGCTTCCAGGGCGGGGAGACCTTCACCGCGGCCGATGTCGTCTTTTCACTGGAACGGGCGCGCCATTCCCAGATCAACACCCAGGTCGCCTCGATCAAGGAAATCCGTGCCGTCTCACCGTTGCTGATCGAGATCGAGACCACGGCGCCAAACCCGATCCTGCTTGAGGACCTGTCCACCTGGGGCATGATGTCGCGCGCCTGGGCCGAACGGAACGGTGCAGCCCGCGTAGCCGATGTCTCCAAGCGGGAGGAGAATTTCGCCACCCGCAACGCGAACGGAACGGGCCCTTTCGTCGCCGTCCTTCGTGAACCCGACCAGCGGACTGTCCTGCGCCCGCATCCCGAATGGTGGGACAGCGCGATCCACAATCTGACGGAAGTCCGCTTCGACGTGATCGCCAGCAACGCGACGCGCGTGGCGGCCCTGCTCTCCGGCCAGACCGACATGCTCTACACCGTTCCGCCGCAGGACGTGGACCGGATCGGGCGGACGGCAGGATTCCGCATCGTGCAGAGTCCCGAGTTGCGCACGATGTTCCTGGGCTTCGACCAGTGGCGGCCGGAACTGCTCAAGTCCGACGTGAAGGGGCGCAACCCGTTCCAGGACCGGCGGGTGCGCGAGGCGGTCTATCTCGCGATCGATGTCGAGGCGATCCGGACCCGCGTGATGCGGGGCCAGGCGCGCGTCACCGATCTGGTGATCGGACCCGGCGTGCGCGGCTACCAGCCCGATCTCGACCATCATCGGCCGGCCGATCCGGCGCGCGCGCGGCAGCTTCTGGCCGAGGCCGGATACGGCAACGGATTCGGCGTCACGCTCGACTGTTCCAACGATCGCTACGTCAACGACGAAGCGATCTGTCAGGCCGTCGCGTCGATGCTGGCGCGGGTCGGCATCCGGGTGACCGTGGCGGCACAGACGCGTGGCCGCTTCTTCAGCGAGGTCCTGGGACCCCGCTACGAAACCAGCTTCTTCCTCCTGGGCTGGACCCCCCTGACCTACGATGTCCACAACGTGCTCTATGGACTGTTCAACAGGCGCGGGGCCGAAGCGCGGGGGGCGATGAATGTCGGCGGCTACGCCAACCCGCGCATCGATGCGCTTACCGACCGGATCGCGGTCGAGACCGATCCCGCGACGCGCGACCGGCAAGTGCGGGAGGCGCTGGAGATCCTGCGCAGGGATGTCGCGGTCGTGCCACTGCACCAGCAGACCGCCATCTGGGCGGCGCGGACGAATGTCGATCTCGCGCAGCCGGCCGACAATTCCTTTCCGCTGCGCTTCGTACGGGTACGCTGACGGCGGCGCGCCGGGGCGGTAGGATGGCGCCGCTGCGCATCCCCGACCGGCGCGCGTCGTGTCCGGTCCAGATCGGAGGCCGTCGCATGAAACGTCGTAGTCTGCTTGTCGGGGCGGCGGCACTTGCCGCGCCGCGCATCGCATCCGCCCAGGACGCGCGCGTGCTGAAATTCGTCCCGCAGGCGGATCTGGCCGTGCTCGACCCGATCTGGACCACGGCGGAGGTCACGCGCAACCACGCCATGATGGTCTACGACACGCTGTATGGCCGCGACGAGAAGCTGCGGCCCGTGCCGCAGATGGCCGAAGGCGTGATCACGGACGCCGACAACAAGGTCTGGACCTTCCGCCTGCGCGAAGGCCTGCGCTTCCACGACAACGAACCGGTGCTGGGCCGCGACGTGGCCGCGAGCCTTGCGCGCTGGGGCAAGCGCGACGGGTTCGGCCAGGTGCTGTTCAGCCTGGTGGACGAACTGTCCGCGCCGAACGATCGCGAGGTCGTCTTCCGCCTGAAGCGCGGGTTCCCGCTGATCCTGGAGGCGCTTTCCAAGCTCGCCTCCAACGTCCCGGTGATCATGCCGGAGCGGCTCGCCAGGACCGACGCCGCGACCCAGGTCACGGAGATGATCGGCAGCGGCCCCTACCGCTTCCGGTCGGATGAACGCGTGCCGGGCGTGCGCGCGGTGTACGAGAAATTCGCCGGCTACCGCCCGCGGGAGGCCGGGCCGCTGGGCTGGACCGCCGGCCCCAAGGTCGCGCATTTCGAACGGGTCGAATGGCACACGCTGCCCGATCCGGCCACCGCCTCGGCCGCGCTGCTGCGGGGTGAGGTGGACTGGTGGGAATGGCCGAGTGCCGACCTGCTGCCGCTGCTCGCGCGCGACCGCAACGTGACCGTCGCGGCGAAGGACAAGCTCGGCAACGTCGCGCTGATGCGGATGAACCACCTGCAGCCGCCGTTCGACAATCCCGCGATCCGCCGCGCGATGCTGGGTGCGGTGAACCAGGAAGACTACATGACCGCGATCTCCGGCACCGACCGGTCGCTGTGGCAGACCGGCATGGGCTATTTCGCGCCCGGCTCGCCCATGGCGAACGATGCCGGCATGGAGGCCCTGAACGGTCCCCGTGACATGGAGAAGGTCAAGCGCGACCTGAAGGCCGCCGGCTATAATGGCGAGACCGTGGTCCTGCTCGGCGCCAACGATCTGGCGGTGGTGAAGGCATCCGCCGATGTCGGCAACGACATGATGACGCGCGCGGGCATGAACGTGGACTACGTGGCCACGGACTGGGGCACGGTGGTGCAGCGGCGCGCCAAGAAGGATCCGCCGTCGCAGGGCGGCTGGAACGTGTTCTTCACCGGCACGCGGGCAATGGACCAGCTCGACCCGTCCGGCCATATCGCGTTACGCAGCAACGGCGCGGACGCATGGCCGGGCTGGCCGTCCTCGCCGCGCATGGAGGCGCTGCGGCAGGAGTGGTTCTTCTCCACCGGCGTGGCAGACCAGGCCCGCATCGGCCGGGAGATGCAGCTTCTGGCCTTCGAGGAAGTGCCCTACATCCCGCTTGGCCTGTACCTGACGCCCACGGCCTACCGGAAGAACCTGGAAGGCATGGTCGATGGCATCCCGGTGTTCTGGAACATCCGCCGCGCCGCCTGACGCATGGCGACACGCACGCCGCTCAGGCTCCGGATCGGTTCCTTCTCAGGCCAGCGCGAACTTGATCGCCGAGGCGGCGGCGATGACCCAGACCGCGGCCGATACATCCCCCGCACGCCCGGCGATGGCCTTGACCAGGGCATGAACGATGAAGCCGAGACCGATGCCGGTCGCGATGGAGAAGGTGAACGGCATGGCCAGTGCCACAACGATCGCGGGCAGGTATTCGGTCACGTCGTCCCAATCCACGCTGCGCAATGCCTGCGCCATCAGGCAGGCGACGAAGGCAAGCGCCGGGGCCGAAGCGAAGCTGGGGATCGAGGTGGCGAGCGGGGCCAGGAACAATGTCAGCAGGAACAGCGCGGCCACCGTCAGCGCGGCCAGCCCCGTGCGGCCGCCCGCCTGAATGCCGGAGGCGCTTTCGATGTAGCTGGTGGTGGTGGAGGTGCCGAGCACCGCGCCCAGCATCGCCCCGCCGCTATCGGCGATCAGCGCTTCCCGCAGCCGCGGCACCGTGCCGTCCGGCCGCATCAACCCCGCGCGATGCGTGGTCGCGATCAGCGTGCCCGCATTGTCCAGCAGATCGACCAGGAAGAAGGTGAACACGATGCCGAGCACGCCGAGGCCGAGCGCGCCGGCGAGGTCCATCTGCAGGAAGGTGGGGGCGAGCGAGGGTGGCGCGGCGGCCACGCCCTGGAAGCTGGTCAGGCCGAACGGAATGCCCGCGGCCGCGGTCGCGAGGATGCCGATCACGATCGCGCCCGGCACCTCGCGCGCCGACAGTCCCGCGATCAGCACGAAACCGGCGCAGGCAAGCAGCGTGGACGGCTTGCCCAGGGTGCCGAGCCCGACCAGGGTCGCGGGATTGTCCGCCACGATGCCCATGCCCTGCAGCCCGATCAGGCCCAGGAAGAAGCCGATGCCGGCGGCGATGCCGAGCTTGAGCGACAGCGGGATGGCGTTGATCAGCCATTCGCGGATGCGCAGCACGCTGACCGCGAAGAACAGCACGCCCGACAGGAACACCGCGCCGAGCGCGACCTGCCACGGCACGCCCATGCCCTGCACCACGGAAAAGGCGAAATAGGCGTTGAGCCCCATGCCCGGGGCGAGCGCGATCGGATAATTCGCCAGCAGCCCCATGGCCGCGGTGCCGATGGCGGCTGCAAGGCACGTGGCGGTGAAGGCGGCCCCGTGGTCGATGCCGGATGCGGCCAGGATGCCGGGATTGACGATGACGATGTAGGCCATCGTCAGGAAGGTGGTCAGCCCCGCCAGCAATTCGGTGCGGATGCTGGTGCCGCGCGCGGTGATCGCGAAGAACCGGTCCATTTCGCCTCCGTCGATGCCGCCATCGTGGCGCATGCAGCGGAGTCGCGGCGCCTCAACGCCGCAGCAGCGCCCACACCGCAGCGGCCGCCTGCAGGCCCACGGTCAGCCCGAGCGCCCAGCCATACCCGGTCGGGTTCCATCCGCCGGCAGCGGTGCGCGGCCAGAGATCCAGGATCGCACCGATCGCGTTCTGCACCAGGAACACCGACAGCAGCATGGTCGCGTTGATGGCGGTGGAGACGCGGCCGACATAGGCCAGCGGGAAGTGCTGTGTGATCACCGTGTAGCCGGACGGCCCGGCCGCGGCGAAGAACGGAAACAGGAACCACAGCACGCCGAGCACGGCGGGCTCGCGCGGGCCGGTCATGAGCAGAAGCTGGATCACGATCATCGCCCCGGTGCAGACCCACGGGATCAACAGCGGCGGAAGACCGCGATGCTGCGCGATCGAGGTGAGCGTGCCCATGACCGGGGCGCCCGCGGTCAGCGCCAGCGCATAGACCAGCAGCAGCGACGCGCGCGCCCCGTCCCCCATCCCGGCCACATCGCGCAGCCAGGGCCCCGCCCACAGTCCCTGATAGGTGAAGTTCATCACCGTCAGCAGCACCACGCCGGGCACGAAGCGGATGAAAGCCGGATGGCGGAACACTTCGCCGAAGACCGAGATTTCCTCGCGCAGGCTGCGGCGGGGGACTGGTGTCACGCCAGGGGGACGGTCCGGCACCCGCACCCAGATCACCGTCGCGACGGTGAGCGCGAGTGCCGCCAGAACCAGGAACACGCCACGCCAGCTCAGCACCGGCAACGCGAATTCGACCGGCACGGTGACAGCCACGCCGCCGAGCGCGCCGATCACGAGGCACCAGCCGGTCACGCCGGCCACCTGTTCCGGCCGGAACCACTGGCTGTTGGCCTTCAGCATGGCCATCAGCCCGGCCGATACGCCAACGCCGGTCATCAGCCGGGACAGGATCAGCACCTCGTAGCCGGGGGCGATGGCGAACAGCAGCAATCCGGATGCGGCCAGCAGCGTCAGCACCGTCTGCACGCGCCGCGCGCCGAACAGGTCGAGCCCCAGGCCCACCGGCAACTGGGCCAAGCCGTAGCCGGCGAACATGGCGGCCGCGAGGAAGCCCAGCTCGCTCGCGCTCAGGCCGAACTCCAGCGCCAGCAGCGGGCCGATCACGGCCAGGATCGTTCGCGCCGCCTGGTTGAGAAAGTTGACGAATGCCAGGGGCAGCGAGACACGGTGGAAGGTGCTGAATGTCTGCACGTGGGAAACCGGGGTGCCCATCTGCGTCACATCGCGCCGGTCCCGTGTAAGATGTGTCACACCCCGCTCGTCCGGCGGCGCACCGCAAGCGGACCGCTGGCCTGGCAGGTGGGCATCATCTCGATGCGGTTGATGTTCACATGCGACGGCAGCGACACGGCCCAGGCGACGGCTTCCGCCACGTCCTCGGCCGTGAGCGGGGTGGTGCCGGCATAGACACCGCCGGCGCGGTCGGCATCGCCCCCGAAGCGGACGACGCTGAATTCCGTGCCGCCGACAAGTCCCGGCTCGATGTTCGTGACGCGGACGCCCGTGCCGACGAGGTCGGCCTTCAGGTTCAGGCTGAACTGCTTCACGAAGGCTTTCGAAGCGCCATACACGTGCCCGCCCGGATACGGGTAGCTGCCCGCGGTGCTGCCGAGATTGACCACATGCCCGGAATCCCGCGCGACCATCGCCGGCAGCAACGCGCGGGTGACATGGATCAGGCCGGTGACGTTGGTCGCGACCATCCGATCCCAGTCCGCGAGCGAGGCCGCCTGCGCCGGATCGAGCCCGAGCGCGAGACCGGCATTGTTCACGAGCACGTCCGGATCCCGCCATCCGTCGGGCAATGCGTCCGGCAACGCGGCGACCGCCGCGGCGTCGGTGACATCCAGCGGAAATGGCAGGAAGGACGGCCCCAGCTCGGCGGCCAGTGCGTCCAGACGTTCCCGGCGCCGCGCGGCGCCGATGACACGGTGGCCGTCTTGCACGAAGCGGCGGGCGATGGCGGCGCCAAATCCGGCGGATGCGCCGGTGACCAGGACAAGCATTGTCATCGAACCTGCCGGAACACACCGGAGGCGGGTGGAATATCCTGCATCGACAATCCTCGGTTTATTGCTGATCTGTCACGGCACGCACCGGCGGAGCAAGCCCTTACGTGCGACTGCCGTACCGGATGCAACCCATACGGCAGCCGTGCGGTTGTAGAAGATACCAGCCTGCAATGGGATGCCCGCACAGTGCGTCGCGACACGCCCCGACATGGGCCCCATGCTCCATCTCGGATTCGTGAATGCGAGGCCGGGCCGACGTCGCGCGCCTATCGCCTCGCCCACGGCCAGGTTGTCAGGAGGATCGAGGCCAGCATCAGCATGAAGCCGATCAGGTGGGTGATGTCGAACACCTCACCCAGCACGGCCACCGCGCCCGCCGAGGCGGCCGCCGGCAGGAAGGCCGCGAACACGCCTGCCACGCTGGCCTTCGCCCGGCGCAGCCCGTTGAACCAGAACAGCAGCGCCAGCACGCTCGCGGTCAGGCTGTGGAATACCAGCAGGCCGGCGATGCCCGCATCCATGCCGCGGAAACCGAGATCGGGGGCCGCGAACAGGGAGAAGGGCAGCAGTATCAGCGCGCTGAAGGCCTGCATCCAGAACGATGCGGTGATCACGCCGGTCCGGCCGATGACCCGCTTCGCCAGGATGACGTAAGTCGCCTCCCCCAACACGGCCACGAAGATCAGCCCATTGCCCGCGAGCGAGCCGCCCGCGCCTCCCCCTCCCCCATCCGACCGCGCGACGTCGATCACCGCCATGGCGAGGCCCGCCACGGCGGCTGCGATCCAGGCCCTGGCGGACAGACGCTCCTTGAGCCACAGGGCCGAGCCGACGGCGATCACCGCTGGCAGGGTCGCGAGCACCAGCCCGCCTTCGAGCGCGCTGGTCAGCCGCAACCCTCCGAGCAGGGCGGCATTGTAAAGCGCGGTGCCGAACGCGGCCTGCCAGAACAGGTTACCGAGCACCGGCACGGCCGGACGCGGTCCCGGCTCGATCCGGCGCATCAGCGGCCATAGCACCAGGGCCGCGAGCAGGCAGCGCAGACAGGCGATCACCGGGATGGGCAACGCCTCGGCCAGCAGCTTGCCGATCACGACATTCAGTCCGACCAGCGCCATGGCGACGGCGAGCTGGAGATAGGCGAGGATCACCTCGGGCGGGACATGCCGGGATGAAGGCACCGCCGGCGCGGCGCGCGGGAGGTCATGCGGTTCCGTCGCCGCGATGGAACGGCGACAGCGTGGCGAGTTCCTCCATCTCCGCCGCCACGGCGGGACGTTCGCGTTCCAGGAACCCGGCCACCGCATCGCGGAGACCGCGATGGGCGATCCAGTGCGCGGAGTAGGTCATCGCCGGCAGGTAGCCGCGCTGGATCTTGTGCTCGCCCTGCGCACCGGCCTCCACGCGCCGGATGCCGTGGCGGATCGCGAAATCGATGGCCTGATAGTAGCAGAGTTCGAAATGCAGGAACTGCCGGTCGATCGTCGCCCCCCAGTTCCGCCCGAACACCGTGTCCCGGCCGAGCAGGTTGAGCGCCCCCGCCACCGGCACGCCGTCCCTCTCCGCCACCATCAGCACCACGCGGTCGCCCAGACGTTCGCCGAGCAGCGGGAAGAACGGCTTGCGCAGATAGGCGTCACCCCATTTGCGGTCCGTGGTGGAGCGGTAGAATACATAGAACGCGTCCCAGTGCGTTTTGGTGATCTCCGCACCGCGCAGCGCGCGCAGGGTCAGCCCCTCCGCGGCGTCCCGGCGCTCCCGCCGGATCGTCTTGCGGCGGGAGGCGCGCATGGCGCCGAGGAAATCGTCGAAGCTGCCGTAGCCGTCATTGGTCCAATGGAACTGCCGCCCGACCCGCTGCAGCCAGCCGACCTCCCCCAACGCGTGCCACTCCGGCTGGGTGCAGAAGGTCACGTGGACGGAGGAGCAGCCGAGCGCGTCGCAGGCCTGTATCAGCGCCTGCCCCAGGGCTTCGGGCGGCAGGCCCGCCCCCGGCCGGATCAGCAGCCGGGGGCCCGGAACCGGGCTGAACGGCACCGCGACCTGGAGCTTCGGGTAATATTCGCCGCCCGCCCGCTCCAGCGCATCCGCCCAGCCGTGGTCGAACACGTATTCGCCGTAGGAATGCGACTTGGCGTAGGCCGGGGCCACCGCCACCACCTGACCCGCCGCGTTGCGCAGACAGGCGTGCTGCGGCAGCCAGCCGGTCCTGGGGGACGCCGATCCACTATCCTCCAGCGCCGAAAGAAAGGCGAAGGAGACGAAGGGATTGTCGTCCCCCGCGCAGGCATCCCAGTCGGCCGCACCGATCGCGTGGATCGAAGCATGCAGCGAAAGGGTGAGAGCGCCTGCTCCGTCCGGCATGCCGCACCTTATCGCCGGTCAGGCGACCAGGAACATGGCCTCCACCTCCACCGCCGCATCACCGGGCAGTGAGGGCACGCCGATCGTGCTGCGCGCATGCCGCCCGGCATCGCCGAAGGCGGCCACCGCCAGGTCGGAGGCACCGTTCATCACCTGCGCCTGCTGCGTGAAATCCGGGCCGCAAGCGATGAACCCGCCCAGCCGCACCACGCGCTGCACGCGGGCAAGGTCGCCAAGCGCGGCCTTGGCCTGGGCGATCACATTGACCATGCAGAGCTGGGCGGCGAGCTGCCCCTGCTCCACGCTGACCGGATTGCCGAGCTTGCCCACGAAGGCGATCTTGCCGTCCCGGAACGGGATCTGGCCCGAGACGACAAGAATGTTCCCCGCCAGCGCATAGGGGACGTAATTGGCGACCGGTGCGGCAGGCGCAGGCAGGGTGATGCCGAGCTTGGCCAGGCGGTCTTCGACGGTTTCGGACATGTGGGCCCATTCGTGAGGTGAACGTCGAACCATAATCCCCACCCGCCGGCCGCACCACGCCCCAGGACCGGGCGCCTAATCCCCCAGACCGGGAATCTCGAACCCCATCGCGTCGTCGATGTCATCCAGCGCCACCAGCGGGGCCGCGGGCAGATCGCGCCAGCGGACACGTTCCGCGTCGCTTTCGATGTTGCCGACGGCGACCTTCACGCGCCGGGTGCTGAAATTGGCGCTGACCGCGCGTGTCTCGCCGCTTGCGCGGTGGACCGTGTGGCTGTCGAAGCCGATCAGCGCGAAGCGGCCATTCTGGTGGCGGAAGGTGAAGGTTCTGTTGCCGGCCGTCCAGGAACCGGCATTGGCGAAGAAATGCAGCGTGAGGCGCAGCGTCCCGCGGGTGATCCGCAGGGAATCGTCCTCCGCGTCGAAGGGATCGTCCAGGGTGGGCTCGACATGGCGCGGGATCAGCCGGTGATTCTGCAGGACAAGCCCGTAACCGCCCGAGGCGCGGCCGAGGGCGACCGCCAGTATCCGGGGATTGGTGTCGAGAGGGCTGGGGCCAAGCCCGTCATGGGCGACGACATTGCGCGGATCCTGCGCACGCAGCACCAGGGCGAGGTCGGCGATGCCGTCGCCGTCGAGGTCGCCGCTGGCCTGCACCTCCAGTTTCCATCCGTCGGGCGTGAACCCCTCGGCCGTCCGGGCAGCAGGGGGAAGTGCTGGATAAGTGACCGGCGGAGCCTCAAGCCCGGCCATCGCGAGACGGGTGCCGGCCAGAACGGCCAGCCCGACCCACGCCACGATGCGGACAGCCCGCCAGCCTGCCATGCGATGTGCGGCCCGGGTCAGGCCACCACGCGCAGGTTGCGCCGTCGGGCGCGCGGCGTGTCCGGCAGGTCGAGCGGCAGCAGCGGCGTGCGTGCCGGAGACTCCGGCTCGGCCTCGGCGGGCGGCAGGTCGGTGCGCAGCAGATGCGTGGCCGCGAGGTTCCGCGCCATCCAGTCGAGAGGCGAGGTCGCGACAGCGACGTGCGGGTCGCCCTCGACCGTTCCGGCGGGGCCGAACCGGGTCAGCAGGAACGCCTCCACATAGGCGGCCAGCGGCACGCCGTGCTGGAGGCCGATGGACACCGCGGCGGAAACCCCGTCCATCAGGCCGCGCACCGTCGCCGTCTCGCGCGGGGCGGAGAGCGAGATTTCCGCGATGCGGCCATCGGCATACTCGCCGGTCCGCAGGAACAGCCGATGCGCGCCGATGGCCGCACGCTGCGTGGTCCCGGCATGCCGGGCCGGCAGCGGCTCGAAGCGCGGTCCGGCCGGCTGGGCCTCCGTGGCGGAGACCGGGGTTTCCACCGGCAGCGACGGCAGGGCCTGCAGGAATGCCGAGACGGCCCCGCGCATCGCGACATGCGCGTCATGCGCCACCGTGGGGAACAGCGCCTCGCCCTGCAGCAGGCGCACCAGCGCGGCTTCGGGGGAGATATGGGCGGCCGCCAGCCGGGCGCGTGCTGCACGGGTCAGCCCATGCGGCCCGACCGGGGCGAAAGCGGGGGCGAGCCCGGCGGTCTCGGCACCCAGCAGGGCCTCGGTGGCGCCCGCCAGGGACAGGCCGGTTGTGCGGGCGTGCCGCAGGGAGGGAAAGGCGGCCGCGCGGTCAAGCGCCGCGCGGGCGGCGGCGGCCAGGCCGGGAACCGGCGTGGCCTCGGGCGCGGCGGGGTGGCCGTGGCCTGCGGGATGGACCGGCCCGAACCGTTCGGCGAGCAGACCGGAGACGCTGTCGGCCTCGCCGCGTATCAGCGCGGCCAGCCCGGCCGCCATCTCCCGCGCGGAGGACGACGCGTAGTCCAGCCCCAGCGCGGCGAGCAGACCGTCCAGATCCGCGAAACCGACCTCGATCGCGTCCGCTTCCGGCCGGGCAAGGGCAAGCGCGATCGTCCCGGCGCGGATCGCGGCGGCGAAGCCCGGCACGTCGAACCCGCCGGCCTCATCCAGGAAGGCAGGCAGGTTGAGCACGAAGCGCGGCACGTCGCCGGAGGCGAGGCTGGCCGGATCGGCCATGCCGCGCCGGTCGCGCAGCAACACATGCAGTTCGGCGAGCAGCGTCTCGCTCAATCCGCCGCGCCGCGCCCGATCGGCCACCGGCCGGAACCAGGCCTCGGCCTGCATGGCCAGCGCGACGGGTCCGGCGCCGGGTGCGAGCGCGGCCAGCGCGGCGGCGGCCGTGTCGTCCCAGGATGCCGGCACTGTCACCTCGCGCGGCGGCGCATCGGGGTCGGCCCCGATCGCGATCGCCCGCATCCGCACGCCCTGCCACGCCCTGATCTTCGTCATGCGCGGAGGCTAGTGCGGGGCGGGTCTCAAAGGGAAGCAGATGCGGGTGAAAAACCTGTGGAGAACCACAACATCTTGTGGGAAAGCCTGCGTGGACGTGGCGGGGCCTGCGTGCCATATCTGCTTGTAGCGCCCAACCCCACGCATCCGGATGCCATGTCCCTGCTGAACCGTCTCTGCATCACGCTGCGCGGCCGCCTCGTCGGCACTGATCCGGCCGGGAACCGCTACTATGAGCAGCGCCGCCCGCGGGCCGGCGCCCGGGCCGGGCGCTGGGTTCTCTACAAGGGCGAGGCCGAGGCCACGGCCGTGCCGCCGGAGTGGCATGCCTGGCTGCATCGCATCGTCGATGCGCCGCTGCCCCTGTCGGCGCGCAAGCCGTGGCAGAAGCCCTATCAGCCGAACGCAACCGGGACGCCGGCCTCCTATCGCCCGTCGGGGTCGCAATACGGTGCGGCGGAGCGTGCCCGCGCCACGGGCGACTACGAGGCCTGGACGCCGGGGACCTGACCATGCGCGGACGTTCGCTCGCGGAAATTCTGGTCGGCGCTGCGGTGCTGTGCGTCGCGGCAGGGTTCCTCATCTATGCCGTGGTCAATTCGGGCCGGGCGTCGGTCGGCGGCGGCTATCTGCTGACCGCGCGCTTCGACAGTATCGACGGGCTGGCCAGCGGGGCCGATGTGCGGATGGCGGGCGTGAAGGTGGGCAGCGTCACCGATGCCCGGATCGACCCGCAGAGCTACCTCGCCGTGGTCACGCTGCGGGTCAGCGACGCGATCAAGCTGCCCAGGGACAGCAGCGCGCGCATCCTCTCGGAAGGGCTGATGGGCGGGAACTTCATCGCCCTGGAGCCGGGCGGGGATGAGGCCATGCTGGCGCCGGGGCAGGCGATTCCGAACACCCAGTCATCGGTGAACCTTGTCGACCTGATCGGCCGCTTCATCTTCAGCGGCGCGACTTCCTCTTCTTCCTCCTCGCCTTCGCCCGAAGGCGGTGCACCGCAGGAGGGGGCGGGCGGAGCGGCGCCACGATGATCCCCCAGCCCGCGACCTGGCCCCAGCCGGACGGCGCGCCCGTGTCCTGCCGGGAGAAGCTGAAGGTCCTGGCCGAGAATCATGAGGAACTCTCCCAGGCGATGCAGGATGCGTTTGAGGATGCCGTGCTGATGGGCGTGGACGAAGCGGCGATGCGCCGCATCCTGACCGACATGGTCGCAGCACTCACGACACCGAAACGCGCGTGATCGCCCTTCTGCTGGCCCTGCTCCTGGGCGGTCCCGCGGCGGCCCAGGAAGGGGCGGTGCCCCAGCCGGGAGCGGCCCAGGAAGGATGGGTGGCGCGCGACGGAGCGGTGCTTCAGACGCTCGACAAGGTGAACGCCCGGACCGCGACGCTGACCGTGCAGGTCGGCAAGCCAGTGCAGTACGGGACGCTGACCATCACGCTGCGCGCCTGCCGCATCCGCAGCGAGGAGCAGGCGACGGACGCGGTGGCGTGGCTGGAAGTGGTGGACAGCCGGGCGGATCCCGGGACGCCGCCCGTTTTCCAGGGCTGGATGTTCGCGACGGCCCCGTCCGTATCGATGCTGCAGCACCCGGTCTATGACGTCCGGGTGATGCGCTGCAAATAACGCTGCCTACTGGCGCGGCTGCTGCGCCATGCCCGGCATCTCCATCTTCTGGAAGCCGTCAGGCACGCGGAAGAGCGACGGATCGAGCGCACCGTAGCGCACCTCCTTCGCCTCGGTGACGAAGCCGGGGGAACCGCCTGCCTCCGTGCGCAGCACCACCCCGTCATCGGTCAGGCACACCACGGCCTGCTGGTTGGCGCCGGCGTTGCGCGGCTGGATGCGCCAGTCGGTGCACGCGTATCCGGCGACGGTCCGCGCGCCCAGGCGGGTGAAATCGTGGTCGTTCAGATCGGTGCTGACGGGCATGTCGCCCGGCATGGCCATGACCATGAACATCCGCTGCTGCGGCATGACCATCGTCATCTGCTTGCCGTTGTAGTCGACGATGCCGAAGCCCTGCGGCATGTCCATGCGCGCCATGCGCGTGTCCGCCGAGAAAGCCATCTGCATGGTCATCCCGCCCATCTGCGCGGGCGCGTCGAAAATGACGACAACGTCACGCGTGGGCCAGATCGCGGCAGGGGTCTGCGCCATCGCCGGGGCGGCAAGGGCCAGCAGGGCGAGGATGAGACGTGTCATGCGCGGAGCATCGACTGTCGCCCGGCCCGGGGGCAAGTGACGAATATAACACCGGCCATGCCGGGTCAGGCGGCGCGCATCCGCCGGAACTCCGCCTCCAGCGTCCCGGCCGGCAGCTCCGCATGCCATGCGGCCGGCGCGGCCAGGGCGTCCACCAGCCGCGCGCGATAGGCGGCGCGCGGGATCTCCACCGCGCCGAAGCGCGCCAGATGGCCGGTGATGAACTGCGTGTCGAGCAGGCGGAATCCACCCAGCCGCAGCCGCGCGACCAGATGCACCAGCGCGACCTTGGAAGTGTCGGTCTCGCGCGAGAACATGCTCTCGCCGAAAAACGCCCCGCCAAGGGCGATGCCGTAGAGCCCGCCGACCAGGATCCCGTCGCGGCGGCATTCGACCGAATGCGCGTGGCCGCTCTCATGCAGGGTCTGGAACAGACGCTCGATCTCGGCGTTGATCCAGGTGTCCTCGCGTCCGGGCCGGCTTTCCGCGCAGCCCGCGATGGTTCCGGCGAAATCCTGGTCGCAGGTGACCGTGAAGCGGCCGGACAGCACCGTGCGCAGCAGACGCCTGGGCAGGTGGAACCTGTCGAGCGGGAGGATGCCGCGCAGTTCCGGATCCAGCCAGTACAGCCGCGCGCCATGCCGCGTCTCGGCCATGGGAAACAGGCCGGCGCGGTAGGCGCGCAGCATCAGCTCCGGCGTGATCTCGGCGTGGCGCCGTGACATGGGACAAGTCTGCGACGCGGCGGGCGAGTCCCGAAGCGAAAACGCCAGCCCCGCCCCGAAAGGGATCAGTCCCGGCTGAGCGCCGCCACCGGATCGAGCCGGGAGGCGTTGCGCGCCGGCAGGTAGCCGAAGGCGACACCGATCAGCGTCGAGCACAGGCAGGCCAGGATGATCGCGTCCGTCGAGTAGATCAGGCTGAAATTCGAACCGACATACTGGAAGACCGCCCCGAACCCGAGGGCCGCCGCGATCCCCGCCACGCCTCCGATCAGGCAGACCAGAACCGCCTCGATCAGGAACTGCTGCAGGATGTCGCCCTGCCGCGCGCCGACCGCCATGCGCACCCCGATCTCGTTCACCCGCTCGGAGACCGAGACCAGCATGATGTTCATCACCCCGATGCCGCCGACCAGCAGCGAGATCACCGCGATCATCGCGATCAGCAGGGTCAGCGTCTCGGTCGTGCTGGTGATGGTCTGGCGGATGTCGTCGGTGTTGAGGATGTTGAAGTCCATGGTGCCGTGCCGCTCCGTCAGGAGCTGCGTCACCGCCTGCTGGGCGAGCGAGGTGGGCGTGGTGTCGGCGACCCGGATCGTGATGCTGCGCAGGCGCGTGTTGCCGATGAACCGCGCCTGGACCGTGGTGTAGGGCAGGAAGACGTTGGGGTTCTGGCTGGAGCCGAAGCCGCCCTGCTGGTTCTGGATCACGCCGATGATGCGCCCGGGCACCTTGCCGACCAGGATGAACTGGCCGATCGGATCGGTCCCCGGGGCGCCGAACAGGGCCTGGCGCGCGTTCTCGTCGATCACGACGTCCTGCGACATGCTGCGCACGCTGTCCGCATCGAACAGGGAGCCGGCCGCGAGCTTGCTGCCGCGCACGTCGAAATATTCGTCGCTGACCCCGTTCACCAGCGCGCTCACCTCCGTGGAACCGAAGCGCAGCGTCGAACTGGTGGAGACCGTGGGCGTGATCGCGGCGACATAGGACTGGCGCCGCAGCGCATCCACATCCGCGAGCACGAGCGTGCGGATACGGGAGGAACGCACATCACCGAATCCCATACCGGGGAAGATCTCCAGCGTGTTGGTCCCCAGGCTCGCGATATTCGCCAGCACCTTCTGCCGCGACCCTTCGCCGAGCGCGACCACGCAGACCACCGAGGCGATGCCGATGATGATGCCGAGCATGGTCAGGAACGTGCGCATCCGGTGCGCGTTCATGGACAGCAGCGCCATCCGGAACGCCTCCCCTGCCCGGTCGGCCAGCCCGCGCCATGCGCTGGCGACACCCTGACGGATGCGGGGTGCGCGCGGCGGGGCGCTGTCCGGCGGCGCGCCGTCCTCCGGGCGGGGATTGGCGCGGTCGGACTGGATGACGCCGTCGCTGATCTCGATGATGCGCCGCGCGCGGGAAGCGACCGCCATGTCGTGGGTCACGATGATGACGGTCCGGCCCTCGGCGTTCAGCGATTCCAGGATACGCAGCACCTCCTCGCCGCTGTTGCGGTCCAGCGCGCCGGTCGGCTCGTCGGCGAGGATCACGTCCGCGCCGTTGATCAGCGCGCGCGCGATGGACACGCGCTGCTGCTGGCCGCCGGAGAGCTGGCCCGGCCGGTGGCCGATGCGATCGGCCATGCCGAGCCGGCCGAGCAGTGCGCCCGCCTGGCGCTGGCGCTCCGGCCGCGACACGCCGGCATAGACCGCGGGCACCTCGACATTGTCGAGCGCGGTCAGGTCCCCCAGCAGATGGTAGCGCTGGAAGATGAAGCCGAAATGCTCCCGGCGGAGCTGCGCCAGTTCGTCCGGATCGAGCGAGGCAGTCTCCCGCCCCGCGATGCGGTAGCTGCCGGAGGTGGGCGTATCGAGGCAGCCCAGGACGTTCATCAGCGTCGATTTGCCGGAGCCGGAGGTTCCGACGATCGCCACCATCTCCCCGCGCATGATGGTCAGGTCGATGTCGCGCAAGGCAACGATGACCGATTCGCCGGACTGGAACTCCCGGCGCAGCTTGCGCAGCTCGATCAGCGGTTCCGGCCCGGCCATGGCTACAGCCCCATCGGCCCGGGCGGCCTGCGACGCGTGCCTTGCGTCGCGGCGGGCGTGCCGGATGCCGCGCCCGCCTGGCCGGTCACCACGCGTTCCCCGGCGGCAAGGCCGGATTTGATCTCCGCCATGATGCGGTTGTCGATGCCCACCTGCACTTCCCGATCCGCGACGCTGCCGTCCGCGCCGACGACGCTGACCAGGCGCTTGCCGCGCGGGCCGCGCCGTATCGCCGAGGACGGCACCAGGACCGCGCCCTTCGCCTGGCCCAGAACGATATGGACCTGGGCGGTCATGTAGGTGCGCAGGTACCCATCGTCGTTCGGCACGTTGAACCGGCCGCTGTAGTAGATCGCCGCGGAGGTGCTGGACGATGTGGAGGACGAGCTGCTCGACGCGCTGCTCGAGGTGCTGACGAGCGTGTCGCTGCGGATCGTGTCCGGCGCGGGGTCGATCGTCTCCAGCGTCGCGTCGAAGCGACGCTGCGCATTGCCCAGCACGGTGAAATAGACCGGCTGGCCCGGCTTCACCCGGACCACATCCGCCTCCGAAATGTCGGCATAGACGGTCATGACGTCGATCTGGCCCAGGACCACGATGGTCGGCGCGGTCTGGGACGCGTTCACCGTCTGACCCTCCTGCGTGACGATGGCGAGGATGGTGCCGTCGATCGGGGCGGTGACGCGCGTATAGCCGAGGTTGACCTGCGCGGTGGCGACGGCGACTTCCGACGCCTTGATCTGCGCTTCCAGCGCCGCGATCTGCGCGCGCGTCGTCTTCACCGTGGCCTCGGCGTTTTCGAAGTCCGCGGCCGAGGTGGCGCGCTGGGCAAGCGTGCGCTGCTGCCGCGCCAAGGTCTGTTCGGCGAGCGTGAGGCTCGCCTGCCGTTCCGCGAGCTGCGCCTGGATGTTGGCCAGATTGGCCTCCGCCGTGCGCAGCGCGTTCTGCTGCGTCATGGAGTCGATCTCGGCCACCAGATCGCCCTTGCTGACCTTCTGGCCGAGCTTCACCTTCAGCGACAGCACCCGGCCCGAGGCCTGGGCGCCGACGGCCACGAGCCGCACCGGCTTGAGCGTGCCGCTCGCCAGGACGGTTTCCTCGATGTCGCCCGTGGTGGCCGCGACGCTGATCACGGAAGGCGCGGCGGCGGGCAGGAACCGGTCCTTGAACCGGTAGGCCAGCCCCCCCAGCACCGCCAGCAGGAGCACGCCAAGAAGAACCCGCTTGAACAAGGGGCGCATCGTCTCAGCGTCCCGCCGCGCGGCGCAGGCGCGGGCCCATATCGGCATCCACGATTTCGGGGCGCGAGGCATCGACGTCACCGTCCCATCCGCCGCCGAGCGCCTTGTTCAGGGCGATGTAGTCGGTCGCGATGGCGATGCGGCTTTGCAGCAGCGAGTCCTCCGACGAATAGAGCGAGCGTTCGGCGTCCAGCACGTCGAGGAAGCTCGACGATCCGGTCTGGAACAGCGTGCGCGAAAGCTGCGCGGCCTCGCGGTTGGCGGCGACCACATCGGTCAGCCGCGCCATCCGGCTACGCTCCTGCGTGAGCGCGACCAGGGAGGATTCGACATCCTCCAGCGCCTGGAGCACGGCCGCCCGGTAGGCGATGTAGTAGCGGTCACGCTGCGCCTGCGCGCCTTCGACCGCGGCGGAAAGCTGCCCGCCGTTGAAGATCGGAATATTCAGCGACGGGCCGATGGACCATGCGATCGTCGAGCTTTTCGCCAGATCGCCGATCCGCGCGGCCGAGGTCGAGAGCGAGCCGCTGAGGCTGATGGACGGATAGCGCGCCGCCTCCGCCTGGCCGATCAGGGCGGTGGCCTGGGCGAGCTGACGCTCCGCCGCCTGCACGTCCGGCCGGGAGGTCAGGATGCTGGCAGGCAGCCCCGCCCCGGCGAAACGGCCGGGCACCGGGATGTCGCGCACCGCCTCCAACCGGGCCGCCAGCGTGCCGGGCGGCTGGCCCAGCAGCACGCCGAGCCGGTAGAGCGCCTGGGCGTAGGAGGTTTCGAGCGTGGGGATCGTCGCCTCGGTGGACCGGGCCTGCGCCAGGGCGCGTGCGACATCGAGCGCGGAGGAGGAGCCGGCGTCGAACATGGTGCGGGTCAGCGCCGCCGTCGCGCGCTGCGAGGCGGCCGTGCGGCGGGCCAGCGCAAGGCGCGCCTGATAGCCGCGCAGCTCGACATAGGTCGCGCTCACATCGCCGATCAGGGTCAGCAGCGTGGCGCGCAGATCCGCCTCGGCGACTTCCACGCCGCGGGCAGCGGCTTCCGCCGACCGGCGATTGCCGCCGAACAGGTCCACTTCCCACAACGCATCGAAGCCGGCGCGGAACTCGCTCCGCGTGCTCTCGTTGCTGCGCGACCGCGCAGCGCTCGCCCCGCCGTCCAGCGAAGGGAGCAGGGCGCTGTTCTGCTGGCGGAGCGCCGCCCGCGCCTCGCGGATCGATGCCTTCGCGCTGGCGACGTCGAGATTGCCCGCGACCGCTTCCGAGATCAGCGCGTCCAGCAGGGGGTCGCGGAAGCTGCGCCACCACTGGGCGAGGTCCGGGCGGGCATCCTCCCGGGCCGCGGGCGTGGTGCGCGCCGCCTCGGCCTGTCCGAAGGCCGAATTCACCCACCGCATGGGCAGGTCGAGGACGGGGGTGGCGTAGTCCGGTCCCACGCTGCATCCGGCGAGGACGGGGCCAGCCAGGAGAACGGCGGAAAGGCGCGGAAGCCTGCTCCCGCGTGCGTGTCTTCGGGTCATGGCGGCGGGATCAGCGGCGCGATGGAACGCGGCGCGGCGATGGAATGGCGGCAGGCGGGCTGGACGGAAGCGGCTGGACGATCATGGACCTTGCCGCCTCCACCGCGGCCTCCGTTCCAATAGGGCGTTCCTTGTAACCTGAGGCGCAGCAGTCGCGTAACGAACTGAAACCGAGGAGGTATCAGCCCTGGGCCACGAAACGCTCCAGCCAGTGGATCGTGTAGTCGCCGGCCTGGAACTCCGCGTCCTCCACAATCCTGCGATGCAGGGGCAGCGTGGTGCGGATGCCTTCCACCACGAATTCGTCCAGCGCGCGCGCCATGCGGGCGATCGCCTCCGCACGCGTGGTGCCGTGGACGATCAGCTTGGCGATCAGGCTGTCGTAGTAGGGCGGCACCGCGTAGCCGGCATACAGCGCCGAATCGACCCGTACGCCCAGCCCGCCCGGCGCGTGGAAGGCGGTGATGCGGCCGGGGGCGGGGGCGAAGGTCTCCGGATCCTCGGCGGTGATGCGCGCCTCGATCGCGTGGCCGCGGAAGGGGATATCCGCCTGCGCGTAGCCCAGCCGGTCGCCCGCGGCGATGGCGATCTGCTCCTTCACCAGATCAAGGCCGGTGATCATCTCGGTGACCGGATGCTCGACCTGGAGGCGGGTGTTCATCTCGATGAAGGCGAACTGCCCGTCCTGGTAGAGGAATTCCAGCGTGCCGGCATTGCGGTAGCCGAGCTTGGCGAGGGCGGAGGTGACCGTGGCGCCGAGCGCGTTGCGCGCCTCCCCCGTCAGCACGGGGGAGCCGGCTTCCTCGACCAGCTTCTGGTGGCGGCGCTGAAGCGAACAGTCGCGTTCGCCCAGATGCACCACATTGCCGTGGCTGTCGGCCAGGACCTGCATCTCGATGTGGCGCGGCCGGTCCAGGTACTTCTCGATATAGACGGCATCGTTGCCGAAAGCGGCCTTGGCCTCGGCGCGGGCGACGCTGAAGGCTTCCTCCAGCTCGGCCGGGGAATGGGCGACCTTCATGCCACGCCCGCCGCCGCCGGCCGCGGCCTTGATCAGCACCGGATAGCCGATGCTCTCACCCACCGCCTGGGCGGTGGGCAGGTCGGGCACCATCCCGTCCGACCCCGGCACCAGCGGCACGCCGAGGGCCGCGACCGCGGTCTTGGCCGCGATCTTGTCGCCCATCATGCGGATATGCGCGGGGGACGGGCCGATGAAGACGATGCCGTGCGCCTCCACCATCTCGGCGAAGTCCGCGTTCTCGGACAGGAAGCCGTAGCCGGGATGGATCGCGTCCGCCCCGGTGATGGTCGCGGCCGAGATGATCGCCGCCTGGTTCAGGTAGGATTCGCGCGGGCTGGGCGGGCCGATACAGACGCTTTCGTCGGCGAGCCGGACATGCATCGCGTCCGCGTCCGCGGTGGAATGCACCGCGACCGTGGCAATGCCCAGCTCGCGGCAGGCTCGCTGCACGCGGAGCGCGATCTCGCCGCGGTTGGCGATCAGAACCTTCTGGAGCAGGCCCATCGCCTTATTCGATGATGACCAGCGGTTCGCCGTATTCGACCGGCGCGCCGGATTCGACCAGGATGCGGGTGACGCTGCCGGCGCGCGGCGCCTTGATCTGGTTGAAGGTCTTCATCGCCTCGATCAGCAGCAGGGTCTGGCCCTGTTCCACCCGCGCGCCCACGGTGACGAACTGCGGCGCACCCGGCTCCGGAGACAGATAGGCGACGCCGACCATCGGGCTGGTGACGGCACCCGGATGCGCGGCCGCCGTCTCGATCGTGGCGGGCGGCGCGGCCGCGGCGGGGGCCGCAGCCGGAGCGGCCGCCGGGGCCGGCCCGGGGGCGGGCGCTGCGGCGTAGTGCACCGGCGCAGGCGTGCGGGCAACGCGGATGCGCGCGTCCTTCTGCGCGATCTCGATCTCGGTCAGGCCTGTCTCGGCCAGGATCTCGGCAAGCGCGCGGATCGCGGCGGGGTCGAAGGTCGGGGCGGGCATCAGGCGTCTCCGTTACGCAGCAGGCCTGCCATCGCGCGCAGCGCGAGCGCATAGCCGTCCACGCCCAGGCCGCAGATCACGCCGACCGCGGCGAGGCTGACGAAGCTGCGGTGCCGGAATTCCTCCCGGCGGTGAATGTTGGTGATGTGCACCTCGATCACCGGCAGGTCGGAGGCGAGCAGCGCATCCATCAGCGCGATCGAGGTATTGGTGAAGCCGGCGGGGTTGATCACGATGCCGGCGGCACGGCCGCGGCATTCCTGTACCCAGGTCACGATCTCGCCTTCGCCGTTGGTCTGGCGGAAGTCGATGGCAAGGCCCAGCTCCTCGGCCGCGTCGGCGCAGAGCTGCTCGACATCGTCCAGGGTGGTGCTGCCGTACAGGTGGGGCTGACGCAGGCCGAGCATGTTCATGTTCGGCCCGTTCAGCACCGCGATCAGGGGGCGGTCCATGGTGCCGGCGCCTAGCACGCGCCCCCGCGCCGGTCCAACCGCCGCGTGCAACGGCCCCGATTGCGGTACACGCAGAGCCGGCTTGCCGGGGAGCCGCCCGCTCGCCATGTTCCGGGCATGCTCAGCCTGACCCTCAACGGAGAGACGCGGTCGGCGCCGCCGGGGGCCACGGTCGCCAGCCTGCTGGCCGATCTCGCCCTGGACGCGCGCAAGGTAGCTGTCGAACGCAATCTCGAGATTGTGCCGCGATCCCGCTATGCGCAAACCGCGCTGGCGGACGGCGACGCGCTGGAGATCGTTCACTTCATCGGAGGTGGCTGATGGACCAGGCAATCCTGGCGGACGACACATGGACGGTGGCCGGCCGCAGCTTCCACTCGCGGCTGATCGTCGGGACCGGCAAGTACAAGTCGCTGGAGGAGACCGCGGCGGCGATCGCCGCCTCCGGCGCGGAAGTGGTCACGGTCGCGGTGCGGCGGGTGAACCTCTCCGACCCGAAGGCGCCGATGCTGCAGGACCATGTCGATCCGCGGCGCTACACCTACCTGCCCAACACGGCCGGCTGCCATACGGCGCAGGATGCCGTGCGCACGCTGCGGCTGGCGCGCGAGGCGGGCGGGTGGAACCTGGTCAAGCTTGAGGTGCTCGGCCCGCCGCCGACCCTGTACCCGGACATGCCGGCGACGTTCGAGGCGCTGAAGGCACTGCTCGCCGACGGGTTCGAGGTGATGGTCTACTGCAACGACGATCCCATCGCGGCCAAGCGGCTGGAGGAGATGGGCGCGGTCGCGATCATGCCGCTGGGCGCGCCGATCGGCTCCGGCCTCGGCATCCAGAACCCGGTGATGATCCGGCAGATCGTGGAGCAGGCGAAGGTGCCGGTGCTGGTGGATGCCGGCGTGGGCACGGCATCGGACGCGACGCGGGCGATGGAGCTGGGCTGCGACGCGGTGCTGATGAACACCGCGATCGCGCATGCCAGGGATCCGGTGCGCATGGCGCGCGCCATGAAGGCGGCCATCGAGGCGGGGCGGGACGCCTACCTCGCCGGGCGGATGCCGCGGCGCGTGTCGGCCGATCCGTCGAGCCCGCTGGCGGGGCTGATCGGCTAGGCCTTCGCCGCCGCCCCGCAATAGGCTTCCAGCCGGTAGCCATCCGGATCGACCACGAAGGCGGCGTAGTAATCCGGGCCATAGTCCTTGCGCAGCCCGGGCTTGCCGTTGTCGCGGCCGCCGGCCGCGAGCGCCGCCTTGTGAAACGCGTTCACGCTCGCGCGTGTCGGGGCCGCGAAGCAGAAATGCAGGTTGGAGTCCGGGTCCGCCGGAACCGGGCGTGCGGCCGCGCCGACCCATAAGCCGATATGCCCGCCCGGCCCGCCATAGCCGAGGCTGGTTTCGTCCGCGCTGCGGCAGGCGAGGCCGAGCGGCGCGAGTGCCGCGTCGTAGAAGCGGCGGCTGCGCGCGAGGTCGCGGACGCCGATGGAGATGTGATCGAACAAGATGCGCCTCCCTCTGTCCGGGACTCAGATGCGGCGGGCGAGGAATTCGACCTCGGTCCGCCACCCGGCCCCATCCGCCGCGGCGCGTTCGCCGATCCAGCGGAAGGACGCCGGCGCGATGTCAGTGAAGCGCCAGCGGACCGGCGTGCCATCGTCAGCGTGGCCGTGCTGCACGATCTGCCGCCCTTCGGCGCGGCCCGTCATGCGCAGGTGAAGCTGCTTGATCGGGTCGTGCCAGAAGATGTGCCAGGCGCCGAGACCCGGGTCGTAGATGCGCAGCGTGGTGCCGTAGAAGGCAAGGCCGCCCGCATCCGGCGTGCCGGGCACCGGATCGCGAGGCGGCGTGATCCACACATCCTGGACCGCGCGGCCTTCCAGGGCCCAGGCGAAATGGATCTCCCCCGCCCCCGGCAGGACGCGGCCATCGTCCATGAAGCGGCGGACGTCCATCTCCCACCGTCCGACGAACTGGCCGTACAGGCCCATGGCATCGGCCCGGTCGGCTGCCGGCCCGTCGGCCAGCAGGGCGTCCGCGAATGAAAGCGCGATCTGGCGCGTCATGGCTTGTCCCCCGCATGAGAGGAGGCAAGGCATATGCGCACGGCGCCGCGCGCTACTTGGGAGATATTGCTATGGTTCCGCCGTGACCATGCGCAGCCGGACCCTGGCGCGCGGCCGCGACTGGAGCGCCCGCGACATCCTCTGTCGCGCCGGCCCGCGCGACCGCCCGTTCGAGGAACAGCACGACGCCATGAGCGTCGCGCTGGTGACCGAGGGCACGTTCCAGTACCGGTCGAAGACCGGGGCGGCCCTGCTCGCGCCCGGCGCTCTCCTGCTCGGCAATGCCGGCGACTGCTTCGTCTGCGGACATGAGCACGCGGTGGGCGACCGCTGCCTCGCCTTCAACTTCGCACCGGATCTGATCGAGGAGACGGCCGCGTCGATCCGGGGCGTGCGGCGGGCGCGGTTCTGCGTGCCGGCACTGCCGCCGCTTCCGCAGACGCAATCCCTCGCCGCCCAGGCGGAGGCGGCGCGGGATGCGGACACGCCGGAGGCGCTGGAGGCGCTCGGCCTCGACCTGCTGGCCGGAACACTCGCGGCACAGTCCGCGGTGCCGGCTGCCTCCTTCGTCCCGTCAGACCGCGACCTGCGGCGCGTGACCGCGATCGTGCGCCGCATCGAGGCCGAGGCTGATACGCCTGTCGCGCTTGCGGCGCTGGCAGCGGATGCGGGGTTGAGCCGGTTTCACTTCCTGCGGGTTTTCCGGCGCATCGTCGGCATGCCGCCTTACCAGTATCTGCTGCGCCTGCGGCTGCACCGTGCGGCTGTCCGGCTGCGCACGAGCATCGCACCGGTGCTGGAGATCGCCCTCGGCGCCGGGTTCGATGATCTTTCCACCGTCAACCGGCGCTTCCGGCGCCTGATGGGGACCACGCCAACCGGCTTTCGCTCGGGCGCGGGCCGTTTGCGCACGCGGCGGTGACTGGCGTGTGGTGTGGGCGGGGCAGGTTGGTTGCGGGGCCAGGATTTGAACCTGGGACCTTCAGGTTATGAGCCTGACGAGCTACCGGGCTGCTCCACCCCGCGTGGGTTGGTTTGTGGACTGTTGAATGGGGATGATCCGTCCTGAGG
>Ga0182743_1000374_pt1 | contig 58594 bp, 60 predicted proteins | sample eDN3rd30CKraftOP_FD_128522 | JGI IMG/M metagenome (GOLD analysis project Ga0182743, IMG submission 128522) | Enriched Organic Plus compost microbial communities from Emeryville, California, USA - eDNA 3rd pass 30_C Kraft OP (version 2) (version 2) ... | reverse complement strand
CCCCCGGGCGCGCAAGGCCGCGCATAGACTGTCCCCCAACAGCTGGGAGGGGACATGGGGGACGTGCTCTCGTTCCGTGTCGCGCGGAAGGGCGGTTACGAGACCGCGGACGTCGATCGCGCGATCACCGACATCCGCGCGCAGCTCGACTCGCTCGAGCAGGAGCGCGCGAATCACACGAAGACGATCGAGCGGCTCGAGCGCGAGCTCGCGGAGGCGCGAAGCGCCGTCCAGCGGGCGCGGTCGAAGCCGAGCTTCGCCGACCTGGGTTCGGCGTTCGAGCAGACGCTGCGTCTCGCCGAGGAGCAGGCGGCGAAGATGATCCGCGAGGCGTCGGCGGAGTCGAAGGCGCTCCGAGACGGCGCGAAGGCGGAAGCGGACGAGCTGCGGCGGTCCTCGGCGCAAGCGGCCGAGGCGCGCATTCAGGAGGCGGAGCAGAAGGCCGCCGAGCTCGTGAGCCGCGCCGAACGCAAGGCCGCGGAGGTCGAGAACCGCGCGGACGCGCTCCTCGTCGAAGCGCGCAACACGGTCGACTCGGCCGAGTTCAAGGCGGCGTCGATCCGCGCGGACGCCGAGCGGTACGCCGCCGACCTGCGCACGCAGATCCACCAGGAGACCGAGGACGCGAAGGCGGAGGTCGCGCTCCTGCGTCAGATCGCCGAGCGCGACGCGCTCCGCGCGAAAAGCGAGATCAAGGTCCTCCAGGAGCAGGCCGAGCAGGATCGGCTGAAGCTCCACGAGGAGGCGACGCGACACGTCCAGGAGCGCACGGACGAGGCGGACCGCATGCTCGCCGAAGTAGCGGAGCGCGCGAATGCGCTCACGACCGAGGCGGAAGAGCACCTCGAACGCGCCAAGGGCGAGGCGGCACGACTCCTCGAGGCGGCGCGCGAGCACGCCCGGGATCTCCTCGGCCGCGCCCGCTCGCGCGCGGAGCAGATCGCCGTCCGCACGAACGAGCACACGTCGAAGATGCTCGCGGACGCCGAGCTCCGGCTCGCGGTCCTCGAGGACCAGCGGTCCGTCGTCGACGAGTACATCCTCGAGCTCCGCGCGCTCTCGTCGGCCGACCAGCTCATGGCGATCGACGAGCCGACGAAGCAGCTCGAGCTCCTGTCGGTCCTCGAGGAGGACGACACCGTCACGCTCGAGGCGGACGCGGTCGAGGACCTGCCCGCCGTCGCCGGGGAGTCCCCGAGCCCGGGCAAGCGCTGACGACGCGCCTGCGGCGCGGTCAGCGGTTCTGCGGGAAGCCCAGGTTGATGCCGCCGTGGCTCGGGTCGAGCCAGCGGCTCGTCACGGCCTTCTCGCGCGTGAAGAAGCGGAAGCCGTGCTCGCCGTACGCCTTCGCGTCGCCGAAGAGCGAGTCCTTCCAACCGCCGAACGAGTAGTAGGCGACGGGGACGGGGATCGGGACGTTGATGCCGATCATCCCCACCGTGACCTCCTGCTGGAAGCGCCGCGCGGCGCCGCCGTCGTTCGTGAAGATCGCCGTGCCGTTGCCGTACGGCGACGCGTTGATGAGGGCGACGCCCTCGTCGTAGGAATGCACGCGGACGACGGAGAGGACGGGGCCGAAGATCTCGTCCTGGTAGACGCGCGAACTCGTCGGGACGCGGTCCACGAGTGTCGGACCGAGCCAGAAGCCGTTCGCGTCCCCGTCCGGGTTGACGTCGCGGCCGTCGACGACGACGGTCGCGCCGTCGGCCGTCGCGATGTCGATGTACGACGCGACCTTGTCACGGTGCTCGCGCGTCACGAGGGGGCCCATGTCGCAGCCCCGGCGGCCGTCGCCGGTGCGGAGGCCGGCGATCCGCTCCTTGATCTTCGCGACGAGCTCGTCGGCGATCGTGTCGACGGCGATGAGCGCGGAGATCGCCATGCAGCGCTCCCCCGCCGAGCCGAAGCCCGCATTCACCGCCGCGTCGGCGGCGAGATCGAGGTCTGCGTCGGGCAGGACGAGCATGTGGTTCTTCGCGCCGCCGAGCGCCTGGACGCGCTTGCCGTTGCGGGACGCGGTCTCGTAGATGTACTTCGCGATCGGCGTGGAGCCGACGAACGAGATCGACGCGATGTCGGGGTGGTGGAGCAGCCCGTCGACGGCGACCTTGTCGCCGTGGAGGACCGTGAAGGCGCCATCCGGGAGACCGGCCTCCTTGAGGAGCCCCGCCATCCAGTTCGACGCCGAGGGGTCCTTCTCGGAGGGCTTCAGGACGACCGTGTTGCCGGCCGCGAGCGCGATCGGGAAGAACCACATCGGGACCATCGCCGGGAAGTTGAACGGCGAGATGATGCCGACGACGCCGAGCGGCTGGCGGATGCTGTAGACGTCGATGCCGGTCGAGACGTTCTCGCTGTACTCGCCCTTCGTCAGGTGCGGGAAGCCGAGCGCGAACTCGACGACCTCGAGGCCGCGCGCGATCTCGCCCGCGGCGTCGGAGAGGACCTTGCCGTGCTCGGAGGTGAGGATCTCGGCGAGCTCGTCCTTGCGCGCGTTGAGGAGCTCCCGGAACGTGAAGAGGACGGAGAGGCGCTTCGCGATCGAGGTCTGGCTCCACACCGGGAATGCGGCCTTCGCACTCGCGACCGCCGCGTTCACCTCGTCCTCGCTCGCGAGCGCGACGTGCTTCGTCGGGACGCCGAGCGCGGGATCGTACACGGGGGCGGTCCGGCCGCTCGTGCCGTCGACGGGACCCCCGCCGATCCAGTGCGGGAGGACAGGGAGCTCGGTCGCGTTCGTCACGCTCCCAGGCTACCCGCCGGCACTGGTCGCCGAGTGTGCACCCTCGCGCCCACGGTGTGCGCTCGCGCGCCCACACTGGGCGCGCGAGCGCACACTCGGCTCAGCGGTGCAGGTCGAAGCGGTCGAGCTCCATGACCTTGACCCATGCGGCGACGAAGTCGCGGACGAACTTCTCCTTCGCGTCGTCGCTCGCATAGACCTCGGCGAGCGCACGCAGCTCGGAGTTCGAGCCGAATAGGAGGTCGACCCTGGTGCCGATCCACGTCTCCCCGGTCGCCGGGTTCGTGCCGCGGAACGCGTGCCCGCCCGGGTCGAGGGGCTTCCACTCGACCCCGAGCTCGAGGAGGTTGACGAAGAAGTCGTTCGTCAGCGTCCCGGGACGCGACGTGAAGACGCCGTAGTCGGAGCCGTCCCAGTTCGCGCCGAGCGCTCGCATGCCGCCGACGAGCACGGTCATCTCCGGCGCGGTGAGCGTCAGGAGGTTCGCCTTGTCGACGAGCGAGAACTCGGCGGGGAGTGTCGCGTTCGGCCCGTAGTAGTTCCGGAAGCCGTCGGTGACGGGCTCGAGGTAGCCGAACGACTCGATGTCGGTCTGCTCCTGCGTCGCGTCGACGCGCCCCGGCGTGAACGGGACGGTGACCGCGGTGCCCGCCGCCTTCGCGGCGAGCTCGACGCCGATGCCACCCGCGAGGACGATGAGGTCGGCGAGCGAGACGGCGGTCCCGGAGGCGACGCGGATCTCCTCGAGCTTCGCGAGCACGCGGTCGAGCCGCTCCGGATTGTTGACCGCCCAGCTGCGCTGCGGCTCGAGGCGGATGCGGGCGCCGTTCGCACCGCCGCGCTTGTCGCCGCCGCGGAACGTCGAGGCCGACGCCCAGGCCGTCGTGACGAGCTCGGCGACCGTGAGGCCCGACTCGGCGACGAGACCCTTGAGGGTCGCGACGTCGGCCTCGGAGATCGTCCCGGTCGGCTCGGGCAGCGGGTCCTGCCAGATGAGGTCCTCAGCCGGCACCTCGGGTCCGAGGTAGCGGGCCTTCGGCCCCATGTCGCGGTGCGTGAGCTTGAACCACGCGCGCGCGAAGGCGTCGGAGAACGCCTGGTGGTCGTCCCTGAACCGCCGCGAGACGGCGTCGAATTCGGGGTCGACGCGCAGCGCGAGATCCGTCGTGAGCATGCGCGGCTCGCGCTTGCCCGCCGAATGCGCGAGCGGCACCATGTCGGCGCCGGCACCGTCCTTCGGCCGCCACTGGTTCGCGCCGCCGGGCGACTGCATGAGCTCCCACTCGTACGCGTAGAGGATGTGGAAGAACTCGTTGTCCCAGCGCGTCGGGTGGTAGGTCCACGTCACCTCGAGGCCCGACGTGATCGTGTCGTCGCCCTTGCCGGTCCCGAAGCCGTTCTGCCAGCCGAGACCCTGCGCCTCGAGCGGCGCGGCCTCCGGGTCGGGACCGAGGTGGCTGTCGGGCGCGGCGCCGTGGGTCTTGCCGAACGTGTGGCCGCCGGCGATGAGCGCGACGGTCTCCTCGACGTCCATGCCCATTCGACCGAACGTCACCTTGATGTCCTGCGCCGCGAGGAGCGGGTCGGGGACGCCCTCGGGCCCCTCCGGGTTGACGTAGATGAGCCCCATGTGGGTCGCCGCGAGCGGCTTCTCGAGCGACTGGCGGTCCTGCGCGTCGGCGAAGCGCTCGTCGCTGCCGAGCCACGTCGTCTCGGCGCCCCAGTACACGTCGTCGTCCGGCTCCCACACGTCCTCGCGCCCGCCGCCGAAGCCGAAGGTCTTGAGACCCATGTGCTCGAGCGCGACGTTCCCGGCGAGGATCATGAGATCCGCCCAGGAGAGCGACTGCCCGTACTTCTTCTTGACGGGCCAGAGGAGGCGGCGGGCCTTGTCGAGGTTGACGTTGTCGGGCCACGAGTTGAGCGGTGCGAAGCGCTGCTGCCCCGCACCCGCGCCGCCGCGACCGTCGGTCGCGCGGTACGTGCCGGCGGAGTGCCACGCCATGCGGATGATGAACGGACCGTAGTGGCCGAAGTCGGCGGGCCACCAGTCCTGCGAGGTCGTGAGGACCTGGATGATGTCGGCCTTGACGGCGGCGAGGTCGAGCGCGGCGAAGGCCTTCGCGTAGTCGAAGTCCTCGTCGAGCGGGTTCCGCACGGCGGGGTTCTTCGCGAGGATCTTGAGGTTGAGCGCGTTCGGCCACCACGTGCGGTTCTGCGAGCCCTGCGTCGGGTGGGGCTGGCGTCCCGCGACGTGCGGGATGGGGCACTGGTCGACGCCGGTGACGACGGCCTGCTCCTCGGCGGCGTCGGGCTCCGTCGTCGGGGTGACGGCTTCCTGCATGTCGGTCATGGGTTCCCTCCTGGAATGGGCGGTTCGGTCGTTCGGGGGTCGGCAGCGCGCCTAGGCGGCGGCGCATTCGGGGCACGTGCCCCAGTAGATGACCTCGGCGGTGTCGACGGCGAAGCCGTGCGCGTCCACCGGGTGGATGCACGGGGCCGCGCCCTTGGCGCAGTCGACGTCGACGATCGCGCCGCACGCGCGGCACACGAGGTGGTGGTGGTTGTCGCCGACGCGCGTCTCGTAGCGCGCGACGGAGCCGGCCGGCTGGATGCGCCGGAGGATGCCGGCGGCCGTGAGCGCGTGGAGCGAGTCGTACACGGCCTGGTGCGAGACCTCGGGGACGCCCTCGCGGACGGCGCCGATGATCGACTCGGTGTCGGCGTGCGGGTGCGCGTGCACGGCCTCGAGGACCGCGAGGCGCGGGCGCGTCACCCGGAGGCCCGACTCCCGCAGCATGCTCGGGTAGTCCAGCGCGAGTGTCACCCCTCGATACTGCCCGCCTTTCTTGAATAAGTCAACATTACGACACCGGGATGCCGCGTCAGCCCGCCTTCTTCGACCCAGCCTTGCGCTTCGGCGCCGCCTTCTTCGCCGCGGGCTTCGCGGGCGCGTCCCGCTGCTTGTCGACGCTCCGCCGCAGCGCCTCCATGAGGTCGATGACCTCGCCGCCCTCCTCCTCGCGCTCGCGGTCCGCGAAGGTCTCCTCGACGTCGAGCGCGTCGCCCTGCTCGAGCTTCGCGTCGATGAGCTCGCGGAGCTGCTCCTGGTACTCGTCGCGGTAGTCCTCGGGACGGAACTCGCTCTCGAGGCTCGCGACGAGCGAGTCGGCGAGCTCCTGCTCCTTCGCGGTGATCCGCGGCGACTGCTCGAGCACCGGGAAGTCCGCCTTCCGGAGTTCGTCCGACCACAGGAGCGTCTGCAGCACGAGGGCGTCGCCGTGGACGCGCAGCGCACCGAGGTGGGTCTTGCTGCGCAGCGCGAACCGCACGATCGCCGTCCGGTCGGTGCGCTCGAGCGTGCGCCGGAGGAGCACGTACGCCTTGACGCCCGACTTCTCCGGCTCGAGGTAGTAGCTGCGCTCGAACGAGATCGGGTCGACCTGGTCGGACGGGACGAACTCGACGACCTCGATGTCGTCGCGACTCGCCTCCGGCAGAGCGGCCAGGTCGTCCTTGTCGAGCACGACCGTGCGGCCGCCCGCATCGTAGCCGCGGTCGATGTGCTCGTACGGGATGACCTTGCCGCACACCTCGCAGCGCCGCTCGTACCGGATGCGCCCGCCGTCGGCGTCGTGGACCTGGTGGAGGGCGATGTCGTGGTCCTGCGTCGCCGTGTAGATCTTCACGGGGACGCTCACGAGACCGAATGCGATGGACCGCTTGCCGATAGCGCGCATGCAACCGTTGTGCGCCTACAGGGGGCGCCGCGTCAACCCCTCCGACATTCCCAGCCCGCCGCCCTACCGTGCGGCCATGGCGCGCAGGAGCGAGCAGCTCGTCGAGATCGGCGGCCGTCGGGTCGCCGTGACGAATCTCGACAAGGTCATGTATCCGGCGACCGGGACCACGAAGGGCGACGTCATCCGCTACTACTCAGAGATCTTCGACGTCCTCCTCCCCTATGCCGAGGGGCGCCCGATCACCCGGAAGCGCTGGGTCGACGGCGTCGGGACCGCCGAGAAGCCGGGGCAGGTGTTCTTCCAGAAGGACCTCGAGGACTCGGCGCCCGAGTGGGTGCCGCGGGGCGTGCAGCACCACTCGAAGGAGGACAAGGCATACCCGGTCCTCGACGCGGCGGACGGCCGAGCGACGCTCGTGTGGCTCGCGCAGCTCGCCGCGCTCGAGCTGCACGTGCCGCAGTGGCGATTCCGCCCCGACGGCAGCCCGGGGAACCCGGATCGCATGGTGCTCGACCTCGACCCCGGTGAGGGCGTCGGTCTCCCGGAGTGCGTCGAGGTCGCGAAACTGTGCCGCGCCGTCCTCGACGACATGGGCCTGCCGACGGTGCCCGTCACGAGCGGCTCGAAGGGCATCCACCTGTATGCCGCGCTCGACGGCTCGCACACCTCGGACCAGATCTCGGCGCTCGCGAAGGAGCTCGCGCGCTCGCTCGAGGCCGACCATCCCGATCTCGTCATCTCGACGATGCGGAAGGCCGATCGGCGCGGCAAGGTCATGGTCGACTGGAGCCAGAACAACGCCGCGAAGACGACCGTCGCGCCCTACTCGCTGCGCGGGCGGCTCCGCCCGACCGTCGCGATGCCGCGCACCTGGCGCGAGATCACCTCGGGCCGGCTGCGCCAGATCGAGATGCACGAGGTGCTCGCCATCCTGCGTCGCCGCGGCGACGCGGCGGCGCCCCTGCGGTCGCCGAGCGAACCGAGCGAGACGAAGCGCGGCAGTGCGAGCAGCGACCGCCTGTCGAAGTACCGCTCGATGCGCGACCCCGCGAAGACGCCGGAGCCGGTCCCCGACCGCGCCGGCGCGCCTCGAGACGGCGAGCCGGCGTTCGTCATCCAGCGGCATCAGGCCCGGCGCCTGCACTACGACTTCCGGCTCGAGCGCGACGGCGTGCTCGTCAGCTGGGCGGTGCCGAAGGGCGTCCCGAAGCCCGGCGAGCGCAACCACCTCGCGGTCCACGTCGAGGATCATCCGCTCGAGTACGCGTCGTTCGAGGGCGACATCCCGAAGGGCGAATACGGCGCGGGTCACGTCGACATCTGGGACCACGGGACCTACGAGACGGAGAAGTGGCGCGACGACGAGGTCATCGTGACGCTGCACGGCTCACCCGACGGCGGCCTCGGGGGCGCGCCGGCGAAGGTCGCGCTCATTCGGACCGGAATGGGCGGCGACGCGGACAACTGGCTCATCCACCGCATGGAGCTCGAGGCGCCGGAAGGCCCCGCGGCGCGGGGCGAGTCCCGCACGCAGCGGCCACGCGCGCGGCCGCGAGCGGCCGAGCGCGACCGGTCGAAACCCGTTCGGACGAGCCGACGCCGCCCCGCGAAGACCGAGTACGCGCCGATGCTCGCGGAGCTCGGCTCAATCGATCGTCCGCCGCGCGGCGAGGAGCTCGCGGTCGAGATGAAGTGGGACGGGTGGCGCGTCCTCGCGAGCGTGTCGGGCGGCACGACGAGGCTCCTCAGCCGGAACGGCAAGGACCTGACGGAGCGCTTCCCGGAATTCGCCGACCTCGCGGGCATCGTCAGGGGCGACGCGGTGCTCGACGGCGAGGTCATCGCCGTCGACCGTCGCGGCTACCCCGACTTCGGGCTCCTGCAGCGCCGCATGCGCGACGCGAAGCCCGCACCGGTGCGGTACATGCTCTTCGACATCCTCGCGCTCGACGGCGAAGAGCTCATCTCGCTCCCCTACCGGGAGCGGCGCGCGATCCTCGAGTGGGCCGTCGAGGGCGACGACGTCGTGCAGGTGCCGCCGGCGCTCGACGTGTCGATCGAGGAGGGGCTCGAGCGTGCGAGGGAGCTCCGGCTCGAGGGGATCGTCGTCAAGGACCCCGAGGCCCACTACTACCCGGGCCGGCGCTCCGAGGCGTGGACGAAGCTCAAGTTCCATCGGACGCAAGAGGTCGTCGTCGCCGGGTGGCGACCTGGCAAGGGCTCGCGCTCGGGCGGCATCGGCTCCCTCATCCTCGGCGTGCCCGACGAGGACGGGCTGCAGTACGTCGGGCGCGTCGGGACCGGGTTCGACGACACCGCGCTCGCCGAACTCGGTCGCACGCTCGCCCGACTCTCCCGCAAGACACCCCCCGTCCACGGCATCCCGGCGGCGGATGCGCGCGACGCGCACTGGGTGCGCCCGTCCCTCGTCGGCGAGGTCGAGTACGCCGAGGTGACGAACGACGGCCGGCTCCGGCAGCCGTCCTGGCGGGGCCTGCGCACCGACAAGTCGCCGGAGGAGGTCCGCTGGGAGCGGTGAGCGCCCGGCCGCGGGTGCGCGGCGCATTCCGTAGCATGGCAGGGACGGCCTCGAGGAAGAGTGGAATGGCAGGCAAGACATCGAGCGCGGGGTTCTCCGCGGAGGAGAAGGCTGCGATGAAGCAGCGCGCCGCGGAGCTGAAGGCGCAGGCGAAGGGCGCGAAGGGCGAGGAGGACGTCCTCGCGGCGATCCGGAAGCTCGAGGGCACCGACCACGTCCTGGCGACGAAGATCCACGAGCTCGTGCGCACGCACGCGCCGCACCTCGGCCCGAAGACGTTCTACGGCTTCCCCGCGTACGCGAACGAGAAGGGGAAGGTCGTGATCTTCTACCAGCCCGCCTCGAAGTTCAAGACGCGCTACGGGACGCTCAACTTCGACGAGCCGGCCCAGCTCGACGACGGGCCGATGTGGGCGACGTCGTTCGCGGTCCTGGAGATTACGCCCGATGTCGAGGCGCGCATCGTCGAACTCATCAAGCGGGCGGCGCCCGCCCCGGCGGCCTGACGGAGCGATCGAATGCGGCGCACGGCTCGAGCGAGCAACGACCGCTCGATCCTCTCGATCGGGTCCACGCGCTCGATCCTCTCGATCGGCTCGTCGCATTCGATCCTCTCGATCGGCTCGACGGGCTCGATCCTGTCGGTCGGCTCGGCCGGGTCGGTGCTGTCGATCATGTCGTTCGCCTCGGCGGGCGCGATCATGAGCGCGCTCTCGGCGTGGTCGATCCTGTCGTGGCGCTCGCGTCGCGCCGTCGGGGGTGCGCCACGCCGCGAGCGGTGAGCGCCGCGGTGCGCCGCGGCCGCGTCCGGGTCGGCATCTCGGGATGGCGCTACGCGTCGTGGCGGGGCGACTTCTACCCGCGCGGGCTCCCGCAGCGCCGCGAGCTCGAGTACGTCGGCGAACGGATGTCGACGCTCGAGCTCAACGGATCCTTCTACTCGCTTCAGCGCCCCGAGCACTACGCCCGGTGGCGGTCGAGCGTGCCAGCCGACTTCGTCTTCGCCGTCAAGGGCCCGCGGTACATCACGCACATGCTCCGCATGCGCGACGCCGAGACCGCACTCGCGAACTTCTTCGCGTCCGGCGTGCTCGCGCTCGGTCGGCAGCTCGGTCCCGTCCTGTGGCAGCTGCCGGAGCGGGAGCGGTTCGCGCCGGACGCGCTCGGCGCATTCCTCGCGGCGCTCCCCCGCTCGACCGGCGAGGCGCTCGCACTGGCCGAGCAACACGACGCGCGCCTCGAGGGACGCTCCTGGCTCGAGATCGAGGCCGACGTCCCGATCCGGTACGCGCTCGAGCCGAGGTCACCGAGCTTCGGCGAGCCCCGGGCGGCGGAGCTCCTCCGCGAGCACGCCGTCGCGATGACGATCGCGGATACCGCGGGTCGCTGGCCGCGCTTCGACGCCGTCACGGCCGACTTCGTCTACGTGCGCCTGCATGGCGCCCAGGACCTCTACGCGAGCGGCTACACGCGCCCCGAGCTCGACGCCTGGGCGGATCGGATCGCGGCGTGGGCCGACGGCGCGGGGTGCCCCGACGGCGCACCCCGCGACGTCTACGTGTACTTCGACAACGACGCGCGAGGTCACGCCCCGCACGACGCCGTCGCGCTCGCCGGCCGGCTCGACGGCCGCTACTCGGTGCCGAGCTCGTCCTGAACCTTCCCGGCGGTGCGCTCGGCCGCGTTCGGGAGCTCGGTCGCCCCGTAGAGGCGCGCGTCGGGGTGCGTGGGCGGCGGCATCGGCACGCCCCGCTCGGGCGCCTCCTGGTACCCGAACTCGCCCTTGCCGTCCGGGGTCGGGCCGGACGCCCAGCTGCCCTCCGCCGCTGCGGCGCCGTCGGAGAAGTTGATGTACGTGTAGTGCACGTCCTGGTTCTCCTCGGCTTGCGGGAAATTGCTCGGGACCGGCAGGTCCTCGACGCCCTCCTCGCGGAGCTCCTGAATCGCCGCGACCCACTGGTTCTGGTGCATCGTGTCCCGCGCGATGAGGAAGGACAGCAGGTCGCGCGCCCCGGAGTCCTGGGTCATGTGGTAGAGCCGGGCGGCCTGGATGCGCCCCTGCATCTCGCCGTTCGCGTTCGCGGTGAAATCGGCGAGGAGATTGCCGCTCGCCGTCACGTACGCGCCCGACCACGGGTTGCCGTTGCTGTCGACGGGGCGCGCGCCGGACCCGGCGACGATCGCGTGCTGCACATCCATGCCGCCGACGACCGCCGCGACGACCGGTCCGCCTGGACGGCGTCCTCGGTCACGCCGAGGGGCGCCTGCTCGAGCAGCTGGGCGATCATCGTCGCGAGCATCTCGACGTGCCCGAACTCCTCAGCGCCGATCCCGTACAGCAGATCGCGGTACTTGCCCGGGAGGTGCGCATTCCACGCCTGGAAGCCGTACTGCATCGCCACCGTGATCTCGCCGTACTGCCCACCAAGGATCTCCTGCAGCTTCCTCGCGTAGACGGCGTCGGGCTTGTCCGGCTTCGCCGCGAACTGCAGCTCCTGCCGATGAAAGAACATCATCACTCCTCGCACTCGCACGACATCGGGGGCCCCCGGCAGGGGTCGAGTCGCGACGCCGTCGAGTGTGAGCGCGGACGCTCGGTGCCCGAAGCGCATTGCCACCGCGCCCGCTCGGTGGTAGAACCCGCTCAGCGCCCCTCGAGCGCGACCCTCCGCACCGGGAGCGCGTCGGGGCGCTCGTCCGCGATCCACTGCACGAGCCGCTCCCGGACGAGACAGCGCAGGTCCCACTGATCGGAGGCGTTCGCGGCGCTCACGAGCGCCCGCATTCGGACGAGCCCGCCCGTCGCGTCCTCGACGATGAGCCCCTTCGTCCGGCCGTCCCACAGCGGGGTCGACTCGAGGATCTCGTCGAGCTTCGCGCGCATCGCCGCGGGGCTCACTCGCCAGTCGACGTCGAGCTGGACGGTGCCGAGGAGCGCGGTGGCGCTGCGGGTCCAGTTCTCGAACGGCGTCGTCGTGAAGTACGTGGAGGGGAGCACGAGTCGCCGCTCGTCCCACACCTTGACGACGACGTGCGTGAGCGTGATCTCCTCGATCCGGCCCCACTGCCCGTCGGCGACGACGACGTCGTCCACCCGGATCGCCCCGCTGAAGGCGAGCTGGACGCCCGCGAAGACGTTGCCGAGGACGGACTGCGCCGCGATGCCGGCGACGACCGACGCGACGCCGGCGGAGGCGAGAATGCTCGTCCCGATCGCCTCCGCCCCGGGGATCGTGAGGATCGCCGCGCCGGCGGCGACGAGCCAGACAACGACGACCGAGAGACCACGCAGCACCGCCATCTGGGTGTGGACGCGCCGCGCGTCGCGATTGTCGGCGACATCGAGTCGGTAGCGGAGCAGCACGCGGTCGATGCACGCGCCGAGGATCGACGTCAGGAGCCACGCGCCCGCGGCGATCGCGAGAATGAGGAGCACGTGCCGCAGCCACCGCGCTGAGTCGGGGTCGGGCCACGTCGCCGAGACGGCGACCTGGACGAGGACGACGGCGGTGAGCGCGAGGAGTCGGCGGCGCGGCCGACGGGCGCGGGCCGCGATCGCGGGCTTCACGCGCCCGAGCACGCGCATCGCGACGCCCGTGACGAGGACGAGTGCGAGCTCGACGACCGCGGCGACGCCGAGGGCAACCGCGACGCCGGTCCAGGACGTCCATTCGAACGGCATGAGACCCCCTCCGCGCGTCTCGAACCATGCCGGACGTTCCAGGCCAGCACGTTCGACGGCGTCGACGCAAATCGAGGGCCCCGGGCTGGGAATGTCCTGGGCATCCCCCGGGCCGAGCTTGCGATGTCGGCCGATTCTCGGAACCGTGGCCGACCGATCACCGTCACCAAGAGGGAGGGAGCACCGTGCTCACACTCACCGACAACGCCCGCGTCGCGATCGAGTCGATTCTCGCGGGAGCGCCGAGCCCGGAGTCCGCGGGCCTCCGCTTCGCGATGAGCCCGACCGAGGAGAACGCGCTCGCGTTGAGCATCGTGGCGCAGCCGGACGAAGGGGACAAGGTCGTCGGGGACGCGGGGGCCCGCGTGTTCCTCGACTCCGCCGCAGCGAGCGTCCTCGACGACAAGGTCCTCGACGCCCAGGCCGGCGCGACGGGGAACGTCGAGTTCCGCCTCAGCACGCAAGGCTGACGGAGGGCAGTGCGACTGGCGGAGGGTCCGCCACGCGACTATCGTGTCGCACTGGAGAGCCGGGAAGCCTGGTCGGCCCGCGAGAGCGGAGGGTCCGGGCGACCGCTCGGACGCTGTCGTCCGACCGATGGAGATTCCCTTGGCCTCGCACGAATCCGCGCCCGTCATCCGCGCCCGCGCGCTCCGCAAGCGATACGGGCGCGCGCTCGTGCTCGACGACTTCCACCTCGACGTCGCACCGGGTGAGATCCATGGCTTCCTCGGGCCGAACGGCGCGGGCAAGTCGACGACGATCCGGATCCTCCTCGGCCTCATCCGTCCCTCATCCGGGACCGTCGAGGTGCTCGGCCGGGATCCGTGGCGAGACCCGACCGCGACGAACCGCGACGTCGCCTACGTGCCGGGGGATGTCGCGCTGTGGCCGAACCTCACGGGAGGCGAGACGATCGATCTCCTGTTGCGGCTTCGCGGCGGCGCGGAGCCCGCGGAGCGCCGCCGGCTCATCGACGCCTTCGAACTCGATCCGAGGAAGAAGGCGCGGACCTACTCGAAGGGGAATCGGCAGAAGGTCGCGCTCATCGCGGCATTCGCGCGCCGTGCGCCGCTGTACATCCTCGACGAGCCGACGTCGGGTCTCGACCCGCTCATGGAAGCGGTGTTCCGGGACGAAGTGCGGCGCGTCCGCGACGCGGGGTCCACGGTCCTGCTCTCGAGCCACCTGCTCAGCGAGGTCGAGCGGCTCTGCGACCGGGTGACGATCATCCGCGCCGGGCGGCACGTCGAGACGAGCCGGCTGCGCGATCTGTTGCGCGCCTCGACGACGCGATTCGAGGTCGCCGGGCTCGACCCGGCCGCGCTCGGTCCCGTGCCGGGCGTTTCGGGGGTCGCGAGCGGCGACGGCGTCGTGCGGTTCGAGGTGGCACCGGAGGCCGTGCCGGCGGTCATCGAGGTCCTGCACGCGAGCGGGGTCACCTCGATCACCGCGATGCCGCCCGCGCTCGAGTCGCTCTTCATGCGGCACTACGAGTCGGACCGGGCATGACCGGCGGAATGCTGCTGCGATTCCGCCTCCGCCGAGAACGCGTCGTCCTGCCCGTCTGGCTGCTCGGCACCGCCGCGCTCCTCGCCGCCTCGGGCGGCGCGATCGCGCAGGAGTTCGGCGACGAGCAAGCGCGATCCGCCGTCGTCGTGCTCGCCGCCGGGAATCCGGCGTTCCTGTTCCTTCGAGGATTGCCGGACGGGACCGGTGTCGGTGCGCTCGTGTTCTTCCAGACCTTCGCGTTCCTCGCCGTGCTCGCCGGACTCATGAACACGTTCCTCGTCACGCGACACACGCGGGCCGATGAGGAGCGCGGGCGGGACGAACTCCTCCAGGCGACCCCGGTCAGTCGGACGGCCCTCCTGTCGAGCGCACTCGGGGTGGCGCTCGCCGCGAACATCGCGATGGCGGCGCTCGTCACCGCGGCCGGCGTGCTCGTGGGCTTCGACCCGTGGCCGGCCTCGCTGACCGGTCTCGCACTCGCCGCCGTCGGGCTGTGCTTCGCGGGGAGCACGGCGCTCGTCGCTCAGGTCATGCCGTCGCCGCGAGGCGTGAACGGGGTCGCCGCCGCGCTCGTCGGCATCGCCTACCTCGTGCGCGGCATCGGCGACGCGCTCGGCACCGCGACGGAGCCGACCCGCGTGGAACCGTCATGGCTGTCGTTCCTCTCCCCGATCGGCTGGGCGCAGGCGGCTCGCCCGTTCTCGACCGCGGATCCGCTCCCGCTCCTCGTCCCAGTGCTCACGGGCGCCCTGGCCGCCGCCCTCGCGCTGCGCATTCGCCGCCGAAGGGACCTCGGAGCCAGTCTCGTGCTCGAGCCGCTCGGCCGCCCGGAGTGGCCTCGAGCCGGCGCGACGAGCCTCGCGATTCGGAATCAGCGCGGGACGGCGATCGGGTGGGCCGTCGGAACCGGGACCCTCGGCCTCCTCGCCGGACTCCTCACCCCGCTCGTCGCCGAGGCCGTGGCGGCGAACGACGAGCTCGCCGCGCTCATCGCACGACTCGCACCCGGCGTCGCCGCCGACACCGGCGAGCTCTTCGCGATCGCCCTACTCGGTCTCGCCGCCACGCTCGCGACCGCAGCCGGGGTCCAGTGCATTACCCGGCTGCGCGTCGACGAGGCGGAGGATCGCGCCGAGCTCCTGCTCGTCGCCGGCGTCTCGAGGATCGGATGGGTGCTTCGCCAGCTCGGTGTCGCCCTCGCCGCCACCGTCCTCGTCGCCGTCGTCGGGGGGCTGGCTGCAGGGCTCGGCTTCATCGCCAACGGGGAGCCGCTCGAGCGGTTCGGTACGGCGCTCGCGGCGATCCTCGTGCACCTCCCCGCTGGCGCCGTCTTCGTCGCGCTCACACTCCTCGCATTCGCAGTCGCGCCGAGATGGACGTTCGGAATCGGGTGGGGACTGCTCACGCTCGGCCTCGTCGTCGGCCAGCTCGGCGACCTCCTCGGCCTGCCTGCGGCGGTGCAAGCGCTCAGCCCGTTCCACCACGTGCCTGCGGTGCCGCTCGAGCGCGTCGACCCGGTCCCGCTGCTCGTCTCCGCCGCTGCCGCGATCGTCGTGACCGCGCTCGCACTCGTCGCGTTCCGCCGCCGGGACGTGCCGGCGTGAATCGCACGACGGGGTGGAGCGACGTGCTGACGAGCGATCACCCGACCGGCTAGCCGGACCCGATGCGAAATCGGCCCACGGTTTGCGTAAGGCCGCTTTGGTGGACCTGAGGGGACTCGAACCCCTGACCCCCTGCATGCCATGCAGGTGCGCTACCAGCTGCGCCACAGGCCCGTGGCAACCCGAACAGCTTACAGCACCGCCGCAGCGACGGGGCCTGCGCACGACGTTCAGGGCCAGGGAGGCGGCGGGGGCGTCAATCCGCGTCGCGGTACTTCTCGCGCGTGAGCGCGTCACGGCGCACATACTTCGCGAGCTTCGCCGGCTTGAGCGTCCGGACGACGTCGGCCTCGACCTCGAGATCCTCGACGTAGCGGACGTTGCCACCGGTCGCCAGGATCGCGAGCGCGACGTCGACGTCCTCGCTGATCTGTTCGTCGTCGAGCGTGACGACGCCGCGGATCCGCCGCCAGGCCTCGGCGCGCAGCGCCATGTTGTGCCCGTACAGCAGTGGACCGGCGCCCATCGTGACCTCGTGGAGCTCGCGGAACGCCTCGTAGACGCGCTTGCTCACGGACTGCACGGCAGGCCCAGACTCGACCTGGGTCGCCGCCCCGCCGACCGCGTCGAGCGAGGGATCGGCCGCGAAGATCGCCCGCAGGCGCCCGACCCAGTCCGTCGGCACGATCGTGTCCGCGTCGATCCGGGCGAGGACATCGCCGGAAGCGCGGTCGAAGCCCGTCGAGCGGGCGACGCTGATACCGGGCCGCGGCTCCGCGATGACCGTCGCGCCGAGCTCGGCGGCGATCCGCGGCGTCGCGTCGGTCGAGCCGTTGTCGACGACGATGATCTCGTCGGCCGGCTCGTCCTGTTCGAGAAGCGCCTCGAGACACGCCGCGATCCGCTCCTCCTCGTCGCGAGCGGGAATCACGACGCTCACGGTGAGCGCGCCCGAGCGGGACGAGGGCACGCGCGAGGGCTTCACGGTCGGCTCAGTCGAAGATCTCGCTCAGCCAGTTCTTCTTCTTGCGGTAGTACGGCTGCTGCCCGTAATACGGCTGCTGGTAGCCGACCGGCTGCGGCGGCATCGCCTGCTGCGGCTGCTGCGGGGCCGGCTGCGGCGCCGCGGCGCCGGGCGCCGCTCCCCCGCTCGCGCGGTCGATGATCTTGTCGAGCTCCCCGCGGTCGAGCCACACGCCCCGGCACTGGGGGCAGTAGTCGATCTCGATGCCGTTGCGTTCGCTCATGACGAGTGTCGCCTCGTCGACTGGGCACTTCATGCAGTGGAACGTATCGACGGTGCCTATGCGAATGCTGAGGCCGAACCCTCGAGGCCGAGCGGGATGACCGGGCAGTCGCGCCACAGCCGCTCGAGCGAGTAGTACAGCCGTTCCTCCTCGTGGAAGACGTGGACGACGACGTCGCCGAAGTCGAGGAGCGCCCAGCGGCCCTCCGCGACGCCCTCCCGGCGCAGCGGCTTGACGCCGGCGGCGCCGAGGCGCTCCTCGATCGCCTCGGCGATCGAGACGACCTGGCGCTCGTTGCGACCCGAGACGAGCAGGAACGCGTCCGCGAACGGCAGCGCCTCGGACACGTCGAGCGCGACCGGGTCGAACGCCTGTTTGTCGTCCGCGGCCCCGGCCGCCAGGACCGTGAGCTCGCGAGCGCGATCCGTCGCGACGATCAGAACCACCCGAGCACGATGGCGGCCACGACGAGACCGGTGACGACGACGGCGAGCACGCTCGCCGAGACGAGGAGCGCGGTGAGGGCGCGGTTGCCGCGGGGCTTGCCGTTCGCGACGATCGGCGTGCCGAGCGGGTGCGCGCTCGACGCCGCGATCGCACGGACCGGCGCGGCGTCGGCGGCGGTCTCCGCGAGCGAGCGGTCGTCGAAGCGGTCGTCGAGCTCGGCGCCGTCGAGCCGGTCGACCGCCCCCGTCGTCGACAGGCTCTGCGAGAGCGGGACGGAGCCGGTCAGGAGGATCTCGCCGGTGCTGTTGAGCGGCCCGCCGAGGTCCAGGACCGGCGGCACCTCGGGGAGCACGAGCGCGTTCGTCGTCGGCGCGCCGGCGCCCACCTGCCGCGAGACGGTCGTCTCGGTCGGGTCGTCGCCCTCGACCATCTGCCGGGTCCAGTGGCCCTGTGGCGCGGTCGGGTTCGGCTGCGGCGGTGCGAACGCCGAGGCGTCGGAGCCCGAGGCGAGCGGGGCCGCAGAGATGGAGGGCGGCGCATCGATCGGCGGCGCGACCGTCACGGCGGGGCTCGGGACGACGGGCGACTCGCTCGGGTTCGCGGGCGCGACGAGCGCGGTCGCGCTCACGCCCGCGGCGCGCAGCTCGCGAAGGCGGCGTCGCGTGAGGGGCCGGCCGTCGAGGTCGATCATGCCGGTGACCGGCTGCGACGAGTCGGGATCGAACGGCTCGGGCGCGGGCCCCGTCGCGGACACGACCGGCTGGGCGCCGCTGGCGCCGCGTGCTCGCGCTTCGCGCAGGGCGCGACGCGTGAGCGGCTGGTCGTGAGAAGTGGTCATGCGCTTACACGATACAAGCCGTGCTTGGCGATGTACTGAACGACACCGTCCGGGACGAGATACCAGACCGGAAATCCTCGCGCGACGCGAGCGCGGCAATCGGTCGATGAGATCGCGAGCGCCGGGACCTCGAGCGAATGCACGCGATCGGCCGGCAGCCCCGTGACGCTCAGTCGGTGCCCGGGGCGCGACACCGCGACGAGGCTCGCGAGCTCCCAGATGCGCTCGACGTCCTTCCACTCGAGGATCTGCGCGACGGCGTCGGCGCCGGTGATGAAGAAGAGCTCCGCGTCGGGGTGGATCGCGTGGATGTCGGTGAGCGTGTCGGCGGTGTACGTCGGGCCCGCGCGCTCGATGTCGACGCGGCTGACGGTGAATCGCGGGTTGGCCGCGGTCGCGATGACCGTCATGAGGTACCGGTGCTCGCCCTCCGTGACGGTCGACTTCATCCACGGCCGGCCGGTGGGGACGAAGATGACCTGGTCGAGACCGAACTGCTGCTGCACCTCGCTCGCGGCGACGAGGTGGCCGTGGTGGATGGGGTCGAACGTCCCGCCCATGACGCCGATGCGCGGTCGGCGGCCCACGACCTCATTCACGAGCGGATCTTCGCGTCAGTGCGAGTGGCCGTGCGCGTCGCCCGTCTCGTCGAGGGGGCGGTTCGAGTGGCGGTTCGCGACGTCGCGGTACGTGTACGTGACGATCCCGACGACGACGAAGAACGCGGCCGCGATGAGCGCGAACGCCCACACCGGCATGATGAGCTGCGCGGGCTCGTGGGCCTCGGTCGCGAGGACGGACAGCAGCGACATGCGGGACTCCCCCTTCGGAACGGCTCGGATCGATTCTAGAGGGCGGCCGGAGCGCTCAACCGCGCACCTGGCCGTCGCCGCGGACGATCCACTTCGTGCTCGTGAGCTCTGGCAGTCCCATGGGCCCGCGGGCGTGGAGCTTCTGCGTCGAGATGCCGACCTCGGCGCCGAAGCCGAACTCGCCGCCGTCGGTGAATCGGGTGGAGGCGTTGACCATGACGACCGCGGAGTCGACTTCGGCGAGGAACCGCTCCGCCTGGCGCATGTCGTTCGTGACGATCGACTCGGTGTGGTGCGTCGAATAGGTCCGGATGTGCTGGAGTGCCGCGTCGAGCCCCTCGACGACCTTGACCGAGAGGTCGAGGCTCATGTGCTCGGTCGACCACTCCTCCTCGGTGACCGGGACCGAGTCGGGGAAGATCGCGCGCGAGCGCTCGTCGGCGTGGATCGTCACGCCGCGCTCGCGGAGCGCCGCGAGGACGGGCGGGAGGAGCCGCTCGGCGGCGGCCTCGTGGACGAGGAGCGTCTCGAGCGCGTTGCACACGCTCGGTCGCTGCACCTTCGAGTTGACGACGATGTCGACCGACATCGCCTCCTCGGCGCTCGCGTCGAGGAAGACGTGGACGACGCCCGCGCCGGTCTCGATGACCGGCACCTTCGACTCGCGCACGACCGTGTCGATGAGCTGGGCGCTCCCCCGCGGGATGAGCACGTCGACGTAGCCGCGGGCGGCCATGAGCTCCTTCGCGCCCTCGCGACCGAACTCGTCGATCGTCTGCACGGCGTCGCGCGGCAGACCCGCCGACTCGAGGGCGTCCTGGATGAGGGCGACGAGGACGCGGTTGGTGTTCTCCGCCGCCGAGCCGCCGCGCAGGACGACGGCGTTGCCGGACTTCAGCGCGAGCGCGGCGATGTCGATCGTGACGTTCGGGCGGGCCTCGTAGATCGCGCCGACGACGCCGAACGGCACGCGCACTTGCGAGAGCCTCAGCCCGTTCGGGAGCGTCGAGCCGCGCACGACATCCCCGACCGGGTCGGGGAGCGCGATGATGTCCCGGACGGCGCGCGCGAGGCCGGCGAGCCGCTGCTCGTCGAGCCGGAGCCGGTCCTGCAGACCCGCCGCCATGCCGTTCTCTCGGCCGTTGGCGAGGTCGAGTTCGTTCGCCGGGAGGATGCGGTCGGCGCTCGACTCGACGGCGCGCGCGATCGCCTCGAGCCCGGCGTCCTTCGCCCTCGTCGAGGCGGTCGAGAGCGCGATCGAGGCGGTGCGGGCGGCCTCGAGCTTGTCGGTGAGACTCAGCGCGGTGACGGCGGTCATGCGAGGGAGTCTACTGAAGGGGCGGGCTCGAACCACGTCCCGAGCTGTTGGCCCGCGAGCGCCCGCCCGACCGAGCCGGCGTCGGTGAGGAGGACGGGAATGCCGTGCGCCGTCGCGTGCTTCGCGGCGGCGACCTTCGTCCCCGCCCCGCCCGTGCCGACGCCAGCCGCGCCGATCGAGCCGAACGTCACCTCGCGCAAGTCGTCGTCGTGCGCGACTCGCTCGATGCGGACGGCGCCCGGCTCCGACGGCGGCTTCGTGTAGAGCGCGTCGATGTCGGACAGGAGGATGAGGACGTCGGCGCGGATGAGGACCGAGACGAGGGCGGCGAGGCGGTCGTTGTCGCCGAAGCGGATCTCGTGCGTCGCGACCGTGTCGTTCTCGTTGACGATCGGCAGCACGCGCAGCCCGAGGAGTCGCTCGATCGCGCGCTGCGCATTCGATCGATTCGTCGGGTTCTCCATGTCCCCCGCGGTGAGGAGGATCTGACCGGCGAGAATGCGGTGGCGGTCGAGGCTCGTCTGATAGCGCCACATGAGGACGTTCTGGCCGACCGCCGCCGCCGCCTGCTGGGTCGCGAGGTCGTTCGGGCGCTCGGCGAGGTCGAGGAACGGCATCGCGCTCGCGATCGCCCCCGAGGACACGAGAATGACCTCGGAGCCGCGCTCGTGGGCGGCGGCGAGCGCGTCGACGAGCGGATCGATCTGCGCGACGTTCGCGCCCGTCACCGATGACGAGCCGACCTTGACGACGACGCGGGGCGCGTTCGGGATGTCCGCGTGGCGTCGGACCGCGGAGACGCGCGGCAGCGACCCGGTGTCAGTCATCGTCCCTCCACACCCCGGCCTCGCGCTCCGCGTCAAGCTCGGCGCGTGCCGCCGCCTTCGCGTCCATGCGCTCGTGGTACGCCTGCTGCCGCTCCTTCGTCGTGCGGCGGCGCGGCGAGTCGAATCGCGCATCCGTGCCGCGCGGCCCGCTCGGCAGTTCGGCGAGCTCGGCGGCCGACGTGAGCGTCGGCTCCCAGTCGAACGTCACGGCGCGATCGCCGTGCCCGATGACGACCGTCGCGCCCGGGACGGCACCCGCCTTGAAGAGCTCCTCCTCGACCCCGAGCTTGGCGAGCCGGTCGGCGAGGTAGCCGACGGCCTCGTCGTTGTCGAAGTCGGTCTGCGCGACCCAGCGTTCCGGCTTCGGGCCGAGCACGCGGTACGTCGGCGTCGTGCCGCCCTCGACCCGGATCGTGAACTCGCGATCGTCGATCGCGCGCGGCCGGATGACGATGCGGGGCTTCTCGACCGCCGTCGCGGCCTTCGCGGCGCGGTCGGCCTGCACGAGCTCGGCGAGCGCGAAGCTCAGCTCGCGCAGGCCCTGCCGGGTGACGGCCGAGATGAGGAAGACGCGGTACCCGCGCGTCTCGAGCTCGGGGCGAACGAGCTCGGCGAGGTCGGCGGCCTCTGGGACGTCGATCTTGTTGAGGGCGACGAGCTGGGGACGCTCGAGGAGCGGCACCTGCCCGGCGGGCACCGGGTAGGCGGCGAGCTCGCCGAGGATGACGTCGAGGTCGCTCAGCGGGTCGCGACCGGGCTCGAGCGTCGCGCAGTCGAGGACGTGCAGGAGCGCCGCGCAACGCTCGACGTGCCGCAGGAACTCGAGGCCGAGGCCCTTGCCCTCGCTCGCGCCTTCGATGAGGCCGGGGACGTCGGCGACGGTGTACCGCGTCGAGCCGGCCTCGACGACGCCGAGGTTCGGGTGGAGCGTCGTGAACGGGTAGTCCGCGATTTTCGGCTTCGCCGCGGAGAGCGCGGCGATGAGACTCGACTTGCCCGCCGAGGGGAAGCCGACGAGCGCGACGTCGGCGACGGTCTTGAGCTCGAGGACGACGTCGCCTTCGAATCCGGGCGTGCCCTTGAGCGCGAATCCCGGGGCCTTCCGCTTCGTCGTCGCGAGCGCCGCATTCCCGAGCCCGCCCTGGCCGCCGGCCGCCGCGACGAACCGCATACCCGGCTCGTCCAGGTCGGCGAGGATCTCGCCCTCCGGCGACTTGACGACGGTCCCGACGGGCACGGGCAGGAGCGTGTCCGCGCCGTTCGCGCCGTGACGCAGATCGCCCGCGCCGGGTGCGCCCGACTCGGCTCGCTGGTGCGGGGCGCGCTTGAGCGTCAGGAGCGTCGTCTCCTGCGGGTCGGCGACGAGGATGATGTCGCCGCCGTCGCCGCCGTTGCCGCCGTCCGGGCCGGCGAGCGGCTTGAACTTCTCGCGGCGCACCGAGACGCAGCCGTTGCCGCCGTGACCGGCCGCGAGATGCAGCGTCACCTGGTCGATGAACTGCGCCATGGTGCACTCCGCTGGTTGAGGAGCCGCTGGCGGCGTCTCGAAACCGGCCTCAGGCGACTCTCGGGTCGGGCCTCGGGACGCGGTGCGGTCCGCTCCTCAGCCGCCGGATCGGGATGCTACTCGGCGACGATGCTGACGACCTTGCGGCCGCCCTTGCTGCCGAACTCGACCGCGCCCGCGGCGAGCGCGAAGAGCGTGTCGTCACCGCCGCGGCCGACGTTGACGCCGGCGTGGAAGTGCGTGCCGCGCTGGCGGACGAGGATCTCGCCGGCCTTCACGACCTGGCCGCCGTAGCGCTTGACGCCGAGCCGCTTCGCGTTCGAGTCGCGGCCGTTGCGAGTGGAGCTTGCGCCCTTCTTGTGTGCCATTCGCCGAACTCCTTACGCGATCTTCGTGACCTTGACGCGCGTGAGCTCCTGGCGGTGCCCCTGGCGCTTGCGGTAGCCGGTCTTGTTCTTGAACTTCTGGATGATGATCTTCGGCCCGCGCTCGTTGCGGACGACCTCGGCCTCGACCTTGACCTTCGCGAGGTCCTTCGAGTCGGTCGTGACCTTGTCGCCGTCGACGAGCAGGACGGGGGCGAGCGAGACGGTCTCCCCCGCGGCCGCGCTCAGCCGGTCGAGCACGACGATCGAGCCGACCTCGACCTTCTCCTGGCGCCCGCCGGCGCGGACAATCGCGTACACCACGTGGTCCTCGAATCTCTAGGAAGCCTGATGCCCGTTCGGGCCGTCGCGCGCGCGGCTCAGCCAGCGCACACCGACGTTCAAGCGTACCCGAGCCGCCGCATTCCGGCAAACCGCCTCGCGTAGGGTCGCGGGTGTGGCGATCCTCATCGACGACCCCGTGTGGCCCGCGCACGGGCGGCTGTGGGCGCACCTCGTGAGCGACGCGTCGATCGACGAGCTGCAGCGATTCGCCGACGCCGCGGGCATCCCGCGCCGCGCGTTCGACCTCGACCACTACGACGTCCCCGAGGAGCGCGTCGACGAGCTCGTCGCGCTCGGGGCGACGCGGGTGAGCGGCCGCGAGCTCGTCTCGCGGCTCATCGCGAGCGGGTTGCGCGTGCGCGCCCGCGACCGCCGCTGACGCGCGGAGCGGGGTCAGTCGAGCGACGGCGGCGTGATGGCGCCCTTCGTGCCCGCGCGGCGGCGCGCGCGGCCCTGACCGGCCTTGGGCGGCTCGGGGAGGGCCTCGAGGATCGCCTCGAGGGGGTTCGCGGGACGGTCGGGACGCTTCGTCTCGCCGGCCCGCTCAGCGGCCGGCGAATGCTCGGCTCGCTCGGCGAGCCCCGGAGGCTCGGCCCGCTCAGCCGCCGGCGCCTGCTCCGCTCGCGCAGCGACGGGAGCGGCATCGGCTTGCTCGGCGACCCGGGACTCGTCGGGCGCGGCCGACCCCGTCGACTCGCTCCCGCCGTGGTGGTTGACCGTCGAGGCCGCGACGCGCGCGAGCGCATTCCGGACGTCCTCGGTGATCGCGTGGGTCCCGGCTGAGCCGATCCCGTTCTTGACCCCGGTGGCCGCGCCCCCGCGCGGGCTCCGCCGGCGCTGACCCCCGTCGGGTGCGCGGTGCTTGACGACGGGGTCGTGGTGCACGATGAGGCCGCGCCCCCCGCACACCTCGCACGGCTCGCTGAACGTCTCGAGGAGACCGAGGCCGATCTTCTTGCGCGTCATCTGGACGAGGCCGAGGCTCGTGACCTCGGCGACCTGGTGCTTCGTCCGGTCGCGGCTCAGGCACTCGACCAGGCGGCGCAGGACGAGATCCCGATTCGACTCGAGGACCATGTCGATGAAGTCGACGACGATGATGCCGCCGATGTCGCGCAGCCGCAGCTGGCGGACGATCTCCTCCGCGGCCTCGAGGTTGTTCCGCGTGACCGTCTCCTCGAGGTTGCCGCCGGCGCCCACGAACTTGCCGGTGTTGACGTCGACGACGGTCATCGCCTCGGTGCGGTCGATCACGAGCGACCCGCCGGACGGCAGCCACACCTTGCGCTCGAGGGCCTTGTCGATCTGCTCCGAGATCCGGAACTCGTCGAACGCGTCCTCGCCCTCGTAGCGCACGACGCGCTCGAGGAGGTCCGGCGCGACCGCCGAGAGGTACTGCTCGATCGTGCGCCGCGCGTCGTCGCCCTCGATGACGAGGCGCTGGAAGTCCTCGTTGAACATGTCCCGGATGATCTTGACGAGGAGGTCCGGCTCGGCGTGGAGGAGCGAGGGCGCCGAGCCAGACTCGGCGGCGCGGCTGATCGACTCCCACTGGTTCTTCAGGCGCGTGACGTCGAGCGTGAGCTGCTCCTCCGTCGCGCCCTCCGCGGCCGTGCGGACGATGACGCCCGCCTGCTCGGGGAGGATCTCCTTGAGAATGCGCTTGAGACGCGCGCGCTCGGTGTCCGGGAGCTTGCGGCTGATGCCGCTCATCGAACCGCTCGGGACGTAGACCAGGAAGCGGCCGGGGAGCGAGATCTGGCTGGTCAGCCGGGCGCCCTTGTGGCCGACGGGGTCCTTCGTGACCTGGACGAGGACGCGATCGCCGGGCTTGAGGGCGAGCTCGATGCGCTTGGCCTGCGACTTCGACTCCCCGTTCGCGGCCGCGTTCGCGGCCGCCGCCTCCCAGTCGACCTCGCCCGAGTAGAGGACGGCGTTCCGGCCGCGGCCGATGTCGACGAACGCGGCCTCCATGCTCGGGAGGACGTTCTGCACCCGACCGAGGTAGATGTTGCCGATGAGGCTCGCCTCTTGCGACTTCGCGACGTAGTGCTCGACGAGGACGTCGTCCTCGAGGACCGCGACCTGCGTGCGCCCGTGCTTCGATCGCACGACCATCGTGCGCTCGACCGCCTCGCGGCGGGCGAGGAACTCGCTCTCCGTGACGACCGTGCGCCGACGACCCGCGTCGCGGCCCTCCCGGCGGCGCTGCTTCTTCGCCTCGAGCCGCGTCGACCCCTTGACCTTCGCGGGCTCGGTGATGACGGGGGCGGGCTGGCGCTCCCGGTGCGACTGGCGGTCGGCCGACTCGCCGCCCTCGGACGCGCCGCCGGAGCGACCGCGTCGGCGGCGGCGGCGGTTGGATGCGCTCGAGGGCTCCTCGTCCTCCTCCTCGAGCGGGAGCTCGAGCCGCGCGGTGCCGGGTGGCGGCGGGGGCGGCGCGATGAAGACGAGCGACGTGGGCGTCGCCGGCGTCAGGGTCTCTTCGATGGCAACCGGCTCGACGGCCGGAGATTCGTCATTCACCGTTGCTGGTGCTCCTCATCCGGCCGCAGCGCGCTGCGTGCCGGGTACTCTCGTGCCTCCGCGATCGTCGTGAGATCGGGATGCGAATCCTTCGTCCGCGCCCGGCGCCGGGCCCGCCACTCAAGGGGGCTCACGCTCGCGCGGGGGTGTCGTTCAAGCCTTCCGTCGGCCGGAATCGGTCCGGGCGACTGCGTCTCAGTATCGCACAGGACCATAACGATGCCGCGCAAGCCGCTCGTCGCGACCCGACGCAGGGATAATCGGGGGGTGAGCGCCGCACGCCGACCCTGGTCCCTCATCGCCGTCCTCCTCGTCACCGGAGCGGCCGGACTGTGGGCGTCGTTCGCGCTCACGCTCGACAAGCTCGCGGTGCTCGAGAACCCGGCCGCCGACCTCGATTGCAACTTCTCCCTGCTCGTGCAGTGCAGCGCGAACCTCAACTCCTGGCAGGGCTCGGCGTTCGGCTTCCCGAACCCCCTCATCGGCCTCATGGGCTTCGTCGCGCCGATCGCAGTCGCGATCGCGGTCCTCGCCGGCGCGCGATTCCAGCGGTGGTTCTGGATCCTGTTCAACCTCGGCGTCGCGGGCGCGCTCGCGTTCTGCGTCTGGCTCATGGGTCAGTCGATCTTCGTCCTCGGCACGCTGTGCCCGTGGTGCATGCTCACGTGGGCCGCGGTCATCCCGATGTTCTGGGCGCTGACGTTCCGCAACCTCCGGGAGGGCGTGTACGGCGACGGCGCGCGTCGCGCGGGGCGCGCCCTCTACGCCTGGACGCCGCTCGTGACGCTCGTGAGCTACCTCGTCGTCGCGCTCGTCGCGCAGCTGCGACTCGACTGGCTCTCGTACCTCGTCTGAGCGATCCGATCAGCCGAACCAGAGCGCGAGCTCGCGCTCGGCCGACTCGGGCGAGTCCGATCCGTGCACGAGGTTCTGCACGACGACCGTGCCCCAGTCGCGGCCGAGATCACCCCGGATCGTGCCGGGGGCGGCGGTCGTCGGGTTCGTCGCGCCGGCGAGCGAGCGGAATCCGTCGATCACGCCGTTCCCCGCGACGCGCATCGCGACGATCGGGCCGGAGAGCATGAACTCGACGAGCGGCTCGAAGAACGGCTTGCCGCGGTGCTCCGCGTAGTGCTCCTCGAGGAGCGCGCGATCGGCCTCGAGCATTCGGATGTCGACGAGCTGGTAGCCCTTCGCCTCGATGCGGCGCAGGATCTCGCCCGTGAGGTTCCTCGCGACCCCGTCGGGCTTGACGAGGACGAGCGTCTCCTGCACGGTCATTCGGCGGCTCCTTCGCGCGAGTCGGTCGGGGAATGCGCGCGATCGACCCTGCGTCCGCGCACGAAGCACCATACCCAAAGCGCGGCGAAGACGACGCCGAGCCCGTACATCGGCCACGCGACGACGCCGAGCGCGATGAGGACCGCCTGGAGCGGCCAGCCGAGGTGCACGCCCCATTCGACGCGGCGGACGAGCGACCCGGCGACGAAGAACACGGCGATGAGGACCGCGCCCCCGCCGAAGGCGGCGCCGGCCGGGAGCGTGCGGAACCCGAACGCGGCGATCGCGACGAAGAAGACGAGGAAGCCCTCGAGGTAGAGGATGGGGGCGCAGAGCTTCGTCGTGAGGCGATGCTTGAGCGGCATCGCCGCCTCCCGGCGCTCCTCGGATCGATCAGGCACCCGAGCCGCCCCAGCCCTCGGCCGACGCGAGCGCGATCGCCTCGCCGACGAGCGTGATCGAGCCCGTCACGACGACCGCGCGTCGCGCGCCCTCCGCGGCCCACGCGCGCGCTTCGAGGATCGCTTCCGCGAACGGGGCGGGATCCTCCGGACTTCCCCCGACCTCTTCGATGATCTCGGCGATCTCCTCGCCGGGCAGCGCGCGGTCCGAGCCGGACGACGTCGGGAACCATCGCGAGGCGACCGGCTCGAGCTCCTCGAGGATGCCCCTCGCGTCCTTGTCGGCGAGGATGCCGACGACGAACGCGACCTCCTCGAAATCGAAGTACTTGCCGAGCGCGGCGGCGAGCGACGCGGCGCCGTGCGGATTGTGGGCGGCGTCGACGAGGATCGGCGGCTCCCCGCCGACGAGCTGCAGCCGGCCCGGGGACGTCACTTGCGCGAAGCCCTCGGTGAGGACGTCGCCGGCGAGCGGTTGCGTGCCGCGGCCGAGGAACGACTCGACGGCGGCGATCGCGAGCGCCGCGTTGTGGCCCTGGTGGTCGCCGTAGAGCGGGAGGAACAGGTCCTCGTAACGCCCGGCGAGTCCGCGGATCGTGACGAGCTGCCCGCCGATCGCGACGGCGGAGGACTCGAGGCCGAATCCCGCGTCCTCGACGTGCAGGCGGGACTCCGTGAGCTCGACGGCGCGGACGATCTCGGCGAGCGCATCCGGGTCCTGCACCGCCGACACGACCTCGGCGAGCGGCTTGATGATGCCGGCCTTCGTGCGCGCGATCTCGTCGATCGTGTCCCCGAGCCGGTGGGTGTGGTCGAGCGCGATCGGGGCGAGGACGGCGACCTGGCCGTCCGCGACGTTCGTCGAATCCCACTCCCCGCCCATGCCGACCTCGACGACCGCGACGTCGACGGGCGCGTCGGCGAAGGCGGCGAAGGCGAGGACCGTGAGCGCCTCGAAGAACGTGAGCTCCGGCTCGCCGGCCGCCGCGAGCTCGGCGTCGACCATGAGGAGGTACGGCTGGATGTCGTCCCAATTGCGGACGAGGTCCTCGTCGGCGATCGGCTCCCCGTCGATGACGATGCGCTCGTTGAGCCGCACGAGGTGCGGGCTCGTCAGGAGGCCCGTGCGCAGGCCATACGCCCGCAGGACCGACTCGATGATGCGGCTCGTCGTCGTCTTCCCGTTCGTGCCCGTCACGTGGATGATCGGGTAGGCGCGCTGCGGGTCGCCGAGGAGATCGACCGCTCGGCGGGTCGGCTCGAGCCGGGGCCGCGGCGCCGACTCGCCGATGCGCGCGAACAGCTCGGCGGCGACGCGCTCGGCGGCGTTCGCGCTGTCGGAATCCGTCATTCGCTCACCCTCTCGACCGTGACGTCGCTCTGACCCTCCAGGATCGCGATCGAGACCGCAAGCGTCTCCCGGGCGATGAGCTCCCGATGCGTCTCCGCGGCGCGCGCCTCCACCGCCGGGAGCGTGAGGCGCAGCGCGATCCGGTCGGAGACGTCGAGGCCGGCGGCCTTGCGTGCGTCCTGCACGGTGCGGATGATGTCGCGCGCGATGCCCTCGGCCTCGAGCTCGGGGGTCGTCCGCGTGTCGAGCACGACGAAGCCGCCGGAGGGGAGGAACTGGATCGCGCTCGTCGGCTCGGCGACGTCGAGCGCGAGCTCGAACTCACCGGGAAGCAGCTCGACGCCGCCCGCGACGACCCGATCGCCGTCCGCGGACCAGTCCCCCGCCTTCGCCGCCTGGATGACGGCCTGGACTTCCTTGCCGATCCGGGGGCCGAGCGCGCGCGCATTCACCGACAGTCGCCGCGTGATCCCGAACGCCTCGAGGGAGTCGTCGCGGATCGGCTCGAAGGCGACGGTCTTGAGGTTGAGCTCGTCGCCGATGATCTCGCCGAAGCGCTCGAGCGCCCCCGCGTCGTCCGCGACGATCGTCGCGGAGGCGAGCGGGAGCCGGACGCGCAATCGCCGCGACTTTCGGAGCGCGAGCCCGGCGGAGGCGACCTCCCGGACGCGGTCCATCGCCGCGACAAGGGCGTCGTCCGCCGGGAAGTCCGCCGCGTTCGGCCAGTCGGTGAGATGGACGCTCCGCCCGCCCGTGAGGCCGCGCCAGATCTCCTCCGTCACGAGCGGCGCGAGCGGCGCCGCGACGCGGGCGACGGTCTCGAGGACGGTGTAGAGCGTGTCGAACGCATCGCGGTCCTCCGCCCAGAAGCGGTCGCGGCTGCGGCGGACGTACCAGTTCGTCAGGACGTCGGCGAAGTCGCGCAAGGCGGCCGCCGCGAGCGGGCTGTCGAGGTCCTCGAGGTGCCGCGTGACCGTCTCGACGAGGTCGCGCGTCTTCGCGAGGAGGTAGCGGTCGAGCTCGTTCGGGCTGTCGGTGCGCCACGTCGCCTCGACACCCGCCCCGCCGTGCGCCGCATTCGCGTAGAGCGAGAAGAAGTAGTACGTGCTCCACAGCGGCAGGAGGAGCTCCCGCACGCCCGAGCGGATGCCCTCCTCGGTGACGATGAGATTGCCCCCGCGGATGACGGAGCTCGACATGAGGAACCACCGCATCGCGTCCGCCCCGTCGCGCTCGAACACCTCGTTGACGTCGGGGTAGTTGCGGAGCGACTTCGACATCTTCTGGCCGTCCGAGCCGAGCACGATGCCGTGCGAGATGACGTTCCGGAATGCGGGGCGGTCGAAGAGCGCGGTCGCGAGGACGTGCATGACGTAGAACCACCCGCGCGTCTGCCCGATGTACTCGACGATGAAGTCGGCGGGGTTGTGCGAGTCGAACCAGTCGTGGTGCTCGAACGGGTAGTGCACTTGCGCGAACGGCATCGACCCCGAGTCGAACCACACGTCGAGGACGTCCTCGATCCGTCGCATCGTCGACCGACCCGTCGGGTCGTCCGGGTTCGGCCGCGTCAGCTCGTCGATGTACGGGCGGTGGAGGTCGACCTCGCCGGCGGCGTTCCGCGGGAGCCGGCCGAAGTCCCGCTCGAGCTCCTCGAGGCTCCCGTAGACGTCGACGCGCGGGTGCGCGGGGTCATCCGACTTCCACACGGGGATCGGGGTGCCCCAGTAGCGGTTCCGGGAGATCGACCAATCGCGCGCGTTCGCGACCCATTTGCCGAACTGGCCGTCCTTGACGTTCTCCGGGACCCAGTTGATCTCCTGGTTGAGCTCACCCATGCGGTCCTTGAACGCCGGCACCCGGACGAACCAGCTCGACACGGCCTTGTAGATGAGCGGCTGCCGGCAGCGCCAGCAGTGCGGGTACGCGTGCTCGTAGCTCTTCTCCTGGACGAGCCGTCCCATGCGGGCGAGATCGCGGATGAGCGGCCGGTTCGCCTCGTCCCAGCGCTGCCCGGCGACGAGGTCGACCGTCGGGAGGAAGCGGCCGGCGTCGTCGAGGCTCAGGACCACCGGGATGCCCGCGGCCGCGCACGTCACCTGGTCGTCCTCGCCGTACGCGGGGGCCTGGTGCACGACGCCCGTGCCCTCGCCCGTCGCGACGTAGTCCGCCACGAGGATGCGGAACGCCTCCGGTCCGTACGCGTCGCGGTAGAAGCCCCACAGCGGCTCGTACTCGATCCCCGCGAGCTCGCTCCCCCGCACGGTGCGCTCGACCTCGGCGTCCTCGCCGAGCTCCCGCGTGTACGAGCCGATCGTGTCGCGCGCGAGCAGGACGCGCATTCCGTCGGCCGTGCGGACGACCGCGTACTCGATCTCCGGGCCGACGGCGAGGGCGGCGTTCGTCGGGAGCGTCCAGGGCGTCGTCGTCCACGCGAGCGCCCGGACGCCCTCGAGATCGAGCGCCTCGGCTCGCTCCCCGATCAGCGGGAACGCGACCGTGACGCTCGGGTCCTGCCGCTGCTTGTAGACGTCGTCGTCCATCCGCAGCTCGTGGTTCGACAGCGGCGTCTCGTCGTTCCAGCAGTACGGGAGGACGCGGAATCCCTCATAGGCGAGTCCCCGCTCGTGGAGCCGCTTGAACGCCCACAGGACGGACTCCATGAAGCTCGGGTCGAGCGTCTTGTAGTCGTCCTCGAAGTCGACCCAGCGGGCCTGCCGCGTGACGTACTCCTCCCACTCCCTCGTGTAGCGGAGGACGGACTCCCGGGCGGCGGCATTGAACGCCTCGACGCCCATCGCCTCGATCTCGCCCTTCGTCGTGATGCCGAGCTGACGCATCGCCTCCAGCTCGGCGGGCAGCCCGTGCGTGTCCCAGCCGAAGCGGCGGTGCACCTGCTTGCCGCGCATCGTCTGGAAGCGCGGGAAGAGGTCCTTCGCGTAGCCGGTGAGGAGGTGGCCGTAGTGCGGGAGCCCGTTCGCGAACGGCGGGCCGTCGTAGAACACCCACTCCGGCGCGCCCTCGCGCTGCGCGACGCTCGCGCGGAACGTGCCGTCGCGCTTCCAGTACTCGAGGATCTCCTCCTCGATCTCCGGGAATCGCGGGCTCGGGACGACGGGCTCGTCGCGGTGCTTCGGGTATGTCACGCTCGGTCTCCTGCAGTGCTCCGGTGCTCTGCGAGGACGACGAGTGCCGCGGTACCACCTCGCTTGCGGGGTCTCCCCCGCCGCTCGTTCACAGGCTGTGACGGGCCCGCCCGCTCGGTTCTACTGGCCTTTCGGCGTTCTTCCGAGGACTCCCCGGTGATGGCCGGATCGATGTCTGTGCTGCGATTCTACCGAGCCGCCGCGGCATTCAGGACGGCGGCGGCCGTCTCCGCGTCATCGATCGTCACGACGAACGCGCGGCCGTCCGTGCGCTCGACCTCGAGGGCCCGGCCGCCGCGGACGATGACGCCGAAGCGGCCCCGTCGAGGACCGGGCGCCCATCGCAGACCCCAGCCGCCGAACTCGGCGAACGGGTCGACGTCGACGACCCTGGCCCGCCGGATGCCGGCGGCGGGCACGCGGAACGCGGGCCAGCCGAGCCACGCGCGGACCGTGAGCCCGTTCGCGCCCGCCGTCACGCGCCAGCTCGCGAGCGCGACGAGGGCGATGAGGATCGCCGCGGGCGCGATGAACGCGAACGCGGCGCGCGGCCCCGCGACGACGGTCGCGAGCGTCGCGGCCGCCGTCGTCAGGAGGACGACGCCGGCGAGCGCGGCCGTGAATGCCGGCGGCATGACGACCCGACCGGTCCACGCCGCCGTTTCGCCGGAGCGGAGCGGGAGCGGGGCGGGCGCGACGGCGTCCTCCTCGAGCGCGGGCTCCCTCGGGAGGAGGAACCAGGCGAGCGCGCCGGCGAGCAGGCCGAGCGCGGCGCCGAGGAGCATGGGGATCGTGGGGTCGTCGTGCTCGGGTTGCACGATGGCGGCCCCGCCGAGACCGATGCCGAGGAAGACGGAGAGCCACACGGACGTGGCCGCCATGAGGACGACCGAGCTGCTCACCCGACGGCCGGTGCGCCCGCTCGCGGTGATGAGCGCGGGCAGCGCGATCCCGAGGACCGCGAGGAGCACCGGGTACGTCCATGCGGGCGCCCAGCCGTCCGGGCCCTCGATGCCCCAGTGGATGACGACGCGGGTGTCGAGCGGAGGTCCCCACACGAGGGTCGCCGCGACCGCGAGCGCCGACACGGCGATCGGAATGACGAGGGCGGTGACGACGTATGCGCGCCTGGCGACCTCGCGACTCGCGAACCGGGTCATCGTGCGTATTCCTTCCTGATGAGCGCCGTGAGGGTCGGGAGCCCGACACCCGCGGCCTTCGCCTCCTCGACGGTCGCGGCGATCGCGCGGCGGAGCTCGTCACTCGCCGGCGTGCCCCTGATGACCGCGCCGCGACCGCGGCGGAGCTCGAGGAGTCCCTCGTCGCGGAGCGCCTGGTAGGCGTGGAGGACGGTGTGGACGTTGATGCCGAGGCTCTCGGCGAGGTCGCGGGCGGCGGGCAGCCGCTCGCCGGGGAGGACCTCGCCCGCCGCGATCGCGGCCCGGATCGCGGACGCGATCTGGTCGAAGACGGCCTCGGCCGCGCTCGCGTCGATCCGTATCAGCACCCCCTTATTATAGTTGCTCTATAGCTACCGCGCTACTGGGTTTCCCGGCGATTGCTGAGCCCCGCCCCGCATTCCTCAGCAATCCGGGGGAACCTCAGCGCAGCTCGACGAGGTGCCGCCCTTGCGCCATCGCCCGGACGACGAGCGCCACGATCCGCTGCGGCGCCCGGACGGCATCGGCGTAGGTGAAGCGCAAGACCGTGCCGCCATCGAGCGCGATTCGGGCGTCGTGGGCCGCGTCGATCGAGCGCTGCGCGGCGCCCGCGTGAAACGCGTGGCCGTCGAGCTGGATGACGAGACTCGAGCCGACGAGGATGTCGACGCGATGACCGAGCACGGGCACCTGCTGCCGGAAGGGAATGCCGGCGTGGCGCAGCGCGTCGGTCGCGATCGTCTCGATGAGCGAGTCGGAGAGCGCGCCGGCCTCCCCCGCGAGCGTCCGCGCGATGTCGCCGCGCCAGCGGATGCGCCGGAGTTCGCCGCGCGAGAGGTGCCGACGCCGCAGCGCGGACTCCCAGACGATGAGCGCTTCGACGTGCGGAAGGCACTTCGCGACGTGGAAGAGCACGTCGGCGATCGACTCGGTCGTCGCGCCGGGCGGCGCGAGCGGAATCGAGCGGTGGAATCGCGCACCCGCGACGAGCGGCACGTGCGCGCTCGGCGGCGCCCAGAGGTGCGTCTCGACCGGCCGCTCCAGGAGCGCGAGCCCCATGTGCTCCGCGGCGCTCACGCACGCGAGGCGGACGCGCTTGGAAAGCCCCTGCATGCACTCATCGTCGAGGCGGAGGCGAGGGTGGGGCTCCCGCGGAGGCCTCGATGTGGGGTTCTCGGCACCGTGCGGGGCTGGGGGCGGGGATCCGCGCTGAGGAATGCGGGGAGCGCTGGGTCGCGCGCGGCATTCCTCAGCATTCCGCGCATTCCTCAGCCGCCCGGCGGCACGGAAGGGGCTCCGCGCGAGGGTACGGTTGGCGGGTGACTGAAACGCAACGTGGCAAAGTGCCAACCACAACGCGCCCCTCGGTCCAGACCCCGCTCGCGTCGACCACGTCGACGCGGAGAGTCGTCTGGGCATCATTCGTCGGAACCGCCCTCGAGTCGTACGACTTCTACATCTACGCGTACTTCGCGTCGCTGCTCCTCAGCCCGCTCTTCTTCGGGCCGGACGCGGGAGCCCTCGGCGTCGCGGGGGCATTCCTCACGATCGCGATCTCGTTCCTCGTCCGCCCGATCGGCGCGGCGATCTTCGGGCACCTCGGCGACCGCATCGGCCGCCGGCCGACGCTCATCCTGACGATCACGCTCATGGGTGTCGCGACGGGCCTCATCGGCGTGCTCCCGACGTTCGACCAGGCCGGGTGGCTCGGCGCGGTCGGCATCGTCATCCTCCGCATCGTCCAGGGCCTCTCGCTCGGCGGCGAGTGGGGCGGAGCGATCCTCCTCGCGACGGAGAATGCGCCCGCCCGCAAGAAGGCCCTCTACGCCGCGATGCCGCAGCTCGGCTCCCCGGTCGGCTCGATCCTCTCCGCGTCGCTCTTCCTCCTGATGTTCGCGACGGTCTCCACGGAGGACATGCTCGCGTGGGGGTGGCGGATCCCGTTCCTCACGGCGATCCCGCTCCTCGCGGTCTCGCTCTACCTGCGTTGGAGCGTGCAGGAGACGGCGGTCTTCAAGACGATCGACGCGCAGGGCCTCAAGCCGCGGTTCCCGCTCGCGACCGTCTTCAAGGCTCAGCCCGCGGCGTTCTTCGTCGCGGTCGGCGCCTCGCTCCTCGGCATCGGCTCGTACGCGCTCATGAACACGTACACGATGAACTACGGCTCGACGCCCGTGGAGGCGGGCGGGCTCGGATTCAGCTACATGAGCCTGCTCACGGCAGCGACGATCGGCGGCCTGCTCCAGCTCGTCACGATCCCGCTCTTCGGCTGGTGGGCGACGAGGATCGGTTCCGCGCGCGTCGTCGCGATCGGTGCGATCGGGACGCTCGTCATCGCGTTCCCGATCTACCTGCTCCTGACGCAAGCGAATTTCGCCGTCCTCGTCGCGCTCATGGTCGTCGGCGGCATCCTCCCCACGCTCTCCTGGGCGGGCCTCGGCGGCCTCATGCGCGACCTCTTCTCGCCGCGCTACGGCTACTCCGCGCTCGCGTTCGCGTACGCGATCGGCGCGACGCTCACGGCGTTCGTCCCGAACATCACGCAAGCGCTCGGCGTCGCGAGCGGCAACGCGTGGTGGCACCCGGGGGTCGTGCTCGCCGTGCTCTCCGCGGTCACGCTCGTCGCCGCGATCGTCGCGACGCGCATGCGCCCGCCGGCCGAGGAGGCCGCGATCGAGGAGGCGGTCGAGGAGTCGCTCGAAGCCGTCCGCTCCTGATCGCGGACCCGGCCCCGGGCGTGCCTCGCCCGGGGCCGGGCTCGGCGGACTCTAAGCTTTCACCGTCCGTCCCGCACCGGAAGGCCGAAGCATGAGCAACTCCAACCCGCCGAGCGGGCCGGCAGGCGAGCCCGATCCGTTCGAGGCGCTCCTCAACGGGCTGCGCCAGGAGCCCCCGCCGGACATCCCCGGCGTCCGGCGCCGCTCGCGCCAGGGCGAGCCGGAGCAGGCGCAGCCCGAGGCGCAAGCGCCGGGCGACGTGCCGACGCAGGCCATGCCGACGGCGCCGGAGGAGGAGCCGCCGACCGAGGCGGTCCCGCCGCCGGTTCCGGCGTCGAACCCCTACCAGCCGAACGTCGACGCCCCGCCCTACGACGCCCCGACGGTCGCGATGCCGGGGGCGGCGGCGGCCGGCGCATTCGCGGCATCGAGCCCGTTCCCGACCGCGCCGACGACGGTCCTCGGCGCAGGCGGCGGCGTCCCCCCGATGGGTCCCGCTGGTCCCGCGGGCGGAGAGGGCGGCCCGGATGAGCCGGGCTCGCGCCGCGGCCTCCTCATCGGGCTCGCGATCGCCGCGGGCGTCCTCGTCGTCGCGCTCATCATCCTGCTCCTCGTGCTCTTCGCGCAGGGCAGCCCCGGGCCCCAGCCGACGAACGCGCCGAGCACGTCGTCGAGGCCGACCCACGCGACGCCGACGCCGACCGCGACGACGGCAACGCCGAGTCCGACCCCGACGCCCCCCGCCGCGATCCAGAGCTTCACGGCGGATTCGACGATCGCGAACTGCCCCGACACGAACTCGGTCGTCACGATGAAGCTCAACTGGGCGACGAGCGGCGCGACGCAGATCGGGATCGCGAGCGCGCAGAACATGCAGGACGGCATCGACCAGCCGTACGCGAACAACCTCCCCGCCTCGCAGCAGGGCTACGAGATCCCCTTCTCGTGCACGAATGCGACGTGGACGTACACGTTGACGATCGCCGACCCCAACGGTCAGCACCGCAGCCAGGTCGTCACCGTCACGCGGCAGGTCGCTCCGCCGCCGCCTCCGCCACCGCCGAAGCCGGCGCAGATCACGAGTTTCACGATCGACCAGAGCGACGTCGACCAGTGCCTCGACGACCCCGCGCCGTCCGAGGTCTCCGTGACCATCACCTGGACGGCCGACGCCGCGAGCGCGAGCCTGTCGATGAGCACGGGCGAGACGCAGAACGGCGTGAGCGGCTCGTACGAGTACCCGTACGAATGCGGCGTCGGCGACGTCACCGCGACGCTCACGGCGATCGGCGCGGACAACAAGCCGGTGACCGATAGCCGTCTCATCAGACCGAACGGCTGACGCGTAGCATTAGATGTCCCACATCTGAGGCACCTCCGCGCGCGAGCGCGGTCCGACGCGGTGCCGCTCACATCGAACCGGAGTCGTCCATGCCTCGCGCCATTCCCGACAAGCCCGCACTCGAAGGACTCGAGTCGACGTGGTCGGAGGTCTGGGAGGCCGAGGGCGTCTACCGGTTCGACCGTGCGGCCGCGCTCGCCGCAGGCAAGGACAGCGTCTTCGCGATCGACACCCCGCCGCCGACGGCGTCGGGCTCGCTCCACATCGGTCACGTCTTCAGCTACACGCACATGGACCTCCAGGCGAGGTACCAGCGAATGCGGGGCCGGCACCTCTTCTACCCGATGGGGTGGGATGACAACGGGCTGCCGACCGAGCGCCGCGTCCAGAACTACTACGGCGTGCGCTGCGACCCCTCGCTCCCCTACGACCCCGACTTCGTGCCGCCGCTCACGGGCGGCGAGGGCTCGAGCGGCAAGGCCGCCGACCAGGTGCCGATCTCCCGCCGCAACTTCATCGAGCTGTGCGAGCGCCTGACGGTCGAGGACGAGCAGCAGTTCGAGGACCTTTGGCGCCGCCTCGGCCTCTCCGTCGACTGGTCGCTGACGTACCGCACGATCGGCGACGAGGCGCAGCGCGTCGCCCAGCGCGCATTCCTGCGGAACCTCGCGCGCGGCGAGGCGTATCAGGCGGACGCGCCGACGCTCTGGGACGTGACGTTCCGCACTGCTGTCGCGCAAGCCGAGCTCGAGGACAAGGACCAGCCGGGCGCATTCCACACGGTCGCGTTCCACCGGCCGGACGGCGGGACGGTCGAGATCCACACGACGCGACCGGAGCTCATCCCCGCGTGCGTCGCACTCGTCGCCCACCCGGATGACGAGCGGTACCAGCCGCTCTTCGGCACGACGGTCCGCACGCCGATCTTCGGCGTCGAGGTGCCCGTCCTCGCCCACCACCTCGCGCAGCCCGACAAGGGATCCGGCATCGCGATGATCTGCACGTTCGGGGACGTGACCGACGTGACGTGGTGGCGCGAGTTCGACCTCCCGAACCGCACGATCATCGGTCAGGACGGCCGGATCATCGCCGAATCGCCGGCGGCCGACCTCTACTCCGAGGCGGGGCGCGTCGCCTACGCGGAGCTCGCCGGCAAGACGGTCTTCAGCGCGAAGCAGCGAATGGTCGAGCTGCTCCGCGAGTCGGGCGACCTGATCGGCGAGCCGCGGCCGATCACCCACCCGGTGAAGTTCTTCGAGAAGGGCGACAAGCCGCTCGAGATCGTCTCGACGCGGCAGTGGTACATCGCGAACGGCGCGCGCGACACGGCGCTGCGCGAGCGTCTCCTCGCCGCCGGGCGCGCGATCGCATTCCACCCCGAGCACATGCGCGTGCGCTACGAGAACTGGGTCGGCGGCCTCACGGGCGACTGGCTCATCTCGCGGCAGCGCTTCTTCGGCGTGCCGATCCCCGTCTGGTACCGGCTCGGCGCCGACGGCGAACGAGGCGAGGTGATCGTCCCCGACGAGTCGATGCTCCCCGTCGACCCGAGCTCGGACGTCCCGCCGGGCTTCGATGAGTCGCAGCGCGGTGCGCCCGGCGGCTTCGTCGGCGAGGTCGACATCATGGACACGTGGGCGACGAGCTCGCTCACGCCGCAGATCGCAGCGGGCTGGGGCACCGACGACGAGCTCTTCGACCTCGTGTTCCCGTACGCGCTGCGCAGCCAGGGCCAGGACATCATCCGCACGTGGCTCTTCTCGACCGTGCTGCGCGCCGAGCTCGAGCACGGCGGCATTCCGTGGCGGAACGCCGGCATCTCGGGCTTCATCGTCGACCCCGACCGCAAGAAGATGTCGAAGTCGAAGGGCAACGTCGTGACCCCCGCGGCGATGCTCGACGAGCACGGCTCGGACGCCGTCCGGTATTGGGCCGCCTCCGCGAAGCTCGGGACCGACGCGGCCTTCGACCCGCAGAACCCGAAGGTGATGAAGATCGGCCGGCGTCTGGCGATCAAGGTCCTCAATGCCGCGAAGTTCGTCTACCAGTTCCCGTGGAGCGGGTCCGGCGCGGTCACGGAGGCGCTCGACCGGGACCTGCTCGCTCGCCTCGGCGAGGTCGTCGGTCAGGCGACCGCCGCATTCGACGAGTTCGACCACGCACGCGCGCTCGAGGTCACGGAGCAGTTCTTCTGGATGTTCTGCGACGACTACATCGAGGTCGTCAAGGAGCGGGCCCACGCCGGGAGCGGTGCCGCGCAGGCGAGCGCCGTCGCGGCGCTGCGCCGAGCGATCGACGTCATGCTCCGGCTCCTCGCGCCCTTCATCCCGTTCGCGACGGAAGAGGTGTGGCGCTGGACGCACGACTCCTCCGTGCACACGGCCCCCTGGCCGACGGTCGACGACCTCGCCGAGTTCGGACCTCCCGTCGCACTCCTCGACGCGGTGAGCGAAGTCCTCGTCGAGATCCGACGCGCGAAGACCGAGGCGAAGCTCTCGATGAAGGCGCCGATCGCGTCGCTCACGATCACGACCTACATCCCGCTCGACGCGGCGATCGACGACATCAAGGCGGTCGGGCGGATCGACCGTGTCGAGCTCGTCGAGGCGGGCGTCATCTCGGTGTCGGACGTCGTGTTCGCCGAGGAATCGGTCGCCTGATGCAGCTCGGACGCCGCTGGGACGTCGGCGAGGAGCCGCCCGAGGAGCTCGACGAGCGAATGCGCGCCGCGATCGCGCGCGTCGAGGCCGAGCTCGAGGCGGACGGGATCGACGCCGTCGGCTGGCGCTGGACGCTCACGTGGCTCGAGCGCCGTCCCGTCGCGGAGCTCGACGACGGGACGATCGTGCGCCTCGAGCCGGACGGGGTCGCGGTCGTCATCCCGCCGTCCGACGACCCGTTCGGCGCGGACGCCTGAAGAGCAGCATCACCGTCCCACCGACGAGGAGCGCCCAGAACGGCGAGCCGACGCCCGCGATCGAGATGCCGGAGACGGCGACGAGGAACGTCACGATCGCGACGAGCCGGTGCTCGACATCCTCGAGCGCGCTCGAAATCGACGCGACGAGCGCGCCGAGGAGCGCGAGCCCCGCGACGGCGGTGATGATGATCGGCGGACTCGCCGTGACGATCGCGGCCGCGAGCCCGGCGCCGAGACCGAGGAGGGCCATGGTCGCGCCGGCGGCGACCGCGGCGATCCAGCGCCGCTCGCGCTCCGGCGCCGCATCCGGTCCCGCCACCATGGCGGCGGTGATCGCGGCGAGGTTGCCGGGGATGCCGCCGAACGGAGCGGCGACGACCGTCCCGAGGCCGGTGAGGCCGAGGGCCGAGCGGACGGGGACCCGTTCGTAGCCGAACGTCTGCAGGACGGCGATGCCCGGCACGTTCTGCCCCGCCATCGTCACGAAGTACAGCGGGAGTCCGACGCCGAGGACCGTCGCGAGATCGAAGCCGGGAGCGGTGAGCACGAGCACCGGAGCCGCGCCGCCGAGGTCGACCCCGGCGCTCGACACCGCGACGACGACGATCGTCACGAGGACGGCGGCCGGCACCGCCCAGCGCGGCGCGAAGCGCGCGAGCACGAGCCACGTGAGGATGATCGGGAGCGCGAGGAGCGGCCATTCGACGGCGGCCTGGACCGGGGCGAGGCAGATCGGGAAGAGGATGCCGGCGAGCATCGCGCTCGCGATGGGCTTCGGAATGCGCGTGACGAGCCGCGCGAGCCAGGGCCACATTCCCGTGACGGCGATGAGCGCGCCCGCGAGGAGCATCGCGCCAACGACGTCGCGGAATGCCGCGGTCGTGTCCGAGGCGAGCAGGAGCGCGGCGCCCGGGGTCGACCACACGATCGCAATCGGCAGCCGCGTCGCGAGGCTCAGTGCGAGGCCGAGCACACCCGTCACGACGGCGACGACGAGCAGCCCCGAGGAAGCCTGAGCCTCGTCGGCGCCGGTGTGCCGCAACCCCGCGATGACGAGCGCGAACGAGCTCGCGAACCCCGTGACCCCCGCGACCAGGCCCGCGACGATCGGCTGCACGAGCGCGAGTCGTCCTCCCCCTCCGTGCGCCATGGTCACTGAGCAAGCCTAGGCTTGTCGAGTGGTGGCAGGCGGGCGCGGGCGCGGACGCGCGCTCGCCGCACTCATCGTCGTCAACGTCTTCTGGGCGGGGAACTACATCGTCGGCGCGATCGCGGTCGACGCGCTCGATCCAATCTCCCTGACGTTCCTCCGCTGGCTCCCCGCCTCGCTCATCCTGCTCGCGCTCGCGCACGTCATCGAGCGCCCCGACTGGCGACGCGTCGTGCCTCTCCTCCCCCGGCTCGCCGTCATGTCGATCCTCGGGATGATCGGCTTCAGCGTCCTCCTCTACGAGGGCCTCCGGCACACGACCCCCGTGACCGCGTCGCTCGTCAGCAGCGCGTCGCCCGTCCTCATCACGGTCGTCGCGGCGGTCGCGCTCCGCGAGCGGGCCGGCTGGCGCGCGTACGCCGGACTCGCGCTCGGGCTCGTCGGCGTCGCGTTCGTCGTGAGCCGCGGCGACCTCGACAGCCTCCTCGCGCTCGACTTCAACCCCGGCGACCTGTGGGTCATCGCCGCGACACTGTGCTGGGTCGCCTACACCGTCATCGGCCGCGTCCCGCTCGGCATCCCGAACATCGCGTCGAACGCCGTGCAGGCGCTCGTCGCGACCGTGCTCCTCGGGGCGGTCGTCGCGGTCACGGGCCTCGAACTCCCCGAGGACGTTCCGACGTGGGGGTCGCTCGGGTTCATCGTGCTCTTCGCCGCGACCGCGTCGTACATCCTGTGGAACTCGGCGATCCGGACGATCCCCGCCGCGATCGCGGGGCTCACGCTCAACCTCATCCCCGTCTTCGTCGCCGTCATCGAGTTCGCCCTCGGTGAGACGATCACGCTCGCCGAGGCCGTCGGCGGCGCGATCGTGCTGTCCGGGGTGCTCCTCGCGACGGTGCCCGTGCGGCGGGCCCCTCGCGCCGCGAGCGACGTCCGGGCGAGCCCGACCGATTCGGCCTAGGCGCTCTTCTCCTGGCGTCGCGGCTGGCGCGGCACGATCGTCGGCGCGGCGTTCTCCATGACCGCCTCGCGCGTGACGATGACCCGGCCGACGCGGTCGTCGCTCGGGACGTCGAACATGATCGGACCGAGGACCTCTTCCATGATCGCCCGGAGGCCGCGAGCGCCGGTCTGACGGAGCACCGCGAGGTCCGCGATCGCCTCGAGCGCGTCGTCCTCGAACTCGAGCGAGACCCCGTCGATCTCGAACATCTTCTGATACTGCTTCACGAGCGCGTTCCGCGGCTTCGTGAGGATCTCCATGAGCGCGGGCCGGTCGAGCGGCGAGACCGTCGTGACGACGGGGAGCCGACCGATGAACTCCGGGATGAGGCCGAACTTGTGCAGGTCCTCGGGGAGCACCTCGCTGAAGATGTCGAGCTCGTCGTCCTTGGAGTGCAGCGGGGCGCCGAAGCCGATGCCGCGCTTGCCGGCGCGCGCCGAGATGATGTCCTCGAGGCCCGCGAACGCGCCCGCGACGATGAACAGGACGTTCGTCGTGTCGATCTGGATGAACTCCTGGTGCGGGTGCTTGCGCCCGCCCTGCGGCGGCACCGAGGCGACCGTGCCCTCGAGGATCTTGAGGAGCGCCTGCTGCACGCCCTCACCCGAGACGTCGCGCGTGATCGACGGGTTCTCCGCCTTCCGTGCGATCTTGTCGACCTCGTCGATGTAGATGATCCCCTGCTCGGCGCGCTTGACGTCGTAGTCGGCCGCCTGGATGAGCTTGAGGAGGATGTTCTCGACATCCTCGCCGACGTAGCCCGCCTCGGTGAGCGCGGTCGCGTCGGCCACGGCGAAGGGGACATTGAGGCGCTTCGCGAGCGTCTGCGCGAGGTAGGTCTTCCCGCACCCCGTCGGACCGATAAGCAGGATGTTGCTCTTGGCGATCTCGACGTCCTCGCTGTCGGCGGCGTGGAGGCTGCCGGCGGCGCGGATGCGCTTGTAGTGGTTGTAGACGGCGACGGACAGGGCCCGCTTCGCCGCTTCCTGACCGATGACGTACTCCTCGAGGAACGCGTAGATCTCGCGCGGCTTCGGGAGGTCGAAATCGCTCACGGCGGTCTCGCCCGCCTCCGCGAGCCGCTCGGCGATGATCTCGTTGCACAACTCGACGCACTCGTCGCAGATGTACACGCCTGGTCCCGCGATGAGCTGCTGCACTTGCTTCTGGCTCTTCCCGCAGAAGGAGCACTTCAAGAGATCGGCACTCTCCCCGATTCGTGCCACGGTCTCCTCCTCACGGTCGCCACTCGTCGGCTTGGTCCGAGCCTAACCCCATTCACCGACAACGCCCCGGAGCGCCGGGGGAGAATGAGTCGGTGTCGAAACTTCGATTCCTCGCCGCCGTGCCCATCGCCCTCGCCCTGAGCCTCGCGCTCCCGACGCCCGCGCTCGCGCACAGCGAGATCATCGCGTCGAGCCCCACCGAGGGGGCCGTCCTGACCGAGCTCCCGGCGCGATTCTCCGTGACCGCGAACCAGGACCTGCTCGACGTGACGGGGGACGCCGAGGGCTTCGCGCTCCAGATCATCGGCCCGAACGGCGAGCACTACGAGTCGGACATGCTCGAGGTCGAGGGGCCGACGCTCTCGACGCCCGCGATCGTGGGCGCCCCGGGCCCGTACACGCTCGCGTACCAGGTCGTGTCCGCCGACGGGCATCCCGTGTCGGGCGAGATCCACTTCGTCTGGGAGCCGCCGGCGTCGACGCCGTCGGAAGCGCCCGTGCCGCTGCCCGCCCCGACCGCGACGGGTCCTGCCGCGACGGCGCCGTCGGAGACCCCCGACGCCTCGCCGACCGAATCCGCCGAGCCGGTGCCGGGGCCGGACGCCGCGTTCCCCTCGTGGCCGATCGCGCTGCTCGCGGCGCTCGCCGCGGTCGCCGTGATCGTCACCTCGATCATCGCGCTGCGGCGCAAGCCGCCGGGCGGGGACGCCGCGGGCGCCTGATCAGGTTCAGCGCGCGAGCGCGGGAACGGTCTTCCGGCTCGAGAGCACCTGGTCGACGAGTCCGTACTCGACGGCCTCCGCCGCCGAGAGGTACGTGTCGCGCTCGATGTCGAGGCGCACCTGCTCGACCGTGCGCTTCGAATGCCTCGAGAGCGTCTCTTCGAGCCAGATGCGCATGCGGTTGATCTCGTTCGCCTGGATCTCGATGTCCGACGCCTGACCGTGGCCGGCCTCGCCGACCGCCGGCTGGTGGATGAGCACGCGCGCATTCGGGAGCGCGAGGCGCTTGCCGGGCGTCCCGCCGGCGGCGATGACCGCGGCGGCCGACGCCGCGAGGCCGAGGACGACCGTCTGGATCTGCGGCCGGATGTACTGCATCGTGTCGTAGATCGCCGTCATCGCGGTGAAGGAGCCGCCGGGCGAGTTGATGTACATGACGATGTCGCGGTCCGGGTCCTGGCTCTCGAGGACGAGGAGCTGGGCCATGACGTCGTCGGCCGAGGCGTCGTCGACCTGGACCCCGAGGAAGATGATGCGGTCCTCGAAGAGCTTCGCGTACGGATCCTGGCGCTTGTAGCCGTATGCCGTGCGCTCCTCGAAGCTCGGGAGGATGTACCGGGCCTGGGGCATGTGCAGCGTGCTCATTCCTGCTCTCAGTCTCGCTCTAGTTCGCGGTCCCGCCGCCGCCGACGACGTCGGACGCGGACTTGCGGATGTGGTCGACGAATCCGTACTCGAGCGCCTCCTCGGCGGAGAACCACCGGTCGCGGTCGCCGTCGCGGTTGATCTGCTCGACGGTCTTGCCGGTCGCCTCGGCCGTGATCTCGGCGAGGCGGCGCTTCATGTCGGTGATGAGCTTCGCCTGCGTCTGGATGTCCGACGCGGTGCCGCCGAAGCCGCCGTGCGGCTGATGCAGGAGCACGCGCGCGTTCGGCGTGATGTAGCGCTTGCCCTTCGTGCCGGCCGTGAGGAGCAGCTGACCCATCGACGCAGCCATGCCGATCCCGACCGTGACGATGTCGTTCGGGACGAACTGCATCGTGTCGTAGATCGCCATGCCGGCCGTGATCGAGCCGCCCGGCGAGTTGATGTAGAGGTAGATGTCCTTCTTGTCGTCCTCGGCGGCGAGGAGCAGGAGCTTCGCGGCGATCTCGTTCGCGTTCTCGTCGCGGACCTCGGTCCCGAGCCAGATGATCCGGTCCTTCAGCAGTCGGTCGAAGACGCTCGGCGTGAATGCCGGTTCGGCCATGGTTTCGCTCCTTGGGGGTTGTCTCAATCGACCCTAACGGAGCCCCGCGGAGCGCCCGTGCCGTGTTCGCCGTGGGCAGAGTGGCGAGCGCTCAGAGGGCCGCGTCGAGGTCCGCGATGAGGTCGTCGACGTCCTCGAGACCCACGGAGAACCGCAAGCAGCCGGTCGTCGTGAACGGCTCACGGTACCGGTCCTGGCGCGGCCCCGACTTCGCGACGTGCGCGATGAGCGTCTCGTCGTGCCCGAGGCTCGTCGCCGAGGTGACGAGCCGGAGGCGCGAGACGAAGCGGTTGAAGTCCTCCGGGGTGCCGTGCGGCGCGAAGGACATCATGCCGCTCATCCCGCGCGGCATGAGGCGGGCGGCGAGCTCGTGCTGCGGGTGCGACGCGAGGCCCGGGTAGCGGACCCACGCGATCCGCGCATCCTGGTCGAGCCACTCGGCGATCCGCTGCGCGCTCGCGGAGATGCGCTCCATCCGGAGCGGGAGCGTCACGGAACCGCGCTGGATGAGCCACGCGTTGAAGGGGTTGAGGACGCCGCCGACGTCGACCATCGCCTGCTGCTTGATCGGCATGATGCGCTCGCGCGAGCCGATGACGGCGCCGCCGAGCGCGTCGCCGTGGCCGTTGATGTACTTCGTGAGCGAGTGGACGACCAGGTCCGCGCCGTGCTCGAGCGGACGCAGCACGGGCGGGGGCGTGAATGTCGAGTCGACGACGAGAAGCGCGCCCGCCGCGTGCGCCGCGGCGGCGAGGGCCGGGAGATCGGCGACCGTCGTCGTCGGGTTCGCGACCGCCTCCGTGACGACGAGCTTCGTCTCGGGGCGCATGGCCGCGCGTACGGCGTCGAGATCGGTGACGTCCACGAGCGTCGCCGTGATGCCGTACTTGCGCGGGAGGAGGTCGACGAGGAGGTTGAACGTCGCCTCGTACACCTGGTCCGAGCACACGACGTGATCGCCGGACTCGAGATAGGTGAACAGGACGCCATGGAGCGCGGCGACGCCGCTGCCGAACACGACGGCGTCCTCGCCGCCCTCGAGGACGGCGAGCTTCGACTGGAGCGCGAGCTGGTTCGCGCCGCTCGTGCGCGTGTACAGGAGCTGGTCCGGGACCGTCCAGTCGATCTCGAGGGGGTCGTACGGGAACGCGTACGAGTTCGCGAGCGTGAGCGGCGTCTTGATCGCGCCCGTCCTCGGGTCGATCGAGTTGCCGGCATGCACGGACGCGCTCGACGGGCCGAGCGTGGTCGGCTCGTCGCGATCCGGGCGCCACGTCATGTCGGTGTCCCCTTCAGCGGCGAGCGGGCGGGCGCAGCGCCCGACTCAGTGCTCGTGGTCGTGGTCGTGGCCCGCGTGGTCGTGCGACTCGGCCTCGACGAAGTCGCCGCCCGCCTCGCCGACGAACGCCTTGACGAAGTCGGAGACGTCGACGGTCTGGCCGTTGCTGTCGACGACCTTCGCCTTCTCGAGGACGACGGCGAGCGCCTTGTTCCGCGCGACCTCGGCGACCATCGCGGGGATCTGTCCAGCCTGGTCGATGGCCTTGATGAAGTCGTTCGGGTTCATCCCGTACTGCGCCGCGGAGCGGACGATGTGGGTCGTGAGCTCGCCCTGGCTGACCTTGACCTCTTCCTTCTCCGCGATCGCGTCGAGGAGGAACTGGTTCCGGTACGCCTTCTCGCTCGCCTCCTTCACCTCGGCGCGGTGCTCGTCGTCCTCGAGGCGTCCCTCGGCCTCGAGGTGACGGTGCACCTCGTCCTCGACGATCGACTCGGGCACGGGGATCTCGACGCGCTCGAGGAGCGCGGGCAGGATCTGGTCGCGGGCCTGCACGCCCTGGTCGAAGACCTTCGTGCGCGCCGCCTGCTCCCGGAGGTCGGCGCGGAGCTCATCGACGGTGTCGAACTGGCTCGCGAGCTGCGCGAACTCGTCGTCGAGCTCGGGGAGCTCGCGGACCTTGACGGCGTTGACGGTGACCTCGATGAGCGCGGTCTCGCCCTCGTGGTCGCCGCCGAGGAGGACGGACTCGAACGACGTCGACTCCCCCGCGGTGAGCGACTCGACGGCGTCGTCCATGCCCTCGAGGAGCTCGCCGCTGCCGACCTCGTACGAGATGTTCGACGCGGAGTCGACCTCGACGCCGTCGATCGTGGCGCGAAGGTCGAGCGTCACGAAGTCGCCCTTGGCGGCGGGACGGTCGACGGTCACGAGCGTGCCGAATCGCGCACGGAGGGTCTCGAGCTCGCGCTCGACGTCCTCGTCGGAGACCTCGGCGGCGTCGACCTTGAGCTCGAGTCCCTCGTAGTCGGGGACGTCGAAGTCGGGTCGGACGTCGACCTCGACCTCGACGACGAGGTCGCCGGAGAAGTCCTTGAGCTCCGGCCACCGGGTCACGTCGGCCTGCGGTCGCCCGACGGCGCGGACCTCGGCCTCACGGATCGCGTCGCGGTAGATCCCGTCGAGGCCTTCGCCGATGGCGTGGTTGAGGACCTCGGCGCGGCCGACGCGCTGGTCGATGATCGGCGGCGGCACCTTGCCCTTCCGGAAGCCGGGGATGCTCACCTGCTGCGCGATGTGCTCGTACGCGTGCTCGATCGAGGGCTTGAGGTCCTCGGGGCTCACCGTGATCGTGAGCTTCGCACGGGTGGGGTTGAGCTTCTCGACGGTCGTCTTCACTGGGCGTCTCCTGTTTGTAGAACCACGCGAGTCTACCGGGCGGGCATGCGCGCCGCCGCCCCGCTTCGGGATGGACCGATGGGAGGGGGCGAGCGCCGGTAGACTCGCAAGCCGGTCGGCGGGGCATAGCTCAGCTTGGTAGAGCGCCCGCTTTGGGAGCGGGAGGCCGCAGGTTCGAATCCTGTTGCCCCGACGTGGGCCGTCCTGGAGGGGATGACGGGAGTCGAACCCGCGTATCTGGTTTGGAAGACCAGCGCACTAGCCGTTGTGCTACATCCCCGAGCGCCGTTCCAGCGTACCGGCAACCGGCGAGAGCGCCGGCGCGCCTCGGGCGGGTCAGGGCTCGGCGACGGCGGTCGCGGCGACCGAGCTGCGCAGGTCGTTGCGGAGCGCTTCGATGATCGGCGCGATGCTCCAGTTGCCCTCGCCCGGCCCGGAGATCGTGATCGGGTCGCCCTCGGCGTAGATCGCCGTGACCGTCAGCCCGACGTCGCGCTGCGAGTTCGAGACCCACCGGGTGCGGGTCGCGTCGATCTGGATCTCCCGCAGGGTGCGGCGGGGGATCACGGTCACCTCGTGCTTCTCGACGTCCTCCGTCGCACCGCTCTCCGGGATGTCGGTGATCGTGACGCGGACGAGGAGGTCGCCGGCCAGGACGAACGCGTGGGCGCTCCGGCCGTCGCTCGAGACCGTCGAGTACGCGACCTCGACCGGGGTGTCGCCGATCGCGTAGCTCACCGCCGTGAGGAACGACAGGTACCACGGCGCATGCCCGCCTTCGACCTGGCGCCCGATGACGGCGAGCTCCCCGTAGCGGATGAGTGCGGCGTCGATCTCGGTCATCTTCGCTCGCAAGTCGAAGGGCATGCACGGGAGGGTAGCCGGATTGCGCGAGAAATCCTCGAGATCGCCGTAACAATCCCGTCGCGAACGCGGCCACCGCCGGTCGTGCGCGCTCAGTCCCGCCCGTCGAGCCAGGCGAGGACGCGGCGGTGGTCGGAATCGATGTCCTCGAGCCCGAGCTTCGCGAAGATCGAGGTGACGTGCTTCTCGACGGCGCCGACGCCCACGACGAGGGCCCGGGCGATCGCCCCGTTCGACCGTCCTTCCGCCATGAGCTGGAGCACGTCGCGCTCGCGCGGCGTCAAGGAGGCGAGCGGGTCCCGGCGGCGGCCGATGAGCTGCCGGACGACCTCCGGATCGAGCGCCGTGCCTCCCGTCGCGACGCGCTCGACCGCGTCGGCGAGCTCGGCGAGCGACGCGATGCGGTCCTTCAGGAGGTAGCCGACACCCCCGCCGGAGGCGAGGAGCTCGCGCGCGTACGCGACCTCGACGTATTGCGACAGCAGGAGGATGCCGAGGTCCGGCCGGTCGCCGCGGAGTCGGATCGCCGTGCGCACGCCCTCGTCCCGAAACGTCGGCGGCATTCGGACGTCGAGCACGACGACGTCGGCGTCGAGCGTCTCGAGCGCGACGAGGAGCGACTCGGCATCGCCGAACGACCCGACGACCTCGTGCCCCGCCTCGGCGATGAGCCGTGCGAGGCCCTCGCGCAGCAGCACGGAGTCGTCGGCGATCGCGACCCGGAGCGGCATGATCACCAGGGTAGGCGCGCGGCGAATCGAGTCGGGCCGCCCGCCGGGCTCTCGAGCTCGAACCGCCCGCCGAGCCCCGCGACGCGATCCCGGAGCCCCGCGAGCCCATGCCCCGGAATGACCTCCGCTCCCCCGCGGCCGTCGTCGACGACCTCGACGACGAGCTCGTCCGCGCGGGCGGCGACGCGCACCTGGATCGCCGTGGCGGCGGCGTGCTTGACCGCATTCGTCATCGCTTCGCTCGCGATGAAGTACGCCCCGCGTTCGAGCGCCGGCCGGAGCTCGAACCCTTCGGGGATCTCGGCGACGAGTCGCGTGGGCACGGCGCTGCGCGCCGCGGCGGATTCGAGTGCGGCGACGAGACCGCGGTCAAGCAGGATCGGCGGCGCGAAGCCGCGCGAGAGCGCGCGGAGCTCGTCGAGCGCTTCGCGCGCCTGCTCGCTCGCTGAGGCGAGGAGCTCGCGGGCGCTGTCGGGGGATTCCTCGATGCGGCGCTCGGCGCTCGCGAGATCCATCTGCAGCCGGATGAGGCGCTGCTGGGGGCCGTCGTGGATGTCGCGCTCGAGGCGGCGCAGCGCCGAGTCCTCCGCGGCGACCGCCGCCGCGCGCGACGCCTGCGCGACGGCGAGCTCGCGCTCGAGGACCTCGCTCCTCGACCCGCCGAGCATGAGTCGAGCGACGCCCCAGTGCGCCCACGTGAGCCCGCGCGAGACGTACGGCAGGAGGAACAGGAACAGGAGGCCGAGGATCGTGAACGCGACGCTCTCGAGCGCGAGCGCGTCCACGTCGGGTCCCAGCCAGCGCTCGAAGAGCCGGGCGAGACCGCCGGGGCCGTCCTCCCGCAGGTGGCGAACGCTCCAGGACCAGACGCCCCAGAACGTGCCGCCGAGCGCGATGCTGAGCCACACCGTGCCGACGACGAAGGTCACGACGCTCACGACGAACTGCGGCAGGAGCAGGTGGAGGAGGTATCGCCAGTAGTGGGAGGAGCCGAAGATCGACTTGAGCCACGCGGCGAAGCCCTGCGCCTCCGGCCACTCGGGTCGGGGGATGCGCGGGCGGCCCGCCCACTCGACGATCGCGAGGTCCGCCGTTCCGATGCCGCGCGCGACGTAGAACGCGGCGACGAGGACGAAGACGCCGAGGAGGAATGCGGCGAGGAGTCCGAGCCCGGCCGTCACGAGTCCCCACGACACGGAGAACGCGACGTTCGCGAGCACGACGAGCGCGATGAGCGAGGCGAGCTCCCTCGGGACCGCGGCCCATCGACCGGCGTAGCGGCGCCAGAATCCCCCCTCCGGCATCGTCGTCGCTCGCATGGCCGTCGTCCCGGCGGTCGTCATCGTCTCGCTCATCTCTCGCTCCCTCTCGGCGGCGTGCGCGCCGCGATCCCAGCCTCCGTCGGCGGCGCGTGCGACCGGAATCCCGTCGGCACCCGCGTTCCGGTGGGGCCAGCCCCCGACGGGGTCCTCGGGCGGGCTGCAGCCGCGGACGGCGCGGGGCACCCGCGTCCACGTCGACGTCGACATCGACGTCGAGCCCGAGGACGAGCGACGCGGCCGGCGCTCCGAGGTCGCCGGTTACGGCTGGAGGCGGCGGAGGATGTGGAACGGGATCGCGAACGCGATCGAGACGCCGATGATGCCGAGCAGGAAGATCGCGATCTCCCACCCAGGGACCTGGAAGGCGAGCGTGAAGCAATAAAGGCTCGCAAGGAAGATGACGAAGCCGATGATGAACGCGACGACCTTCACCCGTTCATCCTACAGTTGAAGCAAGACGTGAAGCGCTAGGAGGCGCATGATGACGCTCACTCCCTCTCGCATTACTCCCCCGCTCGCGGTCGATGCCGACATCGCCGAAGCGGCCGCGCGATTCCTCACGCCGGTCGTGATCGACCTGACCGCGCTCGCGACGGATGGCAAGCAGGCGCACTGGCACGTTCGCGGACCGGCATTCCAGGAGGTGCACGAGCTCCTCGACGCCGTCGTCGTCAACGTCCGCGGCTGGGCAGACCTCGCCGCCGAGCGCGTCGTCGCGCTCGGGATGCCGATCGACGTGCGTTCGCGGACCGTGGGACGGAACGCGACGACGCCCGAGCTGCGCGCGGGCTTCCTGTCCTCGGAGGAGGCGATCTCCGAGATCGTCGCCGGGATCGACGCGACGCTCAAGACCGTCAGGAACGCCGTGACCGGCCTCGCGGAGATCGATCCGGTGAGCCAGGACGTCGCGATCGAGATCGCGCGCGGGCTCGACAAGGACCGCTGGTTCCTCTCCGCGCACCTGCCGCCGCGCGAGTGACGGATTCCCGGCGGACGGGCTCGCTCGTTCGCCGTGAATCTATCGATTCTCTTGCGACTCCTATCGTGATTCGATAGTTTTGTGTCGTATCGCGTTGAAGGAGGATCGATGAGGAACATCGCGTTCTGGGCGTTGCGGATCGTCATCGCGCTCTCGCTCGCCGGCTCGATCGTCACGCAGGCGTTCATCGTGCCCGCCATCTGGCGGGACCTCGAGCACGTCGAGCTGTGGGCCCGCATCGTGTTCGTGACGATCATCGTCCTCGGCATCGTGTGCATGCAGGTGTTCGCCGTGTGCGTGTGGCAGCTGCTCACGCTCGTGCGGCGCGGCGCGGTCTTCTCGACGAGCGCCTTCCGCTACGTCGACGTCATCGCGGTCGCGATCGGCGTCGCCTCGTGCCTCGCATTCGCGATGGCCGTCCTCCTCGCCCCCGGCGGCACCGCGCCGGGCATCGTCGGCCTCATCTGCGGCGCCTCGCTCGTCCTCGCCGGCTTCGTGCTCCTCGTCGTCGTCATGCGCCGGCTGCTCGCCCAGGCGGTCGAGCGGGAGCACGAGGCGCGCGCGCTGCGGTCCGAGCTGAGCGAGGTGATCTGATGCCGATCATCGTCGACATCGACGTCATGCTCGCGCGCCGGAAGATGGCGGTCGGCACGCTCGCGGAGCGCGTCGGCATCACGCCCGCGAACCTCGCCGTGCTCAAGAACGGGCGAGCGAAGGCCGTGCGGTTCAGCACGCTCGACGCGCTGTGCGAGGTCCTCGAGTGCCAGCCCGGCGATCTCTTGCGCTGGGAGCCCGAGGCGGCGCCGAGCGAGGCAGCTGCGCGCTAGCCGCCGCCCGAGGGGCGTCAACCGAACGCGCGGTGCGTCGCGCGCCCCGCGAGGAACGTCGCGGCGACCGGCATCGAGCGGAGCCGGTCGGCGTTCGCCGGGTCGGTCGGGTCGAGCTCGAGCACGGCGAGGTCCGCCGGCTGCCCCGGTGCGAGGCGGGCGCGGGTCGAGGCGTCGATCGCCTCGGCGCCCGTGATCGCCTCGGCGGGAAACCAGGGATCGCGCCCGTCCCGAGCGCGCGTCACCGCCGCCGAGATCGCGAACCACGGGTCGAGCGGCGTCACCGGCGCGTCCGAACCGAAGCGGACCGTCACACCGGCGTCGACGAGCGAACACACGAGATACGCGCGGTGCTCGCGACCGGGCCAGTACCGCTCCGCGAGGTCGCGGTCGTCCATCGCGTGCTCGGGCTGGATGCTCGCGGTGATCCCGGCCGCGGCGAGGCGCGGGACGTCGTCGAGGTGGAGCAACTGCGCGTGCTCGATGCGCCCGCCCGCGCCGAGCGCGACGAGGACGTCGATCGCGTGCCGGTTCGCCTCGTCGCCGATCGCGTGCACCGCGGGACGAACCCGCCGGCGATCGCGCGCTCGAGGAGCGCGCGGAGCGCCTCCGGCGGCGCGGCCAGGACGCCTCGATCGTCGGTGTCCGGGTACGGGTCGGCGCAGAACGCGGTCCGGGTGCCGAGCGAGCCGTCCGTGATGACCTTGCAGTGCCCGACCCGGTGCAGGGGCGAGAGCTCGAGGCCCGTGCGGAGTCCCGCGTCGAGCGCCCGATCGAGCGCGTCCGGGTAGACGCCGCTGTCGACGCGGAGCACGTCGAATCCCGCCGCCATCCGGCGCGACCAGCCCTCGAGGTTGCCGTGCATCTCGAGGTCGTGGATCCCGACGACGCCGCGAGCCGCCGCCGCTCGCGCGGCATCCGCGACCCACGCGTCGAGGCGCCGCTCCGGGACCGCGGTGATGCGCGGGTGCAGCGCGAAGGCCTCCCCCTCGCGGAGGACGCCCGTCGGGTGATCCGGCAGGCCGAATGCGGTCAGGGCCCGGGAGTTGAGCCACAGCGCGTGCAGGTCGGACGAGACGACGACGACCGCGCGCTCCGGCACGACGGCGTCGAGCGCAGCGGCGCTCGGCCGATCCGGCCAGAGGTCGTCCCGGAAGTCGCGCGCGACGACGAGGTCGTCGACGAGCGCGGCGTCGATCGCGGTCCGGATCGTCGCCGCTGCCTCGGCAGCGCTCGCCGCATGCCCGACGTCGACGCGACGACGGGAGACCGCCCACTGCGAGAAGTGCACGTGCTCGTCCCACAGACCCGGGACGATCCAGCGCCCGTCGAGCTCGACCCGCTCGACGCGTTCGGCCGCCGCCGATGCCCCGCGCGCCGCGACATCCGGCTCGACGCGGTCGACGACGCCGCCGCGGAGGCGAACGGCGACGGGCCGGTCCGCGCCCGGCAGTCGCGCGCCCGCGAGCAGGACCGCGTCAGCGGGCACGGCGCATCTCGTCGGCGAGCGCCGGATTCGCCTCCTCGAGCGCGGCGATGACCCGCTCGCGCACCTCGGGGGCCTTGTTCTGGCTCAGCTTCGCTCGCGCCTCGAACCGGGTCACCCGGATACGCATGCCGACGGTGCCGCGCGCGACCCGACGCGCGAGGTCGTGATCCTGCTCGAGCGAGGCGGCGCTCGGCCGTCCCGCCTCGAAGTGCGCGGTGAGGCGGGCGAGCGTCGCGAGGTTCTCCTCCTCCGACAGGAGCTCGGGGACGCCGTAGAGGTGGGCGGTCACGTGGTTCCACGTCGGGATGAACTCGCCGTTGCCGTACCAGCTCGGCGACACGTAGTCGTGCGGACCCTGCACGACGACGAGCACCTCATGCCGCCCCAGCTCGTGCAGCTCGTCGTCGGGACGGCCCACGTGGCTCACGATCGCGATGCCCTCCGCCTCCTCGTCGAGGAGGATCGGGTAGTGCGACGCGACGAGCCCGGTCGCAGCCGGCGACACGATCGTCGCCCACGGGTGCGCTCGGACGAGTCGCTTGACCTCGTCCGGGTCCGTCACGACGTAATGGGGGTTCGCGAGCATCGCGCCTCCGTCAGGCCTGACAGTTCGGACACCAATAGAGCTTGCGGCCCGCCGCGAGCTCCATCGCGATCGGCGTGCCGCACGTCCGGCACGGCTTGCCGGCGCGGTGGTAGACCCAGTGACGCTCGTCGCGGCTCGCGAGCGCTCGTTGCAGGCGCTCGCCGCGCAGGCCGTCGATCGTCAGCATCTGGCCCGTCTCGACGCCGATCTTCAAGAGCTTCGACCAGTCCTTCCACAGCGCCCGGACGACGTCCTCGGGGAGCTGCTTGCCGGGCGTGAACGGCGAGAGCCGAGCGCGATAGAGGAGCTCGGCGCGGTACACGTTGCCGATCCCGGCGACGACCGACTGATCCATGAGGAGCAGGCCGATCGGCGTCGCCCTCGACCGGACGGCCGCGACGAAGCGGTCCTCCGCCGCCCTCCCCTTGTCGACGAGCGGGTCCGGCCCGAGCTTCGCGATCGCCGCCGCGACGCCCGCGGCGTCGATCACCTCGCACGCGGTCGGCCCCCGGAGATCCGCGACCGCGGTCTCCGTGAGCAGCCGCGCGCGGACCTGCCCGACGGGCTCCGGGGGCCATTCCGTGATCGGATCCTCGAGCTGCTCGGATTCGGCCATGCGCAGGCGCGTGCGCCGGGGCGCGCCGATCGAATGGAGCGAGTCCTCGAACGCGCCGACGACGCTCGGCGCGCCCGCGGCGGTCCGCGGCCCGGGCGTGCGCGGCGGGGGCCCGTCGGGCCCGAACGTGCCCCGCTGGTTCGTCTGGCCGATCCGGCCGTTCGCCGACGCGGTCGTCGCGTCCGCCGTGATGTCGCCCGCGAAGTCCCACGCGCCGTACATGCCGAGGTGGACGCGCATCCACAGGTCGTTGTCGAAGCCGAGGAACAGCTGCTTGCCGATCGCGCGCGCCTCGGACATCACGCGCCCGTCGATGAGCCGCGCGTCGGCGGCGAACCGGCCTTGCGGAGACGACACCGCGACCGCGTGACCGACGAAGTGGAGCCGGAACTGCCGCGCGATGCGATGAACGGAATGGCCCTCTGGCATTCGCTCGCCCCGCTAGCGGCCGATGATCTCGTGGCCGGCGATCGCCCCGGTCGCCTCGTACTCGGCGAGCTGGGCGATGCGGCGAGCGTGGCGCGCTTCGCCGCTGAACGGCTCGGCGATGAACACGTCGATGAAGTGCTTCGCCTCCTCGAACGAATGCTGCCGAGCGCCGATCGCGATGACGTTCGCGTCGTTGTGCTGGCGCGCGAGGAGCGCCGTCGCCTCGCTCCAGACGAGCGCCGCGCGGGCCCCGCGGACCTTGTTCGCGGCCATCTGCTCGCCGTTCCCGGATCCGCCGAAGACGATGCCGAGCGCCGGGACGCCCGCCTCGAGGTCGGCGACCGTCGCGATCGCCGCGTTGATGCAGAAGCTCGGGTAGTCGTCGAGCGGGTCGAACTCCGCGGGGCCGTGGTCGATGACCTCGTGGCCCGCCTCCCGCAGGTGCGATTGGAGGTCGCGGCTGAACTCGAGCCCGGCGTGATCGGTCGCGATGTGGATCCGCATGCGCATCAGCCTAGGGCGAAGCAGTGCTGTCCCTGTGACCTCGCCCGGAGCCTGTCGGGAGTCCTTGTCGGCCCCGGAAAGCCGGGCACAGAATCGACGCACGTCAAGGCTTGAGGAGGCAATCGTGACCGAGAAGGCCACCGCGACCGCGACTCGGCAGGCACCCGACCTGCTCCCTCGGCTCTCCGCCGGTCGGCACCGCTCGCCCGCGAAGGGCGCGTGCTTCATGGAGTACGCCTCATTCCTCGCCGGCGAGCGATGGAGCGACCATCCCGCGTGCACGGACCCCGTGCTCGCCGAGCTCGCGCGGTGCGTCAACGACCTCGTCCACGACAGCACGCGCGACTCGCTCGTGCGGGACGTGCCGCGGGTCATCGGTCTCCGCGGCGACGACCGCATGAGCCTCCAGGTGGGTCTTCGGGCCGCCGCGCGAGCGCTCCCGTTCGCCTCGCTCGAGCGCCAGCGGAGCCTCGCCGTCGCGGCGAAGGCGATCATCGCCGCGCTCGCCGACCGCGCGGTGACCGACTCCCCCGTCATCGACGAGGCGCGCGCCGCGCTCCGCGAGACCCCGCACGCGGCGGACTGGGCCGAGGAGTTCCTGCGGCGCACCGGCCTCCGGCGGATGGAACTCATCCGCACGGGTTGCCAGGCCGCCGTGCGGACCGCCGTCCTCGGCCTCGCGGAGGCGTGCATTCCGGACTCCGACGAGCGGCTCGTCGCACTCCTCCGCACGGCGATCGCGGATTGCGAGGACGCCGTCGCGCGCCGGGAGTCGCCCGCGCGCGACCTCGTCACGGTCTAGCCCTCCGCCGCCTGCACGGGGAACGGGGAACGCGGGAGTGGCGCGGGTAGGCTGGTGCGGCCAGTTCGGCCCCACGAGCGAGGAGCAGCGTGCCCGGAGAGAACCTCACCCGAGTCGAGGCGATCGAGCGCAAGTCGATCGTCGCCACCCGGTCCTACGAGATCGAACTCGACCTGACGACCGGCCCCGAGGTGTTCCGCAGCCGCACCGTCGTCCGGTTCGGCGCGGTGGCGGGCGCGAGCACATTCATCGACGCGAACGCGGCGACCGTGCACTCGGTCGCGCTCAACGGCGTCGCGCTCGACCCCGCGGCCGTCGCGGACGGCGCCCGCATCCGCCTCGACGGCCTCGCGGCGGAGAACGTCCTCGAGGTCGACGCCGACATGCGCTACTCGACGACGGGCGAGGGCCTGCACCGCTTCGTCGACCCGGTCGACGGCGAGACGTACCTGTACTCGCAGTTCGAGGTCCCGGACTCGCGCCGCGTCTTCGCCGTCTTCGAGCAGCCCGACCTCAAGGCGACGTTCGCATTCACGGTCGTCGCGCCGAAGGACTGGATGGTCGTGTCGAACGAGCCGGTGGCGCACCGCGCCGAAGGCGCCGAGTCGACGACGTGGGCATTCGAGCCGACGGCCGTCATCTCGAGCTACATCACGGCGATCGTCGCCGGCCCCTACGCGCAGTGGCGCTCGGAGCTCACGAGCTCGGACGGTCGCACGATCCCGCTCGGCGTCTTCGCCCGCAAGTCGCTCGCCGAGCACGTCGACGCGGCCTACATCTTCGACATCACGCGCAAGGGCTTCGCGTACTTCGAGTCGAGATTCGGCGTCCCGTACCCCTTCGCGAAGTACGACCAGCTCTTCGTGCCGGAGTTCAACGCCGGCGCGATGGAGAACGCCGGCGCCGTCACGTTCACCGAGACGTACGTCTTCCGCTCGAAGGTCACCGACGCGATCAAGGAGCGCCGCGTCGTCACGATCCTCCACGAGCTCGCGCACATGTGGTTCGGCGACCTCGTGACGATGAAGTGGTGGAACGACCT
>Ga0182743_1000364_pt1 | contig 60445 bp, 55 predicted proteins | sample eDN3rd30CKraftOP_FD_128522 | JGI IMG/M metagenome (GOLD analysis project Ga0182743, IMG submission 128522) | Enriched Organic Plus compost microbial communities from Emeryville, California, USA - eDNA 3rd pass 30_C Kraft OP (version 2) (version 2) ... | reverse complement strand
ATCTTCATGGGGTATCCACGAGCCAACAGAACAAGCACCTCGTATTGCCGCGGCGTCAGCCCCAGCATTTCGGATTCCTCGACCGCCACTCGGGCGTGATCCGGGCCCTGCGGCGCTTCGTTCCCGGCCCCATCGCTTCGCACCTCAGCGGCTTCGGGCCGCAATGGTGTCTGCGTGGCTTCCCGCATGGGGGCCCGGTTCCAAGAAGGAGGAAAGCAAGTGCCTCCCGCCAGCACCAGTTTTATCGAGGCATGAAGCACTTCCGGCGGCACGTTCTTGGCAACGCAGCCAGATACCTGTGGCGGAATCGCCTTGAGTCCCGAGGGGATGGTGGCTTCATCCGAAAGCAGAATGATGGCTTTCGGCATGAAGCTGTTCCGGGCTGCGTCGATCAGCATTTCCGGGCATTGCGACGGACACATCGACAGCAGCATCAGATCGATCGGTCGGTTCGGCCTTTCGGTTTGCTTGAGGCAGGAATAATCAAAACCTTCCAGAGAAACGTCCGGTTCGATATTGGACAGTAGCTGCACGATCCCCAGTCTGAGGATGGCGTGCGGCTCCACTACGATGATCGTTGTCATACATCCTCCCAGATGGACGACTACCCGGCCCCATTTTCTTCCAGGACGTCCATCTCCTGAATCGTTACTGCATTCTTCAAAGTATCAGCCGCTGCCTCATGGGGGCAATATCCCCATATTATTTGATATATCACGTCATGGATGCTAACACAATTTGCCCGGTTTGAAATGGCGCAATCAGGTCGTTTCAAAAATATTTTTTGCTTGCCCTCTCAAAGACCGGATTCGGATTTGGGGCAATCGAACTGATACGTTCTGTCCGGATTGTGTTGATCGGACAAGACAAGCTCGATACGGCAGAGGTCTTCATTTTCTCTTGTCACGGTCATGCGCAGCAAGGGGGTTGCGACGTCGGCACGCACATCCACGACACCAGTCTGCACGAGGACGGCCTTACCCTGGCGGCCCTCTCGCACCGTACGCAGCCGATAGCGCAGTACACCGGCTTCGGCGCTCTTCACATAGGGGATGATCAGTCCCGGAGGAGAGGCTGCGGCGTGTGCTCCCGTTTCAAGCCAGACTTGAATATCCGCATCGGCATGCATGGGTGTCTCCTGAATGGCCGAGTTTGTAACAGCGTGACGCCAACGGGTTTCCCGCCGGCGGCACGCTTGATGGCACCGCGGTCTCAGACCACGGCATCTGCTCGCTCAGATCAGTATTGCTTTATCGTCGCCGTATTGTAGTTGCCATACTGTTTGACGGTGGCGTTCAACTGGTTGAGCCCAAAGAGGTTCGTCTGGGTCACATCGGCGCTGTTGCCCGTCCCATATTGCTTGACCGTGGCCGACACGCGTCCGCCAAACTGGTTGACGGTCGCGTCGTTGTTGAGACCCACTTGGGTGATCTCGGCCTTGGTCATGCCGCTGCCGAAGTTCAGGGCTGTCTGGGTGATGTCCGCCTTGTTCAGGCTGCCAGTCTGCGAGATGGACGCGTCGGCATTGTTGCCGGTTTGCGTGATGTCCGCATCGTTGTTGCCCCACCGTCCCCAATAGGCGCCGCTTTGACTGATGGTGGCGGTCAGGTTGCGGCTCACGATCGGGAAGAACCCGAGCATGACGCCGTGCTGGTCGATCGTCGCTTCGTTGTCCTTGGCCATGAAGCTCTGATTGATGGTTGCGCTGGAGTCGTCGACGAGGTACTGGGTGATCCGGTTGCGGTTGTAGGAACCCATGTTCGTGTCGATGGTGGCCGTCGTGTTGCTCACGAAGGTCTGCAAAACGTGGTTGACGTTCGCATCTCCCCAGCTTTCGACGGTTGCAGTTGCGTTCTGACTGTCTCCTTGCTCGACGGAACTGTCGTTCCAGTTGCCATGCTGCTCGATCGTGGCATTGTTGGCGGCAAAGGCAACGCCGCTTCCCAGCGCCAGAGCGATGCCCAGGGCGGTTTTCGATAATGTGAAGCTCATGCTGATCTCCTCTTGTTCGGGCCGGGGTACAACATGCGGATCCGGCGGCCCCGGACAGATCCGCACTCGACACCGTGTCCGTTATGTTTTCGTTATTCCACGGATGCGGTTGTGGTCTCCGGCTCTGTTCGCGCCGGATGGGTCGTTGAAACGCGTGTGCCGGCTAGGTCGTTGCCGGAAAGGGCATCGGGCGGCAGCATCATGGCGTAGTTCTTTTCCTGATTCATGTAGTTCTGAATCACAGGCGCGTTGATGTCCTGATCGTTCTTGAGCAACCAGTTGCCATCCTTGATGCCCTGCACGATGAGATGCACGACAGCGGCTTCGATGGCCTCCTTGACGCAAAGCTGGGCGGGCTCGTTCTGCGTGATGCCCCCTTCGATTTCCAGCAGGTCCTTGAAATTGACGAACTTGAACACGCTGGGCCGCACTTCGTAGGAAAAGATCGTTTTCGTCGTGGACACGGTCTGCAGTATCTTTCCGGTGCGGATGTCCACGCTGCGCAACCCTATGGTCACCTGGTCCATGCGGTACAGCGTCGACATTCCGACTCCCAGGAATCTGGCGCCCAGGCCGCCGGTGCGTACATTGCTCTCGTAAGAAAGGATTCCTCCGTCGATCAATATCGAAGCAGGGATCAAGGCGGGGATCTTGATGGCGGGTGGGCTCTGCTCTGCCGTTTTTTCGCCGGGCTTGGTGTCCTGCGAGCCGTCCAGCGCCCGGACGATACGGCGTTCGGTCAGCAGCTCCTGCAGGCTTTCGCGTTCCACGGGGACATACCAGCCAGAGTCCTTGAGGGCCTTGATCAGCATCGACGACGCCCCTTGGGTGACTGACGTCGAGAAAGAGCTGTCCGGAGCGGGCTTGTACTGGCCGGTCTGATCGCGAAAGCCATAGACCGCGACCGTTACCGGCCCTTTTGGCGGAGGGAGTTGGAGCAGGTCATGTGTGGAGGGTGTAGCCGGCGTCAATTGAGCCTGATTGGCCACCTCTACCGGGCGTTGCAGAGCGCAGGCGCCTAGCGTGGCGCAAAACAGCACGGAAAGAGTCAGTTTCGCGCCCGAGCGGATGGGCGATGCGGAAGTGCGGAGTCCGGAGTTTTTCATTATTGCCCCACTTGGAAGACTGTCGAGCTGCCCGTGGCTTTGTCGGTGGTGGTGATCGTGAAGGTGCCGCCGCCGGAATCGACAATGTTGATGGTGAAGTTGTCGGTTTCGAAGGTCCCTGGAACGAAGTTGCCTTGCGCATCGAACATCTTGGATGTCGCCGCCGACGCGAGCCGGTTCAGTATCGAGCGTTCGAGCTGCTGCTTGAATTGGGCCAGGGGGCTCTGGTCCTCGATACCCGAAGTGTTGTCGACGGCATTGGGGTCGGTGTGCCGGTTGGTGGCCAAGGCAGAGTTGAGCAGGTTGGGCCCGTTCAGGGGGTTGCCCCCGAACGAAGGGTTGTAGGGCACATAGACGAGTTCCGTGGCGCTCGCAGTCCCCGATGACAGGGCGGCGAGGAAAGCCAGTGCGGCAAGTCGGGTTGCAGTCTTCTTGGGCATGATTGCTCCTCTCGGTTTAGAGTTCCTCTTTGGCCAGGTCTTCGGACTGGAACAAGGCACGCTGCAGCTCGCTCTGCATGATGTTCTTGTAGACAATCTCGGCCGCCCGTTCACCGATCGGGCGGGCCGCCTGGCGCGCCGGGGCCAGAAAAATGTGGAACACTCTGGTTTGGCGGAATTGAATCCAGATCTCGCTGCCGAATCTTGCCGTCGGGCGTTCGTACACGGATACGGTATAGAGGTGGTTGGCGTCCAACTCGCGCCACGCAGTGGAAAAGTACTGATAGAAATCGTTGCCCAGCACCGTGACCGTGCGGTTGATCACCATGCCGCCCAACGGGTCTCTGAAGATGTGCGCGGAAGGATCGTCGATATGCGTGTTGCCATTGAGCTCAGGCGTTGCGGCTAAAGCGGGAAGGCATATCAGGACGAAGGGCGCCATCAGAAGTTTTCGCATACATCGCCCTGCAGATTGCATTGCAACTCCTCGTCTGCGTCATGCGTGCCGAATTGCTTACAAGTTTCGTGATTGCTAACGTCGTGAAACCATTTGCTTGCATCGGGTCAGTTTAAAGACGCAGGCTGGGCGCCACATGGGACAGATAACGTAATCCCGACCCCCACGCATGGCGGAAACTGAAAGGACTCTTTTGCGGTATTCGTCCTAGGCTGGAATGCCGATCGTGGGTTTGGCGCATCACCTGCGCTTTTCAGTCACGTCGCCTTAATGCGCCGTTAATTTTTGTCTTGTATAGTTTCGAAGGCGACGAGCAGCACGTCCTGCGCGATGGCGCAGGACATTTCAATCGGAGGGTTTTCGTGTCTGCATCGGAAAACAAGCCAGCGGTCGATCATGCCCGACACTCGGACTCAGGGACGATGGTCAGGCGGTCCTATCTGGAGAACATCCTTGCGACACGAGGCCTTCAGGCGGTCTTCCAGCCTATCGTCTCCATACAGACCGGCGCCATTGCGGGCTATGAAGGCTTGATTCGCGGGCCGGCCGATGGGCCGCTGCATTCGCCTCTGCACTTGTTTCGGGCTGCGCGTGAATACAACCTCACCCTCGAGGTCGAGACCGCGTGTTGCGAAGCGCTGCTCGAGCGTTTCTCCCAGTTGCGGCTGCCGGGCAAGCTTTTCCTCAACGTCAGCCCGGACGCTGTCGAACAGGCACCGTTCAGCTCCGAGCGCTTGCGCAATTATCTGGCCGATCTGGGGTTGGATGCCGACAGGGTGGTGCTGGAACTCACCGAGCACATGCATCTGGCGTCGGATTACGAAGCACTGCGCAACGCGCTCGAAAGTTATCGCCGCATCGGTTTCAAGATGGCCATCGATGATCTCGGTGAAGGCTTTTCAAGCCTGCGGCGCTGGAGCGAACTGCGTCCCGAATTCATCAAGATCGACATGCATTTCGTGCAAGGCGTCGATCGCGACCGCATGAAGCAGCAACTGGTGCGGGCGCTCAACGACGTCGCCCGCAGCGCGGGTGTCACAGTCGTGGCGGAAGGCATAGAAACCGAAGAGGAGTGGCGGTTTCTCAATCGATGTGGCGTTGACTTCGGGCAGGGGTACTACATTGCCCGTCCGCAAGCCAACCCTGCAACTTCATTGTCGGCCGAGTTGGCGCAGTGCGTTGCCAAGGCATGGTCTTTCAAACGCCCGGGCGCGTCCTCGGTCCGACCGACCGCGCAGGGCGGCGCAACGGCGCTGAAGCTGCTGCGGTCGGTGGCGGCGGTGGGGCCGGAAACAAGCAACAACGAGGTCTGCGATCTGTTCACTGAGCAGTCCGGCCTGCATACGATACCGGTCGTCGAAGAAGGCCGGCCCGTGGGGGTGATCACCCGCGCCGATCTGCTCAATCGTTTCTCGCGTCCGTATCAGCGAGAGCTCTATGGCACGAAGCCCTGTTCGCTTTTCATGGATCGCGCGCCGCTCGTCGCTGAAAAGGGCACCAGTCTGCAAGAGCTCAGCCATATCCTGGTCGAGGCCGACGGCCAGCAGTTGGTCAGTGATTTCATCATCACCGACGAAGGGATGTACCTGGGCATCGGCACGAGTCTGGACTTGCTGCGCGAACTGACGCATATGCAGATCGATGCCGCGCGTTACGCCCATCCCTTGACGCAATTGCCCGGCAGCGTTCCCATCAACCGGCAGATCGACCATCTTCTTCAGTCGGGGGCGGTGTTCAAGGCGTGCTACGCTGATCTGGATAATTTCAAACCGTTCAATGACGTGTTCGGTTATCAAAGGGGCGACGACATCATTCAACTGGCAGGCACCTTGCTCTGCGAGGTTGCCAATCCCGAGCTGGACTTCGTCGGCCATGTCGGTGGGGACGATTTCATTGTGTTGTTTCAAAGCGCCGATTGGCGTGAGCGTTGCGAGCGTTTCCTGATGGAGTTCGAGTCCGCCATTGCCGCTTATTTTCGCGGCGCCGGCCGCGAAGCCCAGGGCTACTACGCCAAAGATCGGCAAGGGACCATGCAGTATTTTCCGGTGCCCTCGGTATCGCTGGGCGTGGTCGAGGTCAAGCCGTCGGGTTTCGAAACGCACCATCAGATCGCCGCTGCGGCGGCGCAGGCCAAATCAGAGGCTAAAAAGACGCTGGGCAACAGCCTGTTCGTGGAGCGCCGTCGCATGAGACGCAATGAGGAGGGCGCCGAGGCTTCCGCCTTTTGAGCCTGCCCCAAAGCGCAGGTCCGTCGGTCGGCGGGATTCGAACTCACAACCTTTTACACCCCGCCATTAATAGGTGGTTTTTTGTGTTGTGACCGAATTTATTTGAAATCGGCGTTGAAAACCCGTCCGGCATAGATACAATTTTTTTTTAAAAAAACAACCTTTCCACTCGGAAGTCTCGTGCCAACGTTTCCAAAAATCCACGTCATCAGCCTAGTCGCTGCGCTAGAACGGCGAACGTTCATGCATCAGCAACTACAACCTCTTGGCGTATCGTATGAATTCTTCAATGCAATACACGGTGTAAAAAACCCCGATTTTCATCTGTTTAAAAAATATAATGACAAAAAGCGGGCAAGGCTGCGAGGTGCCAACGTCTCGTTGACACTCGGACAATTGGGTTGTTTTGCAAGCCACTACCTATTATGGGAAAAATGCGTTGACCGCGGCGAGCCGATTATTGTTTTAGAAGACGACGCCATATTGTTGCCCACCTTTACCCAGTTCATTAATAACGCAGAGGAATTCTCGCGTCATTACGGATTGGTCTGGATGCAGCCTAGCCGAAAAATCGCTAATCAGGCTGGCTATGTCTTGGGAAAAATCGGGCCATTCACGGTAAAGAAATTCGCCAAAGGGTTTTCGGGAACCACTGGTTACCTGATCACGCCTCAAACTGCGCAAACCTTGCTGAACTATTGCACAGAATGGGTTTACCCCGTGGACATCACCATGGATCGCTTCTACAGCCATAAAATCGAGTCTATCGGCATTGACCCTGTATGTGTGCGGCAGGACGACGAGCTAGAGTCGTTTATCAATGAGACCAATCCAAACAAAAAACGGACATTGCAAGACACCCTGCGCCGTGAGTATGCGGCCGCAAAGGACAGTTTGAGAAGATCGGTGCATAACTTGATGTTTGTCGTAAAGTTGAAGCTAAGTTGGACAAACGCTGCGCGAGCAGATCAATCTGAAGCATCCGTTGGTCAAGCTAGTCGACCCGATTGAGTGGGGCGCATCGATGCAGTGCGAATTGTTCAGTTCCCAGAAAGCATCAAGGGCTTACAGATCGGAATCTGTAAGCCCTTGATTTTATTGGTCGGGACGGCGGGATTCGAACTCGCGACCCCTTGCACCCCATGCAAGTGCGCTACCAGGCTGCGCTACGCCCCGAATTTTCTACCAGGCGGCGGTCTTGGGGGTTTGCTGCGACCACGTATCCGGTAAAGAACGAAATTCTAGCACAGATTTTTTATTTGTGTAAATCAGCCCACGGGAATATCTGTTTCCGGGTATCGGATGCGACTACGTGTCTGGGTTGCGAGGCTGTAGATCAATGTCAGAGGGCCGATGCGCCCGGCAAACATGAGCGCGAGCAGCAGGATTTGACTGGGTGTGGAGAGGCTGGGCGTGAGTCCACGCGACATTCCCGTGGTGCTCAGGGCCGAAATGGTTTCGAATGCCAGGTCGATGAATGGCGCGCGCTCGAAAATCGTCATCAGCAGCAGGGCGAACAAGGCAAGACCCAGCGTGACCAGCAGCAGTGCAAGGGATTTCTGTACCGTATCCTGGGGTATCGCCCGGTTCATCAGCACGACTTCGTTGCGTTGCGTGATGTAGGATCGCGCGGCGGCAAGGAGTACGACGAATGTGCCCAATTTGATGCCGCTGGCAGTGCTGAGCGAGCCGCCTCCGATGAACATGAGCATGATGGTGACAAGCGCGCTGCCATCGGTGATGTGCGCGACGTCGATGCTGCTGAAACCGGCCGTGCGCGCCGCGACGCTTTGCAGCCAGGCGGCAAGCATCTGTCCTTTGAGAGTGAGGGGCCCCAGGGTCTGGGGGTTGTTCCATTCCAGCGCCCAGATCACGCCGAAGCCAAGCAGGTTGAGCACCAATGTGGCGGTCAGTATCAAACGCGTGTAGGGCATCAGCCTGGCCCAACTGCGGCCGCTGGCGGCATCATTCAGGACGGTGAAGCCGAGGCCGCCAAGAATGATGAGCAAGGTTGTGGTCAGGATGACGACCGGATCCGAGACATACTGGACCAGCTCCGTGGCCGGGAGTGTGAACCCCGCGTTGTTGAAGGCGGCGATCGTGTGGAACACGGCGTTGAAGAGCGCATCGGTGAAGGGGCTGTGCTGCCACCAGTGCAGCGTCAGGATCAGGATGGCCGTGCCTTCGATGAGCAGTGTAATCTTGAAGACGGCAAGCGCCGTGTGCTGGATCTTAGACAGGCTGGTCTGATTGAAGGCTTCGAGGGCCACAGCCTGCTGCTTCAGGCTGATTTTTTTTCCCAAGGAGATCGCCGCCAGGATGGCGAAGGTGGCAAAGCCCAGGCCGCCCGCCTGAGCCAGCAACGCGATGATCGTGTGGCCCAATGGTGTGTATTGTGTGCCGAGCTCGACGATGCTCAGGCCTGTTACCGTGACGGCCGACGTGGCGGTGAACAATGCGGCGAAGAAATCCACTTTTCCGGCATTGGCCGGCGGCAGGCACAGCAGCGCGGTTCCGATCGCGATCAGTGCCAGGAAACCCATGGCCAGCACGGCAGGGGGGCTGGCATCGAAGCGGCCTGTGCGGCGCAGCTTGCGATAGGACTGAAAAGTGCGGTAGGGGCTCCAGTGACGCATGCGGCGGTCATACCAGCTTGGGTGCGATCGACTTGAGGGCAGTCAACTGCCCGAGCAGAACGATGGTGTCTTTGGTTTGCAGGATGAAGTCATGGCCGGGCTGTGGCGTGATTTCACCTTTGCGCTTGATCAACAGGACATTGACCGCACCGCTGGCGCCTTCCAGCACGGTGCCCAGAGCGTGTTCATTGAGCGTTTCGCCAAGGTGGATTTCAACGATGAAATCCCCATTGCCGAGAGAGATGTAGTCATTGACCATCGGATAGCTAAGCAATTGCGCCACCCGCAGCCCCATTTCCTCCTCGGGGTGGACGATGCGATCGACGCCCAGCTTGCTCAGGATGAGGTGCTGGGTATGCGAGGTGGCTTTGACCCAGATGCGCTTTACGCCCAGGCTCTTCAGGTGCACGACGCAGAGCAGGCTGGCTTCGAGATCCGAACCGATGGCCACCAGCACCAGATCGTAGTTCGTCAGGCCGAGCTCTTCGAGCGCTTGACGGTCGGTCACGTCGGCAATGACGACATGGGTCAGCATGTCGGCATACTTGTTGACGGTTTTCTCGTTGCCGTCGACGCCTAGTACGGAATGCCCCAGCTTGACGAGCTCGGCGGATGCCGCGGAGCCGAAGCGGCCAAGACCGATGACGGCGAATTGTCCCATTGTTTGTTGTTTCCTGGCTGAATGGATCGCTTGGCGATTTGTATCATGAAACCGCCCCGTCGTCGTGTTTCCGAGGGGAGGTTTCCGAGAGATGAGCGTTGAATTTCGGTGTTTGCCCAGCACGGCGGGCGGAGATGTGTTAATTTGTAGATATTAGGGTTAACCTTGATATAGGTAATACGGTAAGTTTCTAATTATGTTGAGTTTATTCGAACCGATCACACTGGGTGCGGTGACATTGAAGAATCGTGTCGTCATGGCGCCTCTGACGCGCACCCGGGCTTACCCGGGTCGTATTCCCAACGATCTCATGCGCCAGTATTACAGCCAGCGCGCTGGGGCCGGACTCATCATCTCGGAGGCCACGTCGGTATCGCCTCAAGGTGTCGGTTACCCCAACACGCCCGGTATCTGGTGCAAGGCGCAGATCGAAGGCTGGAAGAAGATCACGGACGCCGTGCACGAAAAGGGCAGCAGGATCTTCCTGCAGCTCTGGCACGTCGGCAGGGTGTCCGACCCTGAGTATCTGAACGGTGAAATACCGGTCGCCCCGAGCGCGATCGCCTGTGACGGGCATGTCAGCCTGCTTAGGCCCAAGCGCAATTACGTCACGCCCCGAGCCCTGCATCAGGATGAGATTCCCGGCATTGTCGCCGACTTTGCCCAAGCCGCCCGCAATGCCAAGGAGGCCGGCTTCGACGGGGTCGAAGTGCATGCCGCCAATGGTTACCTCATCGATCAGTTTCTCCATGACGGTTCCAATCAGCGCTGCGACGCCTATGGCGGTTCGGTGCAGAACAGGGCGCGCCTGTTGCTGGAGATCGTCGATGCATGCATCGGGATCTGGTGCGCCGACCGTGTCGGGGTCCATCTGTCGCCCCGGGGCGGAACCCACTCCATGAAGGATTCCAATCCGGCGGCTTTATTCAGCTATGTCGCTGAGCAATTGGGACAGCGCGAGATCGCTTTTCTGTTCACACGCGAGTCGTTGCGCGAAGACAGCCTGATGTCGACCATCAAGCGTCTTTTTGGTGGCCCGGTGATCGCCAATGAAGGCTATGATCTGGCCAGCGCGGAACGTATTCTGGCTCAGGGCCATGCGGACGCGGTCGCTTTCGGCAAGGCGTTCATCGCCAATCCCGACCTGGTGGAGCGGCTGCAGTCTGGCGCCGCCTTGAACGAGCCCGACTCCAGCACATTCTATGGCGATGGCGCCAAGGGTTATACGGACTATCCGGCGCTGGCTTCGCAGGCGTCTGAGTTGACCGCAGACTGATCAGCCCCAGAGCCGGCGCAGTCCGGCATGCTGAAACACACGGAGACAAAACATGAAGAGCCTGGTGGCTGCTGGTTGTGCTATGACTTTGTTGTTGTCCGGATGCATGGGAGGGGTTTCCCCGGGGGACAACTCGCCCCGGGAAACCCATACCGTGCCTCGCGATTACAAGGCGGTCTATCTGCGCCTGGAAAACCAGGCGCATGAATGCATCAGCCCCGACCGGGGCGTGCACGTCAAGAGCCAGCTTGATCCCGACACCCAGTCGGGCAGCGTGATGGTCGTGCTGCCGGTGAGCGGAGCGGTTCTTGCCCGATCCGACTTCAAGGCGATGGATGCCCAGCACACTCAGGTCACTTACTCGGTCGTAGGACGCTATCCCTGGGATCTCAACGCCCTGCACGCCATGCGCGAATCCGTATTGCTGGACAGCTCCATCTGCTTCGCATACAAGTGATGGCCGCCTGACGGCAGAGGTGATGGCCCTGTTCAGTGGCGGGGGCGCACCACTTTGAACGTTGCCGTGGCCGTGGCCAGGATCGTCCCGTCTTCGTCCAGCGCGCGTCCTTCGCAAAAGGCGATGGATCGCCCCATGCGTAGACAACGGGTCTCGAAGACCACGGTGCCCCGGGCCGGAGCCAGGAAGTGGGTGCTCATGTCGATGGTGGCCATGCTGGTGCCTGGCTGATGCGCGCGAGCCGCCGCGCTCAGCGTGAAATCCAGGGCACCCATGAGGGTTCCTCCATGGATTTCTCCACGACTATTGGTGATTTCGGGGCGATAGGGCAGGCGCGTGCGCGTGAGCTCGGTCGAAAACAGTTCGGGAATCAGGCCGATGTGATCCATGAAAGGGATGGCGGCACCGAAGAAATCCGTCGGTGCCCGATCGGCGGCGGGTGAGCGCGTTTTTTGCACGGGCGGCGTGGTTGATGCGTTGGTCACACCGGATCCTATAGCAGCGACTTGACCTGACTCGAGATGGCAGACATGTCGGCCCGACCTGCCAAGGCTGTCTTGAGCAGGGCCATGACCTTGCCCATGGCGGGAGCGCCCGTCACGCCCTGTGCGGCGACTTGGGCCACGGCCTTGCGGATTTCAGCCTCGACCTCCTCCGGGCTGGCTTGCTGGGGCAGGAACTCCTGCAAGACGAGGAGCTCCTGCTTTTCCTGCTCGGCGGTTTCGTTGCGGCCGGCCTGCTCGAATGCGGCAATGGATTCGCGTCGCTGTTTGACCTGTTTTTCGATGATGGCGGTGATCTCGGCGTCGTCGAGTTCGCGCCTGTCGTCGACTTCCCTTTGCTTGATGGCTGCCTGGAGAAAGCGCAGCGTCCCCAGACGCGCGCTATTCTTGGCGCGCATGGATTCCTTGACGGCGTCGGCGAGCCGGGTCTTGAGCGTATTGCCCATGGTGATTTCCTGATCGGGTGATGCCGTGTGGCCACGGCCGGTAAAGTGTTCATTTTACTGCAGGCCAGGGCGCGCGCGGCCTCCTAGTGGAAGTTCCGGCTCTGGAAGGCAAGGTCGCCTAGCACGTCATCCAGCCTGACCAGGCGGCTGGCAAGCAGGTGGCAAACCTCGTCTTTGCGTTGCCAGACGCCGTAAACGCCAAGGAGACGGCTTTGCAGCAGCTCGACACGTTGGCGCTGGGCCAGCTCCGGCCGGACGATGACATTGATCACCCCGGTTTCATCTTCCAGGCTGACAAATACGATGCCTTTGGCTGTCTGCGGTCGTTGACGTGTCGTGACGAGCCCGCAGGCCCGGACAAGACGTCGATCGGGACAGGACGCATGCAGCATGGCCGCCGTCGAGAAGCGACGCTCCTGAAGCGTGTCGCGCAGCAAAGCCAAGGGATGGCGTCCGAGTGTCAGGCCCGTGGCCTGGTAATCGGCCCGGATGTCCTGCGCTTCACTCATCGGCGCCAATGCGGGGGGTGGGCCTTCGGCGATGACGGCCTCGCGCAGCAAGCCTTTCAGGGGCATGCTCGAGGCCTCCCAGCGCGCCAGTCTTCTGTGGCCGCTGAGGTGGGTCAATGCATCGGCGGCGGCAAGGGCATCCATCTCATTCCGAGTCAGATCGGCGCGCAGTGCCAGGTCCTGAGCCCCGGAGAAAGGGTGAGCTTGCCGAGCCTCATGGATGCGATGGGCGGCCTCTGCCGACAGGCCTCGGACCATGTTCAGCCCCAGCCTGACCGCAGGTCGTGATGCGGCATCGGCCGAGACGGCTTCCAGCCCGGCCTCCCATCGGCTGGTCTGGACATCGATGGGCAATACCGTCACATCGTGCCGACGGGCGTCTTGCACGAGTTGACTGGGCGAGTAAAACCCCATGGGCTGGGAGTTGAGCAGCGCGGCCAGAAAGGCCTCGGGCTCATGGCGCTTGAGCCAGGCGCTGAAATAGGCCAGTTTGGCGAAGCTGGCGGCGTGGCTTTCAGGAAAACCATATTCGCCGAAGCCCTCCAGCTGACGGTAAATGGCCTGGGCGAAGTCTTCAGGGTAGCCGTTGGCGATCATGCCTTCGATCAGGCGCGTGCGCAGGTGATCGACCCCCCCTTTGCGTCGCCAGGCCGCCATGGAGCGGCGCAGTTCGTCGGCTTCGCCTGGAGTGAAACCCGCGGCAATCATGGCGATCTGCATCACCTGTTCCTGGAAGATGGGGACGCCCAGCGTGCGTTTGAGGATATGCTCCACCTGCGGGGTCGGGTAGGCGATTTTTTCCTCGCCGCGACGCCGGCGCAGGAAAGGATGGACCATGTCGCCGTGGATGGGACCCGGCCGGACAATCGCGACCTGGACGACGAGATCGTAAAAGGTGCGCGGCTGCAGGCGTGGCAACATGCTCATCTGGGCACGGGATTCGATCTGAAAGACCCCGATGGTGTCGGCACGGCAGATCATGTCGTAGGTTTCGGGATCGGAATGCGGGATATCCTCGAGCATGAGCGGCTGTCCCCGCCGCCGGCCGGCCAGGTCGAGCGTGCGGCGAAGCGCAGAGAGCATGCCCAGGGCCAGCACGTCGACTTTGAGCAAGCCCATGGTGTCGAGATCGTCCTTGTCCCATTGAACGACGCTGCGATTCGGCATCGCCGCGTTCTCGATAGGCACCAGCCGCGAGAGTTTTCCTTGCGCCATCACGAACCCGCCTGGGTGCTGGGACAAATGCCGGGGAAAACCCAGGAACGCTTCCGCCAGCGCGGCCCAGGTACGGGCGATGTGGCTGCCGGGATCGAGCCCCTGGGCTGCAATCCTGTCCAGCAGATTGCTTCGTCCGTCCCAATACTGGCATGAACGCAGGACAGACTCGATCACGGCAAGATCCAGGCCCAGCGCCTTGCCGGTGTCGCGCAAGGCGCTGCGCGTGCGATAGGTGATCACGACGGCGGTCAGCGCGGCACGCTGGCGACCGTATTTTCCATAAATGTACTGGATGACTTCTTCACGGCGCTGGTGCTCGAAGTCCACGTCGATATCCGGCGGCTCGTTTCTTTCCTGGCTGATGAAACGGGCGAACAGGAGATTTCCGTTTTCAGGGTCGACCTCGGTGATGCCCAGGCAATAACAGACTGCCGAGTTGGCGGCCGACCCTCGGCCTTGACAAAGAATGCCGCGCCGCCGGGCAAACTGGACGATGTCATGGACAGTCAGGAAATAGACCTCATACTTCAGGCTCGCAATGATGGCCAGTTCGGTTTCCAGTTGTGCGCGAACCTTGACCGGTATGCCCTGCGGATAGCGTCTTCGCGCGCCTGCCAGAGTCTCCTGCCGCAGATAGCCGTCGGGGGTCTGCCCTGCGGGCACGAGCTCGGTCGGGTAGCAGTAGCGGATCTCATCCAGGTCGAACGTGCATTGCCGGCTGATATTCAGGGTTTCGCGCAGGCAGTCAGCGGGGTAGATGCGGGCCAGGCGGGAGCGGCTGCGCAGATGGCGTTCGGCATTGGCCTGCAAGGCGCCACCGCATTGAGGGATGGACTCATGCAGACGGATGGCCGTCATGGCGTCATGCACGGGCTGACGCGAGCGCACATGCATTTCCACCTGTCCTGCTGCGGTCAGGGGCAATCCGTGCCTTTGAGCCGCTTCCGCCAGAGTGTGCCGATGCTGCGGATCGTCGTTCCCCAGATGCAAGGCCAGGCCCAGCCAGAAACGATGCCTGAATGCCGGGGACAAACTGGAAAGCCAGCTTTCCAGTTGTGGGGGGGCAGGGCAGTAGGGGGGGACAAGTATGGCCAGGCAGTCGGGAAGGCCTTGCAGGTGGGGATGGCCTGGCATGTGGAGGATGTCGGCCGTCGTCAGGAGAGCGGGCGAGTTGCGGTCGCCGGTCCGGGTTCGCAACTGTGTGATGAATTCGCAAAGATTGCCATAACCATTGATGCTGCGAGCAAGGAGGACCAATTGCCACGGGAGGCCGTCGGCAGACTGCAACCTGAAACGGCTGCCGACGATGAGGCGGAAATCGGGATGCCCCTGTTCGCGTAGTTTCTTGACGGCCTGATGGGCCCGTACCACCCCTGCCATGGAGCAGTCGTCGGACAGAGCCAACGCCTCATAGCCCAGTTCGACAGCGCGCTCGACGAGTTCTTCGGGGTGTGAGGCGCCGCGCAGAAAAGAAAAATTCGACAGGCAATCGAGTTCGGCATAGGCGGCAAGGGGGGATGCAAACGGGGGCATGATCCAAGCTCAGGCAAACAGTCCGTGCAGATACCAGCGCGCCTGCAACGACTCCCTTTGCCGGTAGATCCAGTAACGTGCCGCGTTGGCGTCTTCGGCGACAAAATAATCCCGCCGTTGGCTGCCTGACGTTTCCCACCACGCGGTTTCGATCCGCTCGGGACCTTTGAGCAGGCGCAGGGTGGCGTTCCGGTAAACGGGATGGTCATTCCGCGTGTGGAGTTCCAGCGGTACGGGCAGCAACCAGAACGGCCGTGTCAGCTGTGTCGGGGCAACTGGCTTGGCGGAACGCGCGGCAGCGGGAATCCACCCATTGGCCTGTTCGGGCCGATGGTCGGCCTGAGCGGCGGCTTCGAGCACATGCTCGCCGCCCAGGCGGGCCCGAAGCAAGTCGAGCAGTCGGTGTTCGTCGGCCAGCCATTGGCCCGGTTCTGGGAAGAGGCTTTGGGAAGCGGCGGGTCTTGAAAGCATCGCTGGAATGGAAAGCTCCATGGCAATGACGGGCGCGCAAGGAGGGGTGCGCGGCAGACGTTCGGCCAGGATCGGCAGGAAATCGGAGGGCAGCCACCCTGGCCGTGATATCTCGAGGATCAGGAGGCTGGGTGGGCTGGCGTGACGGCCTTTTTCGTGATGCAGCTGAAACAGCAACACGGAGGCCGCGCCTTGTCGAGCCTGCAACCAGGCACACAGTTCTTCTATGAGGGTTTGTGCCGCGGCGTGTATGGCGGCCTGGCTTTCGAGATTGTGGAGCAGTTCCCGGCGCACGGAGAAAAGCTCGGGCGAGGTAAACCAGGCATGGTGTTCGATGCGAAAGCCCAGGGCTTCGTCCAGAGCATCGAGCAGGGTGGAGGCGCCGCGTCGGCGCATGCCCGCGCGGGGCAAAGCATGGAACTGGGCCAAGGTGTGGCAACCCAGTCCTTGAAGCCATTCCAGTTGTGCCGGCGCAGGATCCATGAGGGAGAGGGGTAGCGATGCAAGAAGGCGACGCAGGGTTTCGATCCGCAATGTCCGCCGGCGCCGGTCCCCGGTTTGCCGGGCCAGCAGGCAGGCCCCCCGTGCCGTCGGTCCCATGCCCAGACGGTAGTGGACGCCTGGCTGTCGCCGCAAGGCGTCGTGAACGCTGCGGATCAATGAGCGAGGACCGTGAAAAAGGCTCAGGCTGGCGCTGACCTCGAAAGCCAGGGTATGAGGCAGGGCAATGGTGAGTTTTGGGGTGTAACGGAGCATCTCGGCGGCGATGCGACGTACCAGTTGCGCTTCCGCTTCGGGGTTTCTGTCTTGGAGCGCGATGCCGGCGCACAAGGCAAGAGCTGTGTTGCGGCGCATGCCTATCTGCAAGCCATACGCTTGGGCTTCGGGAGTCACATCGCAAATGTGTTCCTGATGCAGGACAGCGGCCAGAGGCGTATCAGCAGGCCAGTTCGGGAAGGCGGCGTCCAGGAGGTGCCGCTGCAGGTAAAGGGCGATCCAGAGGGAGGGCATGGCGTGTAGTCCCGGGATGGGAAGTGTCGGCATGAAGGAAGATGTGGATAGGGCGGTCGCAAGGCGGGCCCCGCCGTTTGACGATGGAGATCTCCAGGCCGCGATGAGCCGGCGCCAGGGCCAGGCGCAAAGGAGCAGGACTGCCGTGGTTCAGGGATGCGCGGGGGCGCAGGAGCACGAACAGGGTGTCGCTGCGTTGGGCCGCAAGATGCAGGCGGCGCAGGCTGAGTGTGGGCAGCTCGGGGAGCCACCCGATCAGCGCGGCGCAGGCGTTGTGCTTGAGCACCTGTTCGCAGGCCCAGAGGGCGTCAGCCGTATTTTGGGGGCGCAGCCAGAACAGCCGGCGATCGGCGCCGGGCCAGTTGTTCCAGCATTGGCTGTTGGGCATGTACGGAGGGGCAAGCAGCATGATGCTGCGCTTTGGCGGTAAAAGAGCAAACGCGGGTTGCAAAAGGCTGATCTCCCCGATGCCGGGCTGGCTGGGAGAGAGTTCGATCAAGACGCCCAGAGGCCAGCCACCTGCAGGCAGCTCCTGGTCGAGCGGCTGGAAGCCTGTGGACGCAATGCGGCAGGAGGGCCGGGCCAACTGGGTGGCCCGCCACAGGGCGGGATGAATGCTTTCAGGGCGTTGCAGAGGCAAGGAGGTGGCGCAGTGCATGGCATGGGGCTTCCTGGGCAATGGGCCGTCGCATAAATTAATTACTGTGTATTTATACAGTATATATCATGTGCTGGAGGAAGACGGGCATGTTTCATGCCATGAAACACCCGGGGTCGGCATTGGGTATATCATGAACACCTATGCACTATTCATGAGTCGTGATGTCAGCGTCTTCCCAACCCCTTTCGCCTGAACCACTGGTCTATGTCCCCGTTTCGGGCAACCCTCGGCAATTGTTCGTGCTTCTGCATGGAGGCGGGGCGGCACCCGCCCAGGTAGAGGCTCTTGACAAGGCGATCAAGCAGCATTTTCCCGATGCCCTGGTGGTGCTTCCCTATGGCGCTTACCCCGACGGCAAAGGTGCCTATCACTGGTTCAAGCAGCAGGGGCTGGACGAGTCCAATTATGTCGGACGGGTGCATGAGGCCTTGCCCGAGCTGGTCGCCTATATCCGCCTGGTTCAGGCCAAGTATGGTTTGAGCGGCGAACACACGGCGCTGGCGGGCTTCGACCAGGGCGCCACGATTGCACTGGAGGCCAGCCTGCTCCATTCCGATCTGGCGGGACGGGTGTTGGCTTTTTCAGGGTGCTACGCGCAATTGCCCAGCATGGCGCCGCCGGCCACCACGCTGCATCTGTTTCATGGGGCCGATGACCCCATCATCCCGGTGAACGACATACGGTTCATGCACAGCCATTTGGCGGATCTGCAGGGTGACGCTACCCTGGATATCGGATCCCGCATCGGCCACGAACTGCATGAGGCCTTGATCCGACAGGCCATCTACCGTTTGCAGACCTGTATCCCCTTGCGCAGTTGGCAGGCCGCGCTCAGTGGGCTGGAGCAAGAAGGGGACCAGGATCAGGATGACAACGACACCGAAGCCGACGACAAAAAGGCGCCGCCAACCCTGCATTGAGCCGGTCAGCGCTCGAGCTCGAAGGGCCAGTCGTGCCGCTGCATCGGCGTGCCGTCCGGCGAGTAGGATATTTCGCTGAAAAAGACCTGTCCGCCGGCATGGATGGCGATCACGGTCGAACAGCGTGTTCCGTAATCTGGGCTGATGATGAAAGGGCTGCTCAGGAGGCGTTCCCGCTCCAGCGACAGCCCTGTTGCCGGCAAGTCATCGTCGGAGGCTTGCGTTCGATCGCGCAGGATCTCGAACAACGGATCGAGCGTGCGCCATAAGTTTTCCCCGGGGGTTCCGCCCAGAGCCTGCCGAAGCCGCTCGGCCTTGGGCCAGGGGGTGTTCAGCAGGTGGTTCGAGACGACATGCCGCCCCTGTTCCAATCGGACAGCCTGGCCCTGAGGTGAACGATTGCTGACGTAGCAGGCACCTTCGAGATCGCCGATGATGAGATTGAAGCCGTTGTACGAGGCGGCTTCGGCTTGAACCGCCCGCGCATAATCCTGAGGAGACTCGTCGCCCATGAGATAACGGCTGCTGAGCGTCCCTCGCGAGGGCGCATGAGGGTCGAAGGAGCCAGGATCCCGGTAGTTGGTCAGAAACGCATAGCGGCCCCGGCGGGTCATGCCCAGCCACGTTCCGCCGGCCTGCGCATCGATGCCGGAAATGATATCCGGCCGCCCGGGCCAAGGGGCCGCGCTCAGGGTCGGCCTGTTGTGGAATTCATCGCGGTTTGCCGCAATGAGCAATGGCCAATCGGGGTGAGTCCGAATGGCCAGGTAGGCGATACACATGAAAGCCGCCGTGCGTCAGAGCAAGGCAAGGCGCGGGCTGTTCTCGACAATTGAACGCATGCGCACCGCGTCACCGATGCGGGAATAGCGTCCGGTGGAGTTCAGGAACACCATGGCGACGTCCCGGTTGTCGATGCGCGTGATCATGACCAGGCATTCTCCGGCTTCGTTGATGAACCCCGTTTTTGAAATCTTGATGTCCCAGGCCTCATTGCGGACAAGGCCGTTCGTATTGTTGTAGACGAGTTGCCGGCCGCTGCCCAAGGCGATTTCGTACTTGTCGTCGGTGGTGTAGCGATGGATCAGTGGTTGCTTGCTGACGGCGCGCAGAAGCTTGGCGAGATCGCGAGCTGTCGATACGTTATTGGCGGACAGGCCGGTCGGCTCGACAAAGTGCGTACTGCGCATGCCTAATGAACGCGCCTTGTCATTCATCGCACGCACGAAGGCGGGCATTCCGCCCGGATAATAGCGCCCGAGAGCATGCGCGGCGCGATTCTCGGAGGACATCAGGGCCAGGTGGAGCATGTCGGCCCGGCTGAGCCGGGTGCCGACCGCCAACCGTGAGCGGGAATGGCGCAGCCGGTCGACGTCTTCATCCGAGATCGTCAGCGTTTCATTCATCGGCAAGCCGGACTCGGCAACGATGAGCGCCGTCATCAACTTGGAGATCGAGGCAATGGGGCGTATTTCGTTGCTGTTTTTGTCAAACAACACCGTTGAAGAGTTCAGGTCGATGGCGAAAGCGGTTTCAGACCGCAGTTGGGCGGCTGCATGAGGGCCCTCGTGGGCCGTGGCGGCCGGGGCGCTGCTGCGGCGCATGGCCACCGGGACTTTTTTCTCTTGGGGTTTACGAAGGTTCTGGCGGGTGATTATCTTGCCGGGCTTGCGCGCCTGCTTGGCGGAGGCGGCGGGTTTGCCGGCAGCGGGCTTATGGCGGCTCGATGGCTGCTGGGCCTGGGCGTTGGCCGCGATGCACACGCTCAAGAGCAAAGTGAGCAAGTACAATAAAGACGTGCGGGTGGTCGCAGGGCGGATGGCGCGCATGGGAGGCTATTTGACAAGATGTTCACGAATGGCACAAATAATAGCAGAAAACAAAAAAACTACCAATCATATTAGCGAGTTACATTGAGTTCTTAAACAGAAAAATCAGCATGAAAGATCACTCCCCCCGAATTGCCGTCATAACCGGAGCCGGAACAGGCATCGGACGAGCCGCGGCCCTGGCCTTGCTGGGCGCCGGCTACCAGGTTGTCCTGGCAGGGCGCAGACCTGAGCCCTTGCATGCGGTGGCCGCCGAATCGGGCGCAGGGGACAGGGCGCTGGTCGTACCCACCGACGTCACCGATGAGGCCGCCGTGGAGCTTCTCTTCGAGGCTTGCGTGCGCCGTTTCGGGCGCCTTGATGTCCTGTTCAACAACGCCGGCATGAGCGCTCCGGCGGTTCCTCTCGAAGACCTGTCCCTCGAACAATGGAAGGAAGTCGTGGATCTGAACCTGACCGGCATGTTCCTGTGCTTGCGCCAGGCGTTCAGGGTCATGAAGGCGCAGTCACCGAAGGGCGGACGCATCATCAACAACGGGTCGATTTCGGCCTATGCCCCCCGGCCGAACTCCATCGCCTATACGGCGACCAAACATGCGGTGACCGGCCTGACCAAGACTGCGGCCCTGGATGGCCGAAAGCACGATATTGCCGTCGGCCAGATCGACATCGGCAACGCCGCCACGGACATGACGGGCCGCATGGCTCAAGGCATACTGCAAGCCAACGGCGAGATCGCCCAAGAGCCTCGCATGGACGTGAACATCGTCGGCCAGTCGGTGTTGTACATGGCCAATCTGCCCTTGGAGGCCAATGTGCTGTTTCATACTGTCATGGCGACCAAGATGCCTTTCGTGGGCCGTGGCTGATCAGGGCTGCTAGCGCTCTTCGTTCAGCGCACGGGCAGAAAGTTGAAGAACAGCAACCCCTGCATGTAGTTGATGCCGATTCTGCGCAGATTCTCATCGAGGAGATTGGCGACCAGGTCCAGCCGGCCGATGATTTGTCCGAATTCCCGCTCGAAGCTCAGGTTGGCCTGCGATCCGGCCATTTCATTGGCCAGGAGCAGGGGCTGGCCCTGAGTATCGCGCCGGTTCGACAACATCCATGCGGCGGTCTCGACATTGCGGGCCGCATTGTAGATGTGCCGTGCATCCAAGGCATCCGAGACATAGAAGCGCGTCCTGCCGCCGTGCGCCGCGATGATGGTGTCCGCCAGGCCGGTGATGAATGCCAGGACCCGGTCTCCGGTGTAACCGGGATCCAGGGCAACGGACAAGAGCTGGACGTCTCTGAAGCCGGCCAGGGATGGCGGCGGCTGGCCGGTCTGGATGGCCAGGCGGCCTTGCTTGATCGCCGTCTCCAGGTCCGGCGACGATTTGCGCCATTGCGATGGATTGCGGCGATACAGTTTTTCGAGCAGCCGCGACAGGCTGTCCAGATTGTCCCGCATCGCAATGGTGACGGTACGATTGAAATCCGTCTGCGCGAATTGATCCGCCGAGAGGTTTTCGTTGTGCGGGCCCTTGTCTGAGGACGGTGCGGGACTGAAGGGCAGTGCGCACCCCGCGAGAGACGCCGAGGTGGACAGCACGGTCACGATCACCGCAATTCGTTTCTTCATTCCGCCTTAGCGCGCCGTCGGCATCATTCGATGTTCTGGGCCTGTTCGCGCAACTGCTCGATGAGCAGCTTCAGGTCGATGGCGGCCCGTGTCACGCTCAGCCCGCTGGATTTGGACCCCAGGGTGTTGGCCTCACGGTTCATTTCCTGAAAAAGAAAGTCCAGGCGCTTGCCGATGCTGCCGGGTTTGCCCTTTGCCGACGGGCTCGAGCCAATTTCGCCGGTTGACAGCAGCAGGCTCAATTCGCTGAGATGCGAACGCAGCCGGGTGAGCTCCTCGGCCACGTCCACCCGCAAGGCGAATAGGGAAGCTTCCTGCGCAATCCGGGCCGACAGTTCTTGACCCGAGATCTGGGCGAAGCCCCCTGGACTGACTGATTCCAGCGTCTCGCGCAGCCGTGTCGACAACTTTTGCTGGTGCTCCTGCAGCAATTGGGGCAGATCGCTTGCCACCTGGTCGACGATGCGGCCGATTTCCCCTGCGTAATCGAGCATGATGCGGCTCAGGCGCAGGCCTTCGCGTTCGCGATTGGACTGCAGTTCGGACAGCGCCCTGGCCACGGCCTCAACGGCCATGGCGTTCCAGGTTTCCGGATCGAAGGCATCGGCGTTGCTGCCCTTGAGCAGCTCGGGCAAAGAGGGCGGCGCCAGGTCGGGGATATGGCGTCGAGCCGTTGAAAGCTGCGCCGCCACGGATGCCAGGTAGGCGTCATCGAGTTCATTGATGGCTTCGGACCGGGTGCGAGCGTAGTTGACCCGGATGTCGATCTTGCCGCGGGTCAGGCTTGCGCCGAGTTTTTCACGCAGCAGGCCCTCAAGCGCGCGCAGGTCGTCCGGCAGCCTGAAGTTCAGATCGAGAAACCGGCTGTTGACGCTGCGTAGCTCGATGACCAGAGTGCCTTCGGGGGATTCGGCGCGGCCCGTGCCGAATGCGGTCATGCTGCGTATCATGTGCGGGGTATCCTGCTGAATTGTCTACAATCACTATTATTGCCCATATTCCTTCATCAGGAGCCTTCGTTGTCATCGTCCCCCATCCAGCGCCCCTCAGGGCGCAGCCCATCGCAATTGCGTCCACTCGTGCTGGAGACCGGCTATACCCGTCACGCCGAAGGTTCCGTGCTCATCAAGGCCGGCGACACGCATGTGCTCTGCAATGCCAGCGTGCTGGATAAAGTTCCGCCGTTCCTCAGGGGACAGGGGCAGGGCTGGGTAACCGCTGAATACGGCATGCTGCCTCGCTCGACCCACACGCGCACCGACCGTGAGGCGGCGCGAGGCAAGCAAAGCGGCCGCACCCAGGAAATCCAGCGCCTGATCGGCCGCAGCTTGCGCGCGGTCTTCGATCTGACCGCCCTGGGTGAGCGCACCTTGCACCTCGATTGCGATGTCCTGCAGGCCGACGGCGGCACCCGTTGCGCCAGCATTACCGGCGCCTGGGTCGCGGCGGCGCTGGCGGTGCGCACACTGACCCGCCAGGGGCTTCTGACGGCGGAACCCATCAAGGACCACGTGGCGGCCGTGTCGGTGGGCATCGTTGGCGGCCACGCCGTGCTGGATCTGGACTATCCCGAGGATTCGGGGTGCGACGCCGACATGAACGTGGTCATGACCGGCGCTGGTGGCTTTGTTGAAATCCAGGGCACTGCCGAAGGCGCTCCCTTCAGTCGCGCCCAGTTGGATCAATTGCTGGGCCTGGCGGGCAGCGGCATTGCCCAGCTTGTCGATATACAGCGCAAGGCGCTTGCTTCCGTTTCGTGAGTTGATCTTCCATGTCTCCCAAGAAAGTCGTATTGGCCTCCAACAACCCCGGCAAACTCAAGGAATTCTCCGCCATTCTTGGCGAAGCGGGCCTGACCATGGTGCCGCAAGGCCAGTTGGGCGTGTCCGAAGCAGACGAACCCTTTGCCACCTTTCTCGAGAATGCATTGACCAAGGCCCGCCACGCCAGTGCGGCCACAGGCTTGCCGGCGCTGGCCGACGACTCCGGCCTTTGCGTCGATGCGCTGAATGGCGCGCCTGGGGTTTATTCGGCGCGATTTGCCGCGTTGTCAGGGGGGGAGAAATCCGATTCGGCCAACAATCGGTTGCTTGTCGATCGGATGAAAGGGGCGGGCGACCGACGGGCCAGTTATGTGGCCGTCCTGGTATACGTGCGCAGCGCAGACGATCCCCGACCCATTTTCGCCGAGGGTGTCTGGCATGGGGAAATCCTGGACGAACCGCGCGGCTCGAACGGCTTCGGCTACGACCCTCATTTCTACCTACCCGATCTGGGCCTGACCGCCGCAGAGCTGGACCCCGCCGTCAAGAACCAGCACAGTCATCGGGCCAAGGCGCTCGCGAAACTGCTGCAGGCTTTGCAAGGCGAGATCCGCGCTTGAAATGATCTACCCGGTTTTCCGCATCCAGCCTGAAGGCAAGCCCCCCGCCGGTCATGAGTCTCCCGTCGTTTCCGGCGTTCACGCGGATGCCGAAGGAAGGCGCGCTGGCCTGTTGTCCAGCTTGCCGCCCCTGGCGCTGTACATTCACGTGCCCTGGTGCGTTCGCAAATGTCCCTATTGCGATTTCAATTCCCATGAGGCCGCGGGCGAAATCCCCGAGGATGACTATCTGGCCGCCCTTCAGGCCGATCTGGAGCAGGCCCTGCCTTTGGTATGGGGAAGGCAGGTCACGTCGATCTTCATCGGAGGGGGAACGCCCAGCCTGCTTTCCGCGTCGGCTGTCGATCGGATGATGGCCATGATACGTGCGCGGCTGAACGTCTGGCCGTACGCGGAGGTCACCATGGAAGCCAACCCTGGCACGGCTGAAGCGGACAGGTTTCGGGAATACGGACGCAGCGGCATCAATCGCATGTCGTTGGGCATCCAGAGCTTCGACGACCGGGCCCTGAGGGCGTTGGGCCGGATTCATGACGCCTCGCAGGCGCGCCGGGCGATCGACGCGGCGCAAAGCGCGGTCGAACGCGTGAACCTGGACCTCATGTTTGCATTGCCGGAACAGACGCTGGCCGGTTGCGAAAGCGACCTTCGAGAGGCGATGGCGTTCGGCACCGGCCATCTTTCCCTGTACAACCTCACGCTGGAACCCAATACGGTTTTTGCCAAGTACCCTCCCAACGTCCCCGACGAAGACCTCAGCGGAGCCATGCAGGAGCTTGTGGCCAACCTTGCCGAAGACTCGGGCTGGCACCGCTACGAGGTTTCCGCTTATGCGCGTACGGGCGAGCGTTGCCGCCATAATCTCAATTATTGGGAATTCGGCGACTATCTCGGCATCGGGCCCGGTGCGCACGGCAAATTGTCCTTCCCCGACCGCATCGTGCGGCAGTCGAGGGTGAAAAACCCTTCGTCCTGGATCGCCAAGGCGTTGGAGGGCAAAGGCGGCCATGTCGCCGAAGATCGCCTGATCCCCATCGAAGACCTACCCTTTGAGTTCATGCTCAACGCCTTGCGCCTCAAGGACGGCGTGTCCGCATCCAGCTTCTTCGAGCGCACGGGCGTTTCGTTGGCTGCTCTGGCGCCGAAACTGGACATCGCGGTCGATAAGGGCCTGCTGTCGCCGGATCCGACGCGATTGCAGGCGACCGAGTTGGGTTGGCGCTTCCTGAATGACCTGATCAGCCTCTTTTTGGACTGATTTCGCCAAAAAAATCTTTTCCGCACCACGTTCTGCCCCATAATGGGGCATTGCACAGTATTGGAGCGTTTGAAACGTCCAGAAGTGCAGGTTGAGGCCTTGTCTGCTCTCTTGAACTTCAGGTTTTTTTTTGCGCAAAAGTTGGCACGGTTATTGCTTTACATCCATCGAGCAGTTTCCGTAATACCCAAATCTTCTCTTTGCCAGGAGCATTTATGTCCACCCCCGAAGATGTTGTTAAGTTGATTGCAGATCGTGAAGTCGCCTTCGTGGACTTCCGCTTCACCGACACCCTGGGACGCGAACACCACATGACGGTGCCGGCCCACTCGGTGGATGAAGAGAAGCTGGAGGCCGGCCAGGCTTTCGACGGTTCGTCGATCGCCGGATGGAAGGGCATCGAAGCCTCCGACATGGTGTTGATTCCCGATTCCCGCACCGCGCGCATGGACCCGTTCCGTGAGGAAAGCACGCTCATCCTGACCTGCGACGTGGTCGAGCCTTCCGACCTCAAAGGTTACGATCGCGATCCGCGCTCCCTGGCCAAGCGCGCCGAGGCCTACTTGAAATCGAGCGGTCTGGGCGACACGGCTTACTTCGGTCCGGAGCCCGAGTTCTTCGTTTTCGACGGTATCACCTGGAACGACGACGCCTCGGGCTGCTTTGTCAAAATCAAGTCTGAAGAAGCTTCCTGGTCCCGCGGCCTGGAGCTGGAGGGCGGCAATCTGGGCCATCGCCCCTCGGTCAAGGGCGGCTACGTCCCGGTCCCCCCAGTCGACTCTTTCCAGGACATGCGCTCCGAAATGTGCCTGCTGCTCGAGCAGCAGGGCGTTCCCGTGGAAGTGCATCACCACGAAGTCGCGGGTCCCGGCCAGTTGGAGATCGGCACCCGGTTCAGCACGCTGGTCGAGCGGGCCGACTGGACCCAGATCATGAAGTACACCATCCATAACGTGGCGCACGTGTACGGCAAGACGGCCACTTTCATGCCCAAGCCTATCGTCGGCGACAACGGTTCGGGCATGCACGTGCACCAGTCCATCTGGAAAGACGGCCAGAACCTGTTTGCCGGCAATGGCTATGCAGGCCTGTCCGAGTTTGCACTGTACTACATCGGCGGCATCATCAAGCACGCCCGTGCCCTGAATGCCATCACCAACCCCGGCACAAACTCCTATAAGCGTCTGGTGCCGCACTACGAGGCTCCCGTCAAGCTGGCTTACTCGGCTCGCAACCGCTCGGCCTCCATCCGCATCCCCTACGTGGGCAGCCCCAAGGCGCGTCGCGTCGAGGCCCGCTTCCCCGACCCGCTGGCCAACCCCTATCTGGCGTTCTCTGCCTTGATGATGGCCGGCCTTGATGGCGTGCAGAACAAGATTCACCCCGGCGATCCCGCGGACAAGAACCTGTACGACCTGCCGCCCGAAGAGGATGCAAAGATCCCGACCGTGTGCGCTTCGCTCGAAGAGGCCATCGCGGCGCTGGACAAGGATCGCGAGTTCCTGACCCGGGGCGGTGTGTTCAGCAACGACATGCTGGACGCCTATATCGAACTCAAGATGGCCGAGATCACGCGCCTGCGCATGACGACGCATCCCGTCGAGTTCGATATGTACTACAGCCTCTGACATGGCCATGGGCGGATCGTGACATCATGATGGACGTGAGTTGTTACGATCTGCTTGCCAGTGCCGTCCTTCTGTTGGACTCGGACGGCATGGTCCAGTATGCCAACGCGGGGGCTGAAGAACTTTTCGGCCTTTCGCGGCGGCAACTGACCGGCGTGGCAGGCCAGGCCCTGTTCATTCCGGACCCCATGCTGGAACCGCGCTTTCAAGATGCCGTCCGTGGCAAGTATGGAGTGCTGCACCAGGACGTAGCCATCCGGAAACTGGGGGCCAGCCATCCTGCCAGCCTGACCCTGGTTCCACTTGAGGGCCAGCCGTGGGCGGCCCTGCTGGAAATCCGGGGCCGGGACCATCAGGGGCAACTCGATCGTACCCAGCAGTTAGGCAAAGAGCTTGCTGTGCAGCGCGAGTCTTTGCGCAACCTCGCTCACGAAGTCAAGAACCCTCTGGGCGGAATACGCGGGGCGGCGCAATTGCTCGAATCCGAGCTGGAAGCCGGTCCGCTGCGCGAATACACGCAGGTGATCATCGCCGAGGCGGATCGCCTGAGCGCACTGATCGACCGCCTCATAGCGCCCCATCAACACGCCTTGGCGCGCAAGCGTTTCAATATCCATGAAATCTGCGAGCGGGTGCACACCTTGCTCAAGGCGGAGTTCGGCACACGGATCGATTTCGTGCGCGACTACGACGCATCGGTGCCGGAACTGCTGGGGGATCCCGAACGTCTGGTGCAGGCGTTGCTCAATATCGCGCGCAATGCAGCCCAGGCTTTGATTGAGGGCGGCGCTGCGGGGGATGCGGCACCTCGCATCGTCCTGCGCACCCGGATCGGCCGCCAGCTAGTGCTGGCGATGCGTCCAGTGCGCATGGGAGTGGTTGTGTCGGTCATCGACAACGGTCCCGGGGTGCCTCAGGACCTGCGCGACAAGATTTTTCATCCATTGGTCACAGGGCGAGCCAGCGGCACCGGCCTGGGCCTGAGTCTGGCACAGGAGTTTGCACAGCAGCACGGAGGTGTCGTTGAGTTCGACTCCGTCCCTGGAAATACGGAATTTCGTCTGGTCTTACCTTTGGAGGGGATATGAAGCCGGTCTGGATCGTCGATGATGATCAGAGCATACGATGGGTGCTGGAAAAGGCGCTGGCGCGTGCGGGTATCCCGACCCAAAGCTTTGCGTCCGCCGACACCATGCTGGCCGCCCTCGAGGACTCCGTTCCCGCCGCGCTGGTCACCGACATCCGCATGCCTGGCAAGGATGGCCTCGCCCTGCTGCAGGAGATCAAGCAGCGCCACCCGCAGTTGGCGGTGATCGTCATGACGGCGTTCACCGACTTGGGCAGCACTGTAGAGGCTTTCCAGAAAGGGGCTTTCGATTACCTGGCCAAGCCGTTTGACGTCAACGAGGCGGTCGCCCTCATCCAGCGGGCGGCGACGTCTTCCTCGGTCCCCGAGCTGGAATCCCCTTCGGCGGTCTCGAGTTCCTCCTCGAGACCGGTGATGATGCAGTCCTCCTCGCCGGCCATGCAAGAAGTGTTCCGGGCGATTGGCCGGCTGGCGATGTCGCCGGCGACCGTGCTCATCACAGGCGAGTCCGGCACCGGCAAGGAACTGGTTGCCCGCGCCCTGCATACGCATAGCCCGCGAGCGCAAGGCCCCTTCGTCGCACTCAATGCCGCGGCCATTCCTCGCGACCTTCTTGAAGCGGAATTGTTCGGGCATGAGCGCGGCGCATTCACCGGCGCGACCCAGATGCGCCGCGGCCGCTTCGAAGAGGCGGACGGCGGTACCCTGTTCCTCGATGAAATCGGCGACATGCCATTCGAGTTGCAGACGCGGTTGTTGCGGGTACTCGCGGAGGGCAGTTTTTACAGGGTCGGCGGCTCTCAGGCGGTTTCGGTCAATGTACGCATCGTCGCCGCGACACACCAGCCGCTCGAACAGCGTGTTGCTCAGGGCTTGTTCCGGGAGGATCTTTTCCACCGTCTGAATGTGATCCGCCTGCGGTTGCCGCCCCTGCGCGAGCGCCGGGAAGACATCCCCGCCTTGATGGAACTGTTCCTGCGGGCGAGCGCCCAGGGACTTGGCGTGCCCATCCGTCACCTGACGCCGCAGGCGCTCAAGGCGATGATGGCTTTCGACTACCCCGGCAATATCCGCCAACTCGAGAATTTTTGTCATTGGCTGACCGTCATGTCTTCGGGCGCGGTGGTGGATCTCGTCGATCTGCCGCCCGAGGTTCAGACCGCATGGAAGCACAGCGGCGCGTCAGGCTCGATCTCGCCGGCGCAGACGGGGGGGCTGCCGTCCGCCGGCCAGGGTGGCTATTCCTGGCTCGATCTCCTGAGCCGCGATGCCCGGTCCAGACTCGAGCGCAATGAGCCCGCCGTGATGGCCACCCTGACACGGGAGTTCGAGGCAGCCCTGATCCGGGCCGCTCTGGCGCATAGCCGCGGCCGGCGCATGGAAGCCGCGCAGAGATTGGGAATCGGGCGCAACACCTTGACCCGCAAATGCCAGGAGCTGGGGCTGGACGACGAGTGACGGTCAGCTTCCTTCGCCGCGCAAATAGGCCTGGGCCCGCTGGGCCATCAGGGCTTCGCGCCGGACGAAGTCGGCGACGAACTCATTGGCGGGATGATTGTGCAGCCCATAGGGGGTGTCCCACTGCACGATTGCGCCATGGCGCATCACGCCGATCCGGTCTGCGATCGCGAAGGCTTCGGCCTGGTTGTGAGTGACCAGCAAGGCCGTATGCCCGGTTTCCTTCAGGATGTCACGGACCTCAAAAGCCAGGCGTTCCCGCGTGTCGATATCCAGGTTCGAAAACGGTTCGTCCAGCAGGAGCAGGTCGGGCTCCGGAGCCAGGGCGCGGGCAAGCGCCACGCGCTGTTGCTGCCCTCCGGACAGCTCATGGGGATACCGCTTGGCAACGGTTTCCAGCCCTACCAGCTCCAGCAATTGCCGTACCCTGTGCTCCTGCTCTCGCCTGTCTCGCCGGCGCAAGCCGAACGCGATGTTCTTTTCGACGGTGAGGTGGGGAAACAGCGCGTAATCCTGGAACATCATGCCGACATTCCGATGCTCCGGCTCGACCAGAAAGCCCGAGGAAGACAAAAGCGCGGTGCCGAGACGTATCTCGCCCGCCTGCAAGGGCTCGAAGCCGGCGATGGCGCGCAGTATCGTTGTCTTGCCGCAGCCGGAGGCGCCCAGCAGACAACCGATATGGCCTTTCTCCAGCGCCATGGAAAAATCCGTGACGATTTCCTGACGGCCTTCGGGGGTGTCGTAAGCCAGGGAGATGTGTGAAACGCTGAGCAATGGTTGCATGGTGTCAATGGCCCGATTTCAGTTGGTGCCGGGCCAGCAGAATGACGGGGAGAAGACCGGCAAGGACAATGGCCAGCGCAGCGACGGCTCCTTCTTCGTAGGTGCCCCGTGCGGCTTCCGCATAAAGCCATGTCGCCAGCGTATCGAAGTTGACCGGGCGCAGGAGCAGGGTGGCGGGCAACTCCTTCATGGTGTCGACGAACACCAGCAAGGCGCTGGCGCCGATGGCCGGCCGCAGCAAAGGCAGATGCACGCGTCTGAACGTGCCGGTGGGGCTTTCGCCCAGCAGTCGGGATGCCTGTTCGAGCGAAGGGGGAATGCGCGCGAGCCCGGATTCCAGGCTGCCGATGGAAATGGCCAGGAAGCGGATGGTGTATGCGGCAATCAGTGCGGTCGAAGACCCCATGAGAATCAATCCGGGCGACATGCCCGTCAAGGATTGCCGCAGCCAGGACAAGGCGTGGTCCAAGCCATTGATGGGCGTCAACAAGGCGATGGCGAGCACGGTGCCGGGAAGCGCGTAGCCCATTGTCGACGCGCGTGCGCAGAGTCCGGCGATCCGTGCAGGGCGACCAGGCCGGGCCCCGCGGGCGGCCCAGGTGACGATCAAGCCACACAGTACCACCACAATGGTCGCAAGCAAGGAGATGCGCACGGTATTGAGGCCGCTTTGCCAAAGCTGCTCCGACACGCCTCCCGTCAGATGAAGGTGCTTAGCGGTTTCGCTGGCCAGATACATGACAGGAACGACGAAGCCGACCACGATGGGCAGCCAGCCCAAGGCCATGGCGAGCAGGGCGGGCCCACCTTCCAGCCGGCGCGCCTGCATTGGGCGCATGCGTTGTGTATTTGAATAACGCTGGCGGCGTCGGCCCCGGCGTTCGGCCATGATGAGAACGACGACCAGGCCCAGCATCGCCAGCGCAATCTGGGCGGCGCCCGCCAGGTCGGATCGGGTGATCCAGGTGCTGTAAATGGAGACGGTCAAGGTTTGCACGCCCAGGAACTCGGATGCGCCAATGTCATTGAGCGTTTCGAGCAGTGCCAGGCTGAGGCCGACGATGATGGCAGGACGGGCCAGCGGCAGAGCGACCCGCAGGAACACGCCGCGGCTGGACAGTCCGAGGATGCGTCCGGCCTCGATGAGATTGGCCGCCTGCGTGGCGAACATGACCCGGGTGCTGAGGTAGACATATGGGTACAGCACGAAACCCAGCAGGAAGATCGCACCGGTCATGGACCGCAGATCGGGAAGGCGGAAGTCGCGAGGGCTGGCGTAGCCAAGCAGGTTGCGAATCAGGCTCTGCACCGGGCCTATGGGATGAAGCACATCCAGATACGCAAAAGCGACGATATAGGTGGGAACGGCCAGCGGCAGAAGCAAGGCCCAGGACAAAATGCGGGATGTCGGAAAGGTGTATGCGGTGACCAGCCATGCCGCTCCCGTGCCGAGGCTGGCCACGAGAACCCCGACCCCGGCCAGAAGAAGGATGGTGTTGGTCAGCGCCTCGGGCAGGACATACCTGATCAGATGCGACCAGTGTCCGGCATCCCCCATCCCTGCCAGCCAGACAAGCGTGGCAACGGGGGCCGCGACACAAATGGCAATCAGCGCGGCCCCTGCGCGCCAGCCCCAACCCGCCTCAAGCCAGGGGCGGGGCCGTTGCGTGCCGGAGTGTGAAGCCTGCAGGGGGAGCGGTTCAGTTGTCGAAGCCAACCTTGTCCACCAATTGGCTGGCCAGCTTGCGATTCTTGGCAATTTCGGCCAGGGGGAGGGGGTCGACCACCAGCGGACCGAAGCTGGCCACGACGGGGTCGAGCTTCACACCGGCACGAACCGGGTACTCATAGTTGGCGTTGGCGTACTTGCTTTGGGCCTTTTCCGAGACCAGGTACTCCAGAAGCTGGATCGCCTCGGCCTTGTGCGGAGCGTGTTTGGCCACCGATGCTCCCGAAATGTTGACGTGTGTGCCGCGGCTCTTCCCGTTCTGGAATGTCGGGCGGATCACCTTGATGGCATCCCCCCATTTGCGGGCATCGGTTCCGGGCTGAGCATTCTTCATGTGGCCGACGTAATAGGCGTTGGCGATACCGACATCGCAGATACCGCCGAGTATGTCGCGCGCGACGTCGCGATCCCCGCCTGCCGCCTTGCGGGCGAGATTGGCCTTGACGCCCCGCAGCCATTTCTCGGTGGCTTCCAGTCCATCGTGGGCAATCATGGCGGAGATCAGCCCCGTATTATAGGGATGCTGACCCGAACGTATGCAGACCTTGCCTTTCCACTTGGGGTCGGCGAAAGACTCGTAGGTGAGAGTGTTGATGTCCAGATCCTTGGCGACATAGGCGATGCGGTCGCGCAGCGACAGAGCATACCATTGCCCCTCGGGATCGCGCAGATTGGCCGGGATGACATCTTCGAGGGTTTTGGAAGATACGGCTTGCGTGACCCCGCCTTGGACGAGATCGACGAGATTTCCGATATCCACCGCCATCAATACGTCGGCCGGCGATTTCTCGCCCTCGGCCTTGACGCGTTCAAGCAAGCCATCTTTGATGAATACGGTGTTTACCTTGATGCCGGTGTCCTGAGTGAAGTCATCCAGAAGAGGCTGGATAAGCTTGGGTTCGCGGGTTGTGTATAAATTGACTTCTGTCGCGTTGGCGCCCGCGGCGAGAAAAGTCAGCCCGGCCGCGGCAAAGGCTCGAAGCAAGGTCATACGGGAAGGCTTGACATGCATTTTGGCTGCATCTCCGGTCAGGGAAAGGACGTCGGCAGCGGACAAATCGCCGGCGTCGGTAAGGGTTTTGGTAATCTAAATAGAAATGATTCTCATGAATGAGACCGAAAAGATAGCAGAGAATTTTATCCAAAACAACTTTACTTAAAAAAAAAGAGCGTGTACGCTATATCCTAAGCAAGTTTGATCTACCTCAATCAATGGTCTGATCGTTTCGGCCAGGGTGGTTCAAAAGCTTGACACATGCCAGAAAACCATTGAACCATTACGCAGTAAATGCCCGATGCTTAGCAGAAAAATGATCACCCCCCTTCATGGCGGACCTGCTGCAGATAAGGTAAAATTGCGCGGTTGAATTGTTTCGGAATGTGGTTCGAGGCTGGTGCAAATTAGCGTGTTTGCACTCTTTTTTATCCAGCTCAGGTGTTGGTTCAAGCCTTCTTACATGACATCCGGGGCTCTTTGTAAAGACTAGGACTATGGCTGCTTTTAATTCTGAACAGGTTCTGAGCGTTCACCACTGGAACGACACGTTGTTTTCCTTCACGACAACCCGCGATTCCGGTCTGCGCTTTCACAACGGTCATTTCGTCATGCTGGGCCTCGAAGTCGAAGGCAAGCCGCTGATGCGCGCTTACAGTATCGCCAGCGCCAACTACGAGGAAAATCTCGAATTTCTCAGCATCAAGGTTCCGAACGGGCCCTTGACGTCGCGTCTGCAGCATCTGAAAGTCGGGGATTCGGTCCTGGTCAGCAAAAAGCCGGTGGGCACGCTGGTGGTCGACGACCTCAAGCCCGGCAAGAATCTCTATTTGTTCGCTACCGGCACCGGCCTGGCTCCTTTCATGAGCATCATCAAAGATCCCGATGTCTACGAACGATTCGAAAAAATCGTCCTGCTGCACGGTGTCCGTTATGTCAGCGAACTGGCTTACTCGGATTACATCCAGAACGAGTTGCCCAACAACGAATACTTTGGCGACATGATCCGGGAGAAGCTCATTTACTACCCGACAGTCACGCGCGAGCCTTTCCGCAATTCGGGACGCATCACCACCCTGATTGAAAACGGCAAGCTGTTCGAGGATACCGGCTTGCCCCCTCTCAACCCCGAAACGGATCGGGCCATGCTGTGCGGCAGTCCCGCCATGCTGGCTGAAATCTGCACCATGCTCGATTCACGTGGTTTCGTGGTCTCTCCGGGCGTGGGCGAACCCGGCGATTACGTCATCGAACGCGCTTTCGTCGAGAAATAAACACCCCTTCCGTTGCCGGCCCAGTCATGGCCGGGCGGTCTACCCCCTGCGGAACCCGCGGGCCGTCTCCGTCACTCGAGAGCGGTTCCCGCCGGGGCAGGGGGCTTTTTATTTTTGCTATAGATGTTTAAACTCTGATAGGTTACTACTCAACCTTCACGGATCCCACATGTCCAAGCAAATCATTCATACCGATGCCGCTCCCGCGGCAGTGGGCCCATATTCGCAGGCCGTGGCAGCTCCGACCGGCAGGACCATCTATCTTTCCGGGCAGATCGGTCTTGAGCCGGGCACGGGCGAGCTCGTATCAGAGAATTTCGAGGGCCAGGTTCGCCAATCGTTCGCCAATATGCAGGCTGTGATCGAGGCGGCGGGCGGCACGCTGAACAGCATCGTGAAACTGACCCTGTTCCTGACCGATCTGAGCAAATTCGCCAGCGCCAACGCCATCATGGCCGACATCATTCCCCAGCCATTTCCTGCGCGTTCCACGGTGGGTGTTGCCAGCCTGCCCAAAGGGGCGCAATTCGAAGTCGAGGCGGTCATCGTGGTCTGATCGGCCGGCGATCAGCCCGCGCATTCCTTACCATGGCCAGCCCACCCCTCGGCCGGAGCGAGTCGACTCTTGCGCAGAATGGGGCTGCAAAGCGCCAGGACTCGCTGGAGCGCCGGTTTCAGCGTCTCGGCCTCGTCGAGCCCCGCGATTTCATCGTGCATCTTCCCCTGCGCTACGAAGATGAAACGCGCGTGCTGCCCATCGCCTCGTTGCGGCCGGGGCAAACGGGCCAGGTCGAGGCCGAGGTGTTGCACAGCGAAGTCCAGTATCGTCCGCGACGCCAGCTTTGCGCACGTGTCGCGGACGACAGCGCCGAGTTGAGTTTGCGATGGCTCAATTTTTATCCCAGCCAACAGAAGCAACTTTCCACCGGCGCCAGATTGCGTATCCGGGGGGAAATGCGCAGCGGCTTCCATGGACCGGAAATGGTCCATCCCCGCATTTCATCCGTGAACGCGGCCTTGCCGACGGCCTTGACGCCTGTGTATCCGACGACGGATGGCCTGTCCCAGGCGAGCTTGAGGCGCGCCATCGACGGCGCCCTGCGGGAAGCGGATCTGGACGATACGCTGGATGATGAGATCCGCCGGCGTTTCGGACTGATGGAGTTCGCCGCGGCAATACGCATGCTCCACCATCCGCCGCCGGATATCGGGCTGGAGGATCTCTACGAGCGTGGCCATCCCGCATGGCGGCGGATCAAGTTTGATGAACTTCTCGCCCAGCAGCTTTCTCTGGCAATGGCGCGTGCCGCCCGGCTCCAGCAAAGAGCCCGTCCTCTGCCTGCCGTCCAGAGTGGACTGGTCGATGCCTTGCGCGGCAGTCTGCCTTTTGCGCCGACTGCAGCACAAGACCGGGTGATGCGTGAAATCTCGGCGGACCTGGCCAGGGCGTTTCCGATGCATCGCTTGCTGCAAGGCGACGTCGGCAGCGGCAAGACCGTCGTGGCCGCCCTGGCGGCGGCTCAGGCCATCGACGCGGGGGCACAGGTCGCGCTCATGGCGCCAACGGAAATCCTGGCGGAGCAGCATTTCGGCAAGCTGGCAGCGTGGCTGCAGCCGCTCGGCGCAAGGATCACATGGCTGACAGGCAGCCTTGGAACGCGCCAGCGCCGGCAGGCCACCCAGGATATCGCATCGGCCAATGCCGATCTGGTGATCGGTACTCAGGCCCTGATCCAGGAGAAAGTGGAGTTCGCCCGGCTGGGCTTGATCATCCTGGACGAACAACATCGTTTCGGTGTCGGGCAGCGCCTGCAACTGAGCCGTAAAGGCGAGGATGCCGCGCTCATTCCGCATCAATTGAGTATGAGCGCCACTCCGATTCCACGGACACTGGCCATGACTTTTTTTGCCGATCTGGATGTGTCGGTCATCGATGAGTTGCCGCCGGGACGCAGCCCGGTGGTCACCAAGCTGTTCTCCGATCAGAGGCGCGAAGAAGTCGTCACCCATGTGGCGAAGGAAATCCAGGCCGGCAGACAGGCTTACTGGGTGTGCCCACTGGTCGAGGAAAGCGAGGCGCTGCAATTGCAGACGGCCGTCGATACCCATGCGTGGCTGGCCGGCGCATTGCCGCAGGTACGGGTGGGCCTGGTTCACGGCCGCCTCAAACCTGATGAGAAAGCCCTGGTCATGGAGCAGTTCCGCAGCGGCGAGCTGCAGGTCCTGGTGGCCACGACCGTCATAGAAGTGGGTGTGGATGTGCCCAACGCATCGCTGATGGTGATCGAACACGCGGAGCGCTTCGGCCTGGCCCAATTGCACCAGCTCCGGGGCAGGGTGGGGCGGGGCAGTGCGCAATCGGTATGCGTACTCATGTATCAGTCGCCACTGTCGCAGGTTGCCCGGCAGCGCCTGCGGGCCATGTATGAGACCTCGGACGGCTTTGAAATCGCGCGGCGTGACCTCGAACAGCGAGGGCCGGGCGAGTTCCTTGGAGTACGGCAATCGGGAGTGGCGATGCTGCGCTTTGCGAACCTGGAGACCGATGCCGAACTCACGGCTCAGGCGCAGGAGCTGGCACGCGAGTTGCTGACCGGGCGTGCGGAGGTGGCGCGACGGCATATGGATCGCTGGATGCGGGGCAGGCAGGACTTTCTCCGCACCTGAACCACGGTGCCGGATCCTGATTTTCAGGCAAGGCATCGGGCCAAATAACACAACAATGCAAACGATTCGACTAGGAGCGACAGAGGCATGACACTGACGGAGTTGAAGTACATCGTGGCGGTGGCGCGCGAGCGTCACTTCGGAAGGGCGGCCGATGCCTGCTTCGTCAGTCAGCCCACTTTGTCCGTGGCCATACGCAAGCTCGAGGAGGAGCTTGGCGTGGTCCTGTTCGAGCGCGGAGGAACGGAAGTCGGAGTCACGCCCATCGGCGAGCTGGTCGTCAGCCAGGCCCAGCGCGTACTCGAAGAAGCGACCAATCTCAAGGAAATCGCCCGTCAGGGCCATGACCCCTTGGCGGGCCCTTTGCGCGTGGGCGTGATCTACACGATCGGGCCCTATCTGCTGCCCAGACTGGTCCCGGCGCAGATCGAGCTCACACCGCAGATGCCGCTCATCCTTCAGGAGAATTTCACGACGCGCCTGATCGAATTGCTGCGCCAGGGCGAAATCGATTGCGCCATCGTGGCCCTGCCGATACCGGATTCGGGGCTTGTGGTGCAACCCCTTTACGACGAGCCCTTCTTCGTCGCAGTCCACAAGCACCATCCCTGGGCGTCGCGCAAAGAAGTGTCAGCTTCCGACCTGAAGGAAGAAACCATGCTGTTGCTCGGTGCGGGGCACTGCTTTCGCGATCAGGTGCTCGAGGTCTGTCCGGAGCTTTCGCGTTTCTCGGCGTCGAGCGAAGGCATCCAGCGCACGTTTGAAGGTTCTTCTCTTGAAACGATCCGGCACATGGTGGCGGCCGGTGTCGGGATAACCGTCCTTCCCGCGAGTTCCCTGGCCGCGCATTCGCCTCAGAACGACCTGCTGACCTATGTGCCTTTCAGCAAGCCCGTGCCGGACCGGCGTGTCGTACTCGCCTGGAGAAAAAGCTTCCCACGGCCCACGGCCATCCATGCCCTGGTGCAGGCCATCCGCAATTGCCAGATGCCCGGAGTGACTTACCTCGATGGCGACGACGGCGCGACGGGCTGATCAGGCCGGTTTGCCGCAACAGGCATGATATGCTTGACGGGCATTCTTCCCTACCAATCTCAGCGAGGTGAGCATGAGCAAGAACTCTTCGAAATCGCAAGGCAAGTCCGAACAAGGTGTGATGATCGACATCGGCATTTCGGAAAAAGACCGCGCCGATGTGGCCCATGAGCTTTCCAAGATGCTGGCGGATTCCTACACTCTGTACCTGATGACGCACAATTTCCACTGGAACGTCACCGGGCCGCAGTTCAACACGCTGCATCAGATGTTCATGGGGCAGTACACCGAAGAGTGGCAAGCGCTCGACAGTATCGCAGAGCGCATCCGCGCCCTGGGCCACTATGCGCCAGGCACATACGCCGAGTATGCGCGTCTGTCGTCCATCAAAGAGCCCCAATCGGTGCCGGCCGCTGACGAAATGATCCTTCTGCTGGTCAAGGGCAACGAAGCCGTGGCCAAGACGGCACGTGCGGCCCTCAAGCGCGCCGATGGTGCCAATGATCAGCCTACCGTTGATTTGCTCACGCAGCGGCTCGATATCCACGAGAAAAACGCCTGGATGCTGCGCAGCCTCTTGCAGTGACCGAGGCAGCCCCATGCCAATGACCTCCTTGCGGTCCCTGATCCTGGCGGCTTCGTTATTGGCGCTTTCAGGGGCGGTCCACGCCGAAGACGCACTGCGTATCGCCGTGGTCGGTCCCGTGACGGGCTCCAACACGCAGTACGGCGACATGGTGCGGCAGGGTGTGGATACGGCGATCGACCGCATCAACGCCTCTGGAGGCGTCCTGGGCCGCCCCTTGCGTGCCGTCGTGTATGACGACAAGTGCGAGTCCAAGGAAGGTCCCGTCGTGGCCAATCGGGTCGTGAACGACGGTATCGGCTTGGTCGTGGGGCATGTCTGTTCGGGGCCCACCATTGCGGCCGCGGGCATTTACGATGCCGAAGGGGTACTCATGGTGACGCCTTCGGCCACCGCGCCCGCGGTGACTCAGGGCAAACGATACACCAGCATTTTCAGGACCATCGGCCTGGACAGCCAGCAGGGCCCTGCCGCAGCGCACTTTATCGCCGATCAGGTCAAGCCCGCAAAAGTCGCCATCCTTCATGACAAACAGTCCTATGGATTCGGCATCGCCAGCGCGGTGCGCAAAGGGCTGGAAGAGGCTGGCGTCACTGTTGCCCTGTTCGAAGGCCTCAATGCCGGCGACAGCGACTATTCCGCCGTGATCACGCGCCTCAAGACCGCCGGGGTTGATTTCATCTATTTTGGCGGCTATTACCCCGAAATGGGACTGCTCCTTCGGCAGGGGGCCGAGCAGGGGCTCAAAGCCCGTTTCATGGGGCCCGAGGGCGTCGGCAACCAGGGCATCAATCAGATTGCCGGCAATGCGGTCGAAGGCATGCTGCTTACCTTGCCGGCCGACGCCACGCAAGATACCGCGAACGCCGACGTCGTCAAGGCCTTCCGCGACAAGGGACGAGACCCTGGCGGCGCGTTCCAGTTTCCCGCCTATGCCGCCGTCCAGGCCATTGCCCAGGGCGTGAAGGCCGTGGGCAGCGACGACCCCTCCAAGGTCGCCGCCTGGCTGCACGGCCATGCCGTGAATACCGTGCTGGGTGAGCTCTCCTGGAGCCCCCAAGGGGATCTCAACGATTTCAGGTTTTCAGTCTATGTCTGGCATGCCGACGGCACCAAGACTCTCTCTCCGTCAATAAAAAACAACCCATGAACCAGGAACTCCAACTCGCATTCATCGGCGGGGGCAATATGGCGACAGCGCTGGCCTCCGGTCTCATCGGAAAACGCTGCGGCGCGGGCGATGTGCATGTCATCGACATTGATCAGGCCTCCCGCGAGCGTTGGCGCGCACAAGGCTGCACAGTGGCAGAGGCCCCCGATGCCGCCTTGTCCTCGAAGCGGGTCTGGATCTTCGCCGTCAAGCCGCAAGTCATGCGGGACACCGTGGCCAGTTGCAAGCCCTTCCTGCAGTCCGACACCCTGATCGTCAGCATTGCGGCCGGCATTGAAAGCGCCAGCCTTGCCCAGTGGCTGGGCACTCCGGACCAGCCCTGGACCCGGCTGGTCCGATGCATGCCGAACACGCCCGCGCTGATCGGCGCCGGGGCGAGCGGATTGCTGGCCCTGCCGGGGGTATCCGACGATGACAAAGCGGTTGCGCAGCAGATTTTCAAATCGGTCGGCCAGTTCGTCTGGGTCGACTCCGACCGCCAGCTCGATGCCGTCACGGCGCTTTCAGGCAGCGGGCCGGCCTACGTCTTTCTGTTTCTCGAGGCGCTCATCGATGGCGCCGTGAAACTGGGCCTTCCGCCGGGCCAGGCCCGGACGCTGGCTCTGGCAACCCTGAACGGGGCAACGCAACTGGCGGCGCTGTCGCACGAATCCCCGGCCACGCTGCGCGAGCGGGTGACCTCCAAGGGCGGCACCACGGCGGCGGCGCTCGATGTGTTCAACGGCGGCGGCCTGACTGCCCTGGTCGAACAAGCCATGAAGGCCGCCTACGATCGGGCGGCCGAGCTTTCGCGGGACTTCGCACGATGATCCGCGCTGTCGTCCTGTTCAATTCGCTGCACAGGCCGTCGCCATCTCTCAACGACGGCCTGCACGCCTAGAACGCATGGCGGACTTCGTCCCCCAACTGCTGCAGCAATTGTTCAATGGCCTTTCCCTGGGGGCCATCTATGCGCTGATCGCCATTGGTTACACGATGGTCTATGGCATCGTCGGCATGATCAACTTCGCCCATGGCGAAATCTACATGATCGGCGCCTATTCCGGCCTGGTTGCCCTGGCCGCCCTGGGGCCGGCCACGGGCCTGCCTCTGCTTGCGGTATTGCTGATCATGCTGCTGGCGGCCTCCGTCGTTGCGGGCGCGTATGGCTACGCCGTCGAAAAAATCGCCTATGCTCCCGTGCGGGGCGGACACAGGCTGGCTCCGTTGATCTCGGCCATCGGCATGTCCATCTTTTTGCAGAACTGGGTGGCGCTCGGGCAAGGGGCGCGCGATCTCGCCGTTCCTGCGCTGTTGCCTGGCGGGCTCAGCATTCATGCCGCCGGCGGATTTGTGGTGACGGCCTCCTATGCGCGTCTGCTCATCATCGGTGTCACCGTGGCACTGATGATCATCCTTACGCTGTATATCAGCCGCTCCCGCATCGGCCGCGCCTCACGCGCCTGCTCGCAGGATCTGCAGATGGCGAGCCTGCTCGGCATCGATACCAGCCGGGTGATTTCGTACACTTTCATCATCGGCGCCGTACTGGCTGCCGTCGGCGGCGTGCTGGTCGCCCTGGCCATCGGCAAGCTCAACCCATTCATAGGGTTTGTGGTCGGCCTGAAGGCATTCACCGCAGCGGTATTGGGCGGCATCGGCAGCATACCGGGCGCCATGCTGGGCGGCGTCCTGCTGGGCCTGGCGGAGACACTCGCCGCCGCCTATCTGTCGCCCGAATACAAGGACATCGTCGCGTTCTCCGTTCTGATCGCCGTGCTCTTGTTCCGGCCCAGCGGCTTGCTCGGGCGCCCCGAAGTGGAGAAAGTATGAAACCGGGCATCACGCACGCCGGTCTTACCGCCGTGTTGGCCGGGGTCATGCTGGCGCCGGTCTTTGGCCTTCGGCTTGTCGGGTCCGGCACGGGAATCCGTCTTGAAGCCGACTGGACCCCGATCGTTCTGGGCATGGCGCTGGTCTTCCTGTTCCAATTGGCGCGCGATGCATTGGGGCAGGCGTTTGCCGGCTGCCTTGAGAAGTTGCCGCCCAGGCCCACGCCTTCGCGGCAGGTTCTGCAAGGGGCCGGGCTGGCCCTGCTGCTGGGGGCATTCGTCCTGCCTTTTGCCGGCGACCGGGCGCAGATCGACATTGCCACCCTGGCATTGATCTACATCACCCTTGGCCTGGGCCTGAATATTGTGGTGGGCTTTGCAGGTTTGCTGGATCTGGGCTATGTGGGGTTTTACGCCATTGGCGCCTACACCTATGCCTTGCTGTACCAATGGGGCGGCTGGGGTTTCTGGCAAGCCCTGCCGGTGGCGGGCGCCATGTCCGCCTTGTTCGGCTTCCTGCTCGGGTTTCCGGTTCTCAGGTTGCGTGGCGATTATCTTGCCATTGTCACGCTGGGGTTCGGCGAAATCATCCGCTTGCTGCTCACCAACATGTCGGCGCTCACCAACGGCCCGGACGGCATATCGGGTATCGCCAAGCCGGAGTTTCTCGGGCATCCGATGACCCGCCGCGCACCCGAGGGCAGCGTCACTTTCCACGACTGGCTGGGTCTGGGCTTCAACACACAGCACATCCTGATCTACATGTATCTGATCGCGCTGGGGCTGGCATTGTTCAGCCTGTTTTTTACCTGCCGCCTGCAGCGCATGCCCATAGGGCGGGCCTGGGAGGCCCTGCGTGAAGACGAGATCGCCTGCCGCTCTCTGGGGTTGAACCCGACACGCATCAAATTATCGGCGTTCACGCTCGGCGCATTGTTCGCAGGATTCGCCGGCGCACTGTTCGCCGCACGGCAAGGGCTTGTCAATCCGGAGTCTTTCACCTTCGTCGAATCGGCGCTGGTGCTGGCCATCGTGGTCCTCGGAGGCATGGGTTCCCCGGCCGGTGTCATTCTTGCGGCGGTTCTCCTGACTGTGCTGCCTGAGCTGGCTCGTGGCCTCCTGGAGTATCGGATGCTTATTTTCGGGCTCGTCATGGTCTTGATGATGCTGTGGCGACCGCAAGGACTGATTCCCGCGCGTCGCCCGAAGCTGGAGTTGCCGCGATGACCCCGGCGCTGTTGCAGGTCGAAGGCCTGCGCATGCGGTTTGGGGGGCTATGGGCGATCGACGACATCGGTTTCCAGGTCCGCCAAAATGAAATTTTCGCCCTCATCGGACCAAATGGCGCCGGCAAGACCACCGTCTTCAACTGCATCGGCGGCTTCTACCGGCCCACGCAGGGACGAATTTTCCTGGACGAGCGCCCGGTAACGGGGCGCCCCAGTCATTGGATGGCCAGACAAGGGGTGGTGCGCACGTTTCAGAACATACGGCTGTTCCGAAACCTGACGGTTCTTGAAAACCTGCTGGTCGCTCAGCATCGCCATCTTAAAACCGGTTTGTTGCCCGGTCTCTTCGGCCTGCCCTCGTATCGGGCCGCGGAACGCCAAGGCCTGCGTTCGGCCATGGCTTGGCTGGACCGTATGGGTCTGGCTGACCACGCCCAACGGCAAGCCGGCAGTTTGCCTTATGGATTACAGCGCAAGCTGGAAATCGCCCGCTGCATGATCACCCGTCCAAGGCTGCTGCTGCTCGATGAACCCGCCGCGGGTCTGAATGCCACGGAAAAGTCCGAATTGAGCCGATTGATCGAAGGCCTCAGGCGGGAACACGGCATTGCCATCCTTCTGATCGAACACGACATGGGTCTGGTGATGGGCATTTCCGACAGCATTCTCGTCATGGAGCAGGGGCGCCCGATCGCGCTGGGCATGCCCGATGCCGTGCGTACGGATCCGCGCGTCATCAAAGCCTATCTGGGAGAGGCGTAGATGCTCAGGCTTGAACAGGTGCACGCGCATTACGGAGCGATCCGGGCGCTGGAAGGGGTGAGCCTCGAAGTCAGGGAAAGGGAGGTCGTCGCCTTGATCGGGGCCAACGGCGCCGGCAAGACCAGCACACTGATGACGATCTGCGGCACGCCCCGCGCGAGTGCGGGGCGCATCCTTTTCGAAGGCGAGGACATCACCGGCTTGCCGACGCACGAAATCATGCAGCGTGGCCTCGCCATCTCGCCCGAGGGCCGGCGGGTGTTCGGGCAGTTGAGCGTCGCCGAAAACCTCAGCCTGGGTGGTTTCCATCTGAACGCGGCTCAGATCCGACGGGGCATGGACTATGTGCATGGCCTGTTTCCCCGCCTGCTGGAACGACGTGAGCAGCGAGCGGGCACCTTATCGGGCGGTGAACAGCAGATGCTGGCGATCGGCCGGGCGCTGATGAGCCGGCCGCGTTTGCTGCTGCTGGACGAACCGACGTTGGGCCTGGCTCCTCAGATGATCAAGGTTATTTTCGACACCATCGCTGAGATCCGGTCTTCAGGCGTCACCATCCTGCTGGTGGAGCAGAATGCCGCCAAGGCTCTTCAGGCCTCCAATCGGGGCTATGTGCTGGAGAACGGCCGCATCGTCATGGTCGGAGAAAGCCTGAGCCTGCTTCAGGATGATGCCCTGAGAAAGGCCTATCTCGGCGGATAGACGGGCGGCACGGCGGGTTCATTGCCAGCCGTAGCGCCTGATGTAGAAGGCCTTCATGGCCTGCGTCGCCACCATGTAGCCGGCCAGAATCAGCGGCAGAAACAGGAAATAGGACAGCGGCAAGGCTTGCAGCCTGAAGTTCTCTGCCAGGGGCCCCATGGGCAGGAACACACCCGTCGCCATGATCAGGCCGGTCATGACGAGCAGCGGGGTCGCCGCGCGGCTCTGTATGAACGGGATCCTGGGTGTGCGGATCATGTGCACGACCAGTGTTTGCGTGAGCAGGCCCACGATGAACCAGCCTGACTGGAACAGCGACTGCATTTCGGGGCTGTTGGCCTTGAAGACGAACCACATCAGGCCAAACGTGACGATATCGAAAATGGAGCTGATCGGGCCGAAGCACACCATGAACCTTCCGATGTCCGCCGGCTGCCAGCGTTGAGGCTGGCGCAGCAGCGTTTCATCCACATTGTCAAATGGGATGGCGATCTGCGAGACGTCGTAAAGCAGGTTCTGCACCAGCAATTGCAGCGGCAGCATGGGCAGGAACGGCAGAAAGGCCGATGCCACCAGGACGGAAAACACATTGCCGAAGTTGGAGCTGGCCGTCATCTTGATGTATTTGAGCATGTTCGCAAAGGTTCGGCGGCCCTCCTGGACACCCTGTTCCAGCACCATCAGGCTGCGCTCCAGCAGAATGATGTCGGCGGCTTCCTTGGCAATGTCCACGGCGCTGTCCACCGATATGCCGATATCGGCGGCACGCAGTGCCGGCGCATCGTTGATGCCGTCGCCCATGAATCCGACCACATGTCCGCTTGCCTTGAGCCGGCGCACGATACGCTCTTTGTGCTCCGGCGACAGCCGGGCGAAGATGCTGTGCGTGCGTACGGCCTGAGTCAACGCCTCGTCATCCATCTGTTCGATCTGCCCGCCCAGCAGGACGCCCTGGTTGGCCAGGCCGACCTCGCGGCAGATCTTGGCGGTCACGAGTTCATTGTCGCCGGTCAGCACCTTCACCGTGATGCCATGCTCCGTCAAGGCCTTGAGCGCGGGCGCCGTCGACTCCTTTGGGGGGTCCAGGAAGGCGACATAGCCAGCCAGCGTCAGGTCGCATTCGTCGGAAAGCCCATAATTGAGTTTCACCGCAGGCAGCTCTTTGGTGGCAACGGCCACGACGCGCAGACCTTGCTCATTCAGCTCGCCCGCCACTTCCCTGATACGGGCGAGCAGGTCGGGAGTCAGCGGCTCATTCTTGCCGTCGTGCCGCACCTGGGTACAGAGGGTGAGCATTTCCTCCAGAGCCCCCTTGGTGATGAGCAGATGACGGCCAGCTTCGGCCGCGACAATGACCGACATGCGGCGGCGCGTGAAATCGAAGGGGATTTCGTCGATCTTGCGAAAGTTCAGGGCGGGAACCAGTTCGCGCTGAACCTCGGCATGCTCCAGCACGGCGACGTCCAGCAGGTTCTTGAGCCCAGTCTGGTAGTAGCTGTTCAGATAGGCCATTTCGAGGACCTCGTCGGAGTCCTGTCCCCAGATGTCGACATGCTGTGCAAGAAAGATCCTGTCCTGCGTCAGGGTCCCGGTCTTGTCGGTGCACAGCACGTCCATGGCGCCGAAATTCTGGATCGCGTCCAGGCGCTTCACGATGACCTTCTTGCGCGACAGGAACACGGCGCCTTTTGCCAGGGTCGAGGTCACGATCATGGGCAGCATTTCAGGCGTCAGGCCCACGGCGATGGACAAGGCGAACAACAATGCCTCCATCCAGTCGCCCTTGGTGAAGCCATTGATGAGGAACACCAAAGGCGCCATGACGAACATGAAGCGGATCAGTATCCAGCTCACGGTGTTGACGCCGGCCTGGAAAGACGTTTGCTCCCGGCTGGTCGCCGTCACCCGGTTGGCCAGCGCTCCGAAATAGGTGGCATTGCCGGTGCTCAGGACAATGGCCGTGGCCGAGCCGGACACGACATTGGTGCCCATGAAGACGATGTTCTCCAGCTCGAGCGGATTCGCGACGTCGGTGTTGCGCTGCACGGCAAATTTCTCGACCGGCAACGATTCACCGGTCATCGCCGCCTGGGACAGGAACAGATCCTTGGCGGTGAGTATCCGGCAATCCCCCGGCACCATGTCACCCGCGGAAAGGAGGATCAAATCCCCCGGGACCAGTTGCCTGATGGGTAGCTCCTGGCGATGCGCATCGTTGACACGCAGATGAACCCCGAAATAGACCTCGGCCTGCCTGGATGCCTCTTCGGAAAGATCGCGCCGGATGACAGTGGCCGTATTGCTCACCATGGCCTTGAGGGCATCGGCCGCCTTGTTGGAGCGCGCCTCCTGCCAGAAACGGAGCAAGGTCGACAGGACCACCATGGTCCCGATGACCATGGTTGCCCGGACATCCTCGGTGGCGAAAGAAATGACCGCAAGCAGAGTCAGGAGCAGATTGAAGGGGTTGGCATAACAATGCCATAGATGCCGCCACCACGGCAGGGGCTTCTCGTGCTCCACCTCGTTCAGGCCGACGCGTGTGCGAATCCGTTCGGCCTGGGCTTCGGTCAGGCCGTTGCGGTTGCTCTCCAGGCGTGCGATTAGGGCATCGATATCAGCCAATGCGCTGCTGATAAGCTTGCCTGCGAGCGGGCTGGGCATTTCCCGGCTGACGCCGGTCCGAGGCAGGCTTTCCAGCAAGGCCAGGCGGCGAAAGTGCCGGGTGATGTGGCGAGTGCGGGCAAAGCCGGCGAAGAATTCCTTGAGGCTGCGAAACTGCATTCTGTCCTCCTGCACCAGAAAAGGTGCGCACAGATGCACGCCCACCGACAGTTCGTGCCGGACGTGCACATGATGACACACACCCGAAAAGGGCGGTGCAACTAAAAAGACGGGGAGGGGAACACGGCGCCTCGGTGTGGGGGGAGGGCCAGTGCCGCCTCTTGCCAGGGACAAGACAGCGGCACAAATAGACCGCGCTATCTTGTCAGTAAAAGACCGGACCGGGCCGGCTTGGGCTTACTAGAACAAGGGTCCATGCGGGGTAATCTCCAAATATCGCGTTTCGGGCGGAATTTTAACGCCCGAAACCTTTAAACAGGCTGAAAACGGCCTGCGTGCTTTGAACTTGTTGTCAACAGCCGAATGCGCGGCTTGCGATCAGGCCAGCCCTTGCTTGGTCAGTGCGTTGCGCACCCCCGCGTCGGAGTCCATGCGGTCGTAATAGGCGGCCAGATTGGGCATGCCCTGCAGCGACACGTTCTTGATCTTGGTCCAGCGCATGACGGTATAAAGATAAGGATCGGCAACCGACCGCTGCCCCGCGATGTAATCCTTGCCGTTCAATTGCTTGTCGGCCACGCCGAACAGGAACTGCACCCGCTCTGCGCTTTTGTTTGTCAGGATCTCCTGTACTTTCGCATCGTCCGAATAAGACGGTGCGCTGAACAGCATCGAGAAAGTGCGGTGCAGATCCGAGTTGCAGAAGGACAGCCAGCGCCGTACCTCTGCACGCTCTTCAGGAGTGCCGCCCATCAGGGCTGAGTCACCCTGTTTCTCGACGAGATATTCCATGATGGCGGGCACCTGGGTCAGTTTAAGCGCGCCATCGGCGAGCACAGGGACCGACCCCACGGGGTTCAGAGCGAGAAATTCCGGCGACTTCAAGGCCGAACGATCCACGTTCTCCAGTTCGTAGGGCGTGCCCAGCCATTCGAGAAGAATCTGCGGGGCCAGAGGGCAGGCGCCCGTCATGTAATACAGTTTCATTGCGCATCCTGTAATCTGAGTTTGAAAGTTGAAGCCGGCCGCGACGTTGCGGGCGCCACCCATTCTATCGCCAAGTCGGGCGGGCGATGTACAGTATCGTCACTGTCCAATTACCACGCATCTCGCATGTCCCAAGGCCCGACCAAGATTGTTTTTCTCGACCGCAACACGATCGCCCCGCAAATCGCATTGCGTGCGCCCGGTTTTGCGCACGACCTGGTGATTCACGGGCAGACCTCAGCCGATGAGCTCATTCCTCGCCTGGCCGACGCCGAAATTGTCATCACCAACAAAGTCAGGCTTTCACGCGAAGCCATCGACCAGGCCCCCGGATTGCGCATGGTGGCCGTTGCCGCCACAGGGACGGACGGCATCGATCTTGCCGCCTGCCGGGACAGGGGGATCGTGGTGTCCAACATCCGCGATTACGCGGTGCATGCGGTGCCCGAACACACCTTCGCCTTGATCTTCGCCCTGCGCCGCAGCCTGCTCGCCTTCCGGGAATCGGTCCGCCAAGGACGCTGGCAACAATCCGGCCAGTTCTGCTACTTCGATTACCCCATCAAGGATCTGGCCGGCTCGACCCTGGGCATCTTCGGGGACGGGGCATTGGGCCAGGCGGTGGCTGCGACCGCACGCGCCCTGGGCATGCGCGTGCTGTTTGCCGCTCGCAAGGGGCAGGGCAAAGCCGGGGCGCTGTACACCCCCTTCGAGAAGGTGCTGGCCGAAAGCGACATCCTTACCCTGCATTGCCCTTTGACCCCCGCAAACCGGAACATGATCGACGATGCGGAGTTTGCGCTCATGACACGCAGGCCGCTGCTGATCAACACCGCCAGAGGCGGGCTGGTCAACGAAGAGGCGCTGGCCCGCGCCTTGCACTCGGGCCAGTTGTCCGGCGCGGGGTTCGACGTTGCCGCCGCCGAGCCACCGCACGCCGGCAGTCCGTTGATGAAATTGCTCGAACTGCCCAATTTCATTCTGACTCCGCATGTGGCCTGGGCCAGCGACGAGGCCATGCAGGTTCTGGCGGATCAGCTCATCGACAACATCGATGCTTTCCAGCGCGGCGTACCGCGCAATGTCGTGCTGCCTGCCGAGACGGCATAATGTGACTTTGTCCGCATTCGTCCCCAGGGTATCGACCATGAGCAAACCGGATTTTTCGCTGAACGGCCGACGGGCTCTCATTACGGGTTCCGCGCAAGGGCTGGGCTTTGCCATTGCCAAGGCCTATGCCGCCAGCGGCGCGCGCGTGATCATCAACGGCCGCGATGCCCGCCATGTCGCCGAGGCCGTAGGCCGACTTACAGATATGGGTTACGAGGCGCACCCGCTTGTGATGGACGTCGGCGAACTGGCCGAACTCAGAGGCCGCTACGAAACGCTGTGCGCTCAGTGGGGCACTCCGGACATCCTGGTCAACAATGTCGGAATACGCATCCGCAAGTCCCTGTCCGAATCCAGCCTCGACGACATCATCCACCTGATCAACGTCGACCTGCTGGCCGCCGTCGAACTCTCCCGCCTGGCGGCCCGGGCCATGGTCGCCGCGCGCCTGCCTGGGCGCATTGTCACCCTGACATCGATCGCGGGCCATCTGGCACGCGCCGGCGACGCCATCTACCCGATTGCCAAGCAGGGCCTCACCGGCCTGGTTCGCTCGCTGGCGGTCGAATATGGCCCTCACGCCATCACGAGCAACGGCATCGCTCCCGGCACGTTCGCCACCGAAACCAATCATGCATTGGCAAGCGATCCTGTACGGGGCCCGATCGTGGTCGGCAGAAACCCCTTGGGCCGCTGGGCGCAACCCGAGGAAATCGCCGGGGCCGCCGTATTCCTGGCTTCATCCGCATCGTCCTACGTCAATGGCCATGTTCTCGTGGTCGACGGGGGATTTTCCATCACTTTCTGAGCTGTTGCTTTCATGACGACTCCCATACGCCTGGCCATCAACGGTTATGGACGCATAGGGCGCTGCTTTCTGCGCGCACTGAACGAATCCGATTTTCGCCACAAATTCCGCATTGTGGCCATCAATGAACCGGCCGACCTGGATACCATGGCCTACCTGACACGATTCGACTCGACTCACGGGATATTCCATGGGACCGTCGAGCAGGGGGACGATCACCTCATCGTGAACGGCGATCCGATCACGGTCACGCACAGCACCGAACCGGAAGATGTGGACTGGCAAGGTTTCGGCATCGACATGCTGATCGAATGTTCGGGACAATACGGCTCACGCACCCAGCTCGAGCGCTTCCTGGAAGCCGGCTGTCCGCGTGTCCTGCTGTCCCACCCTGGCAACAGTGCCGGAGACATCGACTTCACCATGGTCTACGGCATCAACCATGATGATCTGGCCGGCGATGAACGCCTCGTCTCCAATGCCTCATGCACGACCAATGCCATCGTTCCGGTCCTGAAGCTCCTTCATCAGGAGTTCGGTATCGAGCACGCCTATCTCACGACCCTGCATTCCGTCATGAATGACCAGCCATTGATCGATGGCTATCACAGCTCCGATCTGCGCCGCACCCGTTCGGCAATGCAGTCTTTCGTGCCGGTGTCTACCGGCCTGGCCAGGGGCGTGGAACGGCTCCTTCCCGAGCTTGCCGGCAAAGTGCAGGCCAAAGCCATCCGAGTTCCGACGCTCAATGTCTCAGCCATCGACTTGATGGTCAATCTCGGAACCTCGGTGACCGTCCCGGGCCTGAACGCCTTGATGATGGCGGCGGCCAACGCAAACCCCGGGCTGGCGGGGTATTCCGACCATCCTCACGCTTCAGTGGACTTCAATCACAACCCGCGTTCCTTTGTGATCGATGCAAGCCAGACTCGCGTCAATGGGGGACGCTTTGCGAACCTGTTCGTCTGGTTCGATAATGAATGGGGATTCGTAAACCGCATGCTCGATGCCGCATCGATCTGGGCCGACCGATTCCGGTCCGCCGGGTGATCTCTTCGTCAGCGACGTTCCGCATGCCCTAACGCTTTGGGGGCAGTCATGACAGCAACACGGGTAGAGACCGATACCATGGGGGCCATCGAGGTTCCCGCCGACCGCTACTGGGGAGCCCAGACGCAGCGATCGATACAGAATTTCCCCATCGGGGTCGCCCGATTCAAATGGCAGCCGCCCATCATCCGCGCCTTGGGCATACTCAAGAAGGCGGCGGCGCAGGCCAATGCGGAACTGGGCGAACTGCCTGTCAATATCGCCGACCTCATTGTCCGGGCTGCCGATGAAGTGGTGCAAGGCAGGCTCGACGCCGAGTTCCCGCTGGTCGTGTTCCAGACAGGATCAGGCACGCAGTCCAACATGAACGCCAACGAGGTGATCGCCAACCGGGCCATCGAACTTGCCGGCGGCGCCCGAGGCAGCAAGACCCCGGTGCATCCCAACGACCATGTGAATCGGGGGCAGTCGTCCAACGACACGTTTCCCACGGCCATGCACATCGCCGTGGCGCAAGAGGTTCACACGCATCTGCTGCCCTCGGTCCGCCGGCTTCGGGATACCTTGTACGCCAAATCCAGGGCGTACTCGGATGTCGTCAAGACCGGGCGCACTCATTTGCAGGATGCGACGCCCATCACCCTGGGCCAGGAGATCGGCAGTTGGGTGGCGCAGATCGATTTCGCCTTGGATGCCATACAGGGCGCCATGGAGGGCATCTACGACCTTGCCATCGGCGGGACTGCCGTGGGTACAGGACTGAATGCCCATCCCGCATTCGGCCAGTGCGCGGCCCGCCACATTGCCGAACTGACCGGCTTGCCATTCAAATCGGCACCCAACAAGTTTTTTGCGCTGTCGGCGCATGATGCGCTGGTCAATCTTTCAGGTGCCCTGCGACTGCTTGCCGGAGCCCTCATGAAGATGGCCAATGATGTGCGCTGGCTTGCCAGCGGGCCACGATGCGGCATCGGTGAATTGAGCATACCGGACAATGAGCCGGGATCGTCGATCATGCCGGGCAAGGTCAACCCCACGCAATGCGAGGCCATGACGATGGTCTGCGTGCAGGTCTACGGCAATGATGCCGCAACGGCATTTGCCGGCAGCCAGGGCAACTTCCAGCTCAATGTCTACAAGCCGGTCATGGTGCACAATGTGCTGGAAAGCATAGGCCTGCTTGGGGATGCATGCCATGCGTTCAATGATCACTGCGCGATCGGCATCGAGCCACAACGCGAACGCATCGCCGAGAACCTGGAAAAGAACCTCATGCTGGTGACGGCGCTCAATCGCCATATCGGCTACGACCATGCCGCCGCGATCGCCAAGAAAGCCCAGAAAGAAAAGACGACGCTGCGTTCGGCGGCCCTGGCCCTGGGCTATGTGACCAACGAACAATATGATCAATGGATCGTCCCCCTGGACATGACCCATAACGATTGAAGCGGAGCCACCCATGAAAACGCGCATACACATCCGACGGGTCTATGACGCCCCAACTCCCGAAGAGGGTTATCGGGTTTTTGTCGACCGGCTCTGGCCGAGGGGGATTTCCCGCGAGGCCTTCACGTTCGACCTGTGGTGCAAGGATCTCGCCCCGACGCCAGCCTTGCGTACCTGGTTCGGGCACAAGGTGGAGCACTGGGACCAGTTCCGCGCCCAGTACGAACAAGAACTGCGGACCCCCGAGCAGCAGGCACGCATGCTGGAGCTTGCCTCAAAGGCTGGCCGCGAGCCCATCACTCTGATATACGGCGCCAAGGACCGCGAACACAACCACGCCTTGATACTGGCGGCGGAAATGAACCGCGTGCTCCAGCACAGAAGATAGCCCTTTCCACGGAATCAAAACGTCTATACTGGCTACATGAGGCGCAAGCACGGCTGTGCCGCCATGAAACAAGGAGCCTGACATGGGCAGGGTTTTCGGTTGGTTCCTGGCGCTGACGCTTGCAGCCATGTGCCTGCCGGGATCATCCGTGCACGCCCAGGCTGCGCCTTCTCCTGTCCTTGTGTTGCGGGTCGAGGGCATCATCAGCCCGGCCACGGCAGACTTCATCGTGCGAGGGCTGGACAGCGCCGCTGCCGACCGTGCGCAACTGGCGGTGATTGAGCTTGATACGCCTGGCGGGCTCGATGTTTCCATGCGGCTCATCATCCAGCACATTCTTGCATCACCCGTGCCCGTTGCCACCTTCGTCGGCCCGTCGGGCGCACGCGCGGCCAGCGCGGGCACCTTCATCCTGTATGCAAGCCATATCGCCGCCATGACACCGGCCAGCAATCTGGGGGCCGCATCGCCCGTGCAGATCGGCGGGTCGTCATCTCCGCCGTCGCCCCTCGGCAAACCTTCCCAGACCAACGGCAATGAACCGAGCCGCGGCAGCGAGGCCGACGTCCTGAAGGCAAAGGCCACCAACGATGCGGCCGCCTACATCCGCAGTCTGGCGCAATTGCGGGGCCGCAATGCCGAATTCGCACAGCGGGCAGTGCTCGAAGCCGCGAGCCTGTCGGCCGCCGAAGCCCTCAAGGCGGGGGTGATCGATCTGGTCGCCAACGACGTGCCCGATTTGCTTGTCAAGCTTGACGGACGGTCGGTCAGGCTGGGCAACGACGCCGAAGTGATATTGCATACGGCCCATGCGCGTATTGAACGGATCGAACCGGACACTCGCAATCGGGTGCTGGCTTTCATAGCCAACCCGCAAGTGGCACTGGTGTTATTGATGATCGGAATCTACGGTCTCATTTACGAAGTGCTGAATCCCGGCATGGCCCTTCCGGGCATTGCGGGATTGATCTGTCTGCTACTCGGGCTTTATGCCTTCCAGCTTCTGCCCGTCAATTGGACCGGCGTGGCGCTTCTGGCTCTGGGCATTGCCTTGATGATACTGGAGGTGTTCCTGCCGACCTTCGGGGCAGTCGGGGCAGGGGGGGTCGCCGCCTTCATACTGGGCGGTCTATTCCTCACCGACACGGGCATTCCCGGCTTCGATCTGTCCCTGCCTTTTCTTGCGGGCCTGGGAACAAGCAGCCTCGTGCTGTTGCTCTTTGCCGGCACCATCGCGAGGCGAGCACACAAGCGGCCGATCACCACTGGGATGGAGGAGATGCTGGGCCAGCAGGGCAATGTGGTGTCGGTGTCGGACAAGGGCGAGAGTTATGCGCTTGTGCGAGGAGAGAACTGGCGTGTCCAGTGCCAGGACGCCTTGACGCCGGGCGATAGAGTCCGGGTCCTGGCCGTGGATGGCCTGGTGCTCCGGGTGGCGAAAATCTAGTTGGAAACCTCAAGCGATTCGCCACGTAATTGATGTGGCAAAGGAGCGTGACAGATGTTCTACAACTTCTACAACCTCAATATCGGACTGTTTGCGGTCATCCTCATCGTGCTTCTGGTCGTCGTGAATGCACTCAAGATCCTGCGCGAATACCAGCGAGCGGTGATTTTCACTCTGGGCCGCTTCACCAAGGTGAAAGGGCCGGGACTGATCTTCGTCATTCCGGGCCTGCAGCAGATGGTGCGCGTCGATTTGCGTGTCGTCACGATGGATGTCCCTGCGCAGGATGTCATCTCGCGCGACAACGTCTCGGTCAAGGTGAATGCGGTGGTCTATTTCCGGGTGATGTCCCCCGAGAAAGCCATCATCCAGGTAGAGCGCTACCTCGATGCCACCAGCCAATTGGCGCAGACCACGCTGCGCGCCGTGCTGGGCAAGCACGAGCTGGACGAAATGCTTGCCGAGCGCGAAAAGCTCAATCTCGATGTGCAGAAGATTCTCGACGAGCAGACGGACTCATGGGGCGTGAAGGTGACCAACGTCGAAATCAAGCATATCGACTTGAACGAAACCATGGTCCGGGCCATTGCGCGCCAGGCCGAAGCCGAGCGCGAACGACGCGCCAAGGTCATCCATGCGGAAGGCGAAAAACAAGCCGCCCAGGCTCTGAAGGAAGCCGCGGAAACACTGGCCCAGGAACCCTCTGCGATGCAATTGCGCTATCTGCAGACGCTCACCCAGATTGCCGGTGACAAGAGCTCGACCCTGGTGTTTCCGGTCCCGGTAGACCTGCTCTCGAGCCTGCTGCGCAAGCCCTGAGGCCGGCCCTGTGCTTACTTGATGAGGGTGACCGGCACGTCCGACAGGCTGATCACCTTGGTGGTCACCGAACCCAACAGCATGCCTTTCACCAGGCCCATGCCTCGGGTGCCCATGACGATGTGATCGCAGCCGTGATCCTTCGCATAATTGACGATGGTCTCGGCCACCGGACCCACCTCGGCTTTGAAATCGGCCTGGACACCGGCCTGCGCGATGGCTTCCCGTGCAGGCGACAAGGCCTTTTCGCTTTCTTCGCGATAGTAGTCGCTGATGACATCCGCCGAAATGAAGCGCTTCACATTGCCGGACAGGATAGGGGGGTGGACGTTGATGACATGCAGACGACCTCCCGGGCCTTTCGCCATGTCGATCGCGGCCTTGAGCGCCTTGAGCGAGTTGTCGGATCCGTCGATGGGAACTAGGAGCGTATTCATGGTTGGGTACCTCAGGTCAGAATTGATAGCCTTGACAGGTGAAAGCTTACACCAAACTTAATCCTCGGCAGAGCGCTCGGCCATGATACGGATCAAGGCCGAGCGAAACACCCGGCAATCAGGCGCGCGCAAGCTCGTCATTGAGGCGTTTGGCAAACTCCACGAAGTACCCCATGCTTGCCGGATTGCTCATGGCATCGGGGCTGGCGACCTTGTCGGGGCTGGCCCCCAGCAGCAGCTTGCGTACCGGAAGCTCCATTTTCTTGCCCGTCAGCGTGCGGGGAATCTCAGCCACTTGGTAAATGTCGTTCGGAACATGGCGCGCCGACGCTTTGCTGCGGATTTGCTCTTTGATGCGCGCTTTGAGCGCATTGTCGAGCACCTCTCCGGCCGCAAGCACCACGAACAAGGGCATGAAAGAGGGCCGCCCAAGGTACTCGAGATCGACCACCAGGCTGTCGCGGATTTCAGGCAGTTCCTCGACCACCCGATAAATCTCGGCCGTTCCCATCCGGATGCCGTAACGGTTGATGGTCGTGTCGGAGCGGCCATAGATCACTGATGCCCCGTTCCTGGAGAACTGTATCCAGTCGCCGTGCCGCCACTTGCCGGGAAACTCCTCGAAGTAGCTTTCACGATACCGCGTACCATCCTGATCACCCCAGAAATACAGCGGCATCGACGGCATGGGTTTGGTGATGACCAGCTCTCCGACTTCATCCGTGACGGCTTGCCCCTGCTCGTTGAATGCATAGGCGGCAACGCCAAGCTCGGGGCATTGGATCTCGCCCGCCGTCACGGGCAGGCTGGGCGCGCAGGAAACAAAGCCCGATGCAATGTCGGTCCCGCCGCTGATCGAAGCCAGCCACAGATCTTGTTTCACGTTCCGGTATACCCATTCATAGGCATCGAGAGGCAAGGGCGAACCGGTGGAATTGATCGTGCGCAAAGCCTTGAACTGCGCGTTGGCGTTCGGCTTGAGGCCATCCTTCAGGTTCTGGATCAGGAAGGCGGCGCCGCAACCAAAGTGGGTCACCCCCTTGGTATCGATGAAGTTCCACAGACTCTGTGCATCCGGCCAGGCGGGGTTGCCGTCGTATTGCACGACGGTCGCACCCGAAAGCAATCCTCCCACCATCAGGTTCCAGACGATCCAGCCGGTGCTGCCCAGGAACAGGAAGCGGTCGCCAGGACGAACGTCATGCTGCAACTGCATGGTCTTGAGGTGCGTCACGACAATGCCGCCATGCCCATGAACCATGGCCTTGGGCATGCCGGTCGTGCCGGAGGAATAGACGATCCACAGCGGATGATCGAAAGGAACACGGCTGAACTGCAGGGGCGCCGGACGCGCTATGGCCTGCTCCCAGGGCATGGCTTGGGGAAGCTTGTCGGCCTGGGCCGCCGCATTGGGCCCATCGACATGGATGATCGTGCGAATGGACGGCAGTTGCTGCACCAGTTCGGCCACAGTCGCTGCCCGGTCGTGTGTCTTGCCGTTGTATTGATAGCTGTCGACCACGAACATGACTTTGGGTTGAATCTGCTGGAAACGATCGACGACGACCGTCACCCCCATCTCCGGCGAGCAACTGGACCAGACCGCACCGATGCTTGCACAGGCCAGGAAGGCGACAACGGTTTCCGGCAAATTGGGCATGTACGACACGACGCGGTCGCCAGGCTCCACGCCCAATCCGCGCAGCGTTGCCGCCAGGGCCCCGACGGAACGTTCAAGCTCGGCCCATGGAACTTGCCTCAGCTCACGGCCTTCGCTGCGTGCCAGCAGGGCGGGGCGGGTGTCGGTGGCGTTCCGGAAGACATGTTCGGCGTAATTCAGCCGGGTGTCTGGGAACCAGCGGGCGCCAGGCATGCGCTCTTCGGCGAGCACGCGGGAAGGATCGCCATCGGCCTGGATGTCAAAAAACCGCCATATCGATGACCAGAAAGCCTCCAGCTCATCGACCGACCATTGCCACAGGGATTGGTAGTCCTGAAAGTCCAGGCCCTGCTCGGTGCGCAACCAATCCATATAGGCAGCAAGACGGGTCTGGCTGATCTGATCTGCGTTGGGACGCCACAATACGTCGCCCTGATTGATAGTCATGCAATCGTCCTTGGCGGCGACTCGGACGCCTTCGCCAGTGCACTGACGGGACGGCTCGTCACCGATGATTAGGTATGAGAATGCTTATGATACATAACTAAATTGCCAGCCAATGATGGCAACGCCTAGGGATAACACCAAGCGATCCTCTAATCCGTGTTCCGATTTGGATAATTTTTGCTCAAGGCACCGCGAAGGCCTGGATTGATTACGCTTTGTCGCATCTTGTAGTGCTTGTACGCGGGTTTATGCACAGAGTTTGTGGATAACTCAACACGATTGAGAAAGAACGATGCTGCGATGCATCGTGGCCGGATCGCAAACAGCCCCCGGACAACGGGGGCTGTATCTGGTCTTGGATCAGTGTCCCGAACTGTGATCGGGCTTTTCCGTGCTGTGGAAGATGCTCTTGTCCGGATTTCCCTTGACGTACAAGAATCCGGCCAACCCTTTTTCCATTCGCGACAAGGCATGGTCCACCAATACGTAGCGCCCCGGGTAATCCGTCCTGAATTCGACAACCGTCGCTCCGCCGGGCGGAACCGAAGTGGTCTGGACATCTTTCAGAGGAGGGCTGGTCAGCGATGCCTGTTCGTAGACTTTATCAAACACTTCGCCGATGACATGGAAGCTCGACGTCAGGTTGGGGCCGCCTACGCCAAAGTAGATCCGCACCACATCGCCGACGCTGGAGGTCATGCTGAATGTCTTGGTCAGGGCATCGGCAGCGCCGTTGAACATGAGATGTTCCGGGTTCTCTGCCAGCAGTTTCTCGAGGGAAAACTCCTGATGACCTTGTGCGCCGTGGTGGTGGGCTGTATAGAGTTCGCCCTGCATGACATAGAACTCTTTGTCGACCTTGGGCAGACCGCCTTCGGGCTCGACCAGAATCATCCCATACATGCCGTTGGAGATGTGTTGGGCCACCATGGGCGTTGCACAGTGATAGACGAACAGACCAGGGTGCAAGGCCTTGAAGGTAAAGCTCTTGGTCTGCCCCGGGGCCACCTGAGTCACGGTAGCGCCGCCGCCCGGGCCAGTCACCGCATGGAAGTCGACCGAGTGGATGTTCGAGCTGTCTTTGGAATTGCTCAGGTTGATGGTCACGGTATCCCCGACCCGAACCCGCAGGAAAGGCCCCGGCACCTTGTTGTTGAAGGTCCAGTACTTGTACGTCCCGCCATCCCCAAGGCGGCCCTCCAGCTCAGTCGTCTCGAGGTTGAAAGTCAGGTTCTTGGCGGCGCGCTTGCCCACAGGCTCGCCCACCGCAGACGGATCCTGCGAGATGTTGTTCACGTTCGCCGAGGCTTCGACAGGCTCGCCCACGGTGAACTTGCCGACCATGCCGGCCGCCTTGTGGCCGGGCAGGGAACACAGGTATTCAAACACGCCCGATTTATTGGCCCGGAACACGATGGTGGCTGATGCGCCTTTGCCCATGATCTGATCCGACTTGCTGTCGAAGGCTGGAACGGCGATGTCGTGTATCGCTCCATCGCCGTTGATCACGTTGATTTGCACCACGGCGTTTTCAGGCACTTTGAGATCGGGGTTGACCATTCCCGATATGGCGTCTTTCTCTCCAATGAAAACCAGTTTCCCATCGGCGATGGCCGTTCTGAGCGTAAACGTGACGTCGGGGACAAAAGTGACGGAGGTCGATCCGTTGGGGGATTCGGTAGCGCTGACTCCGGGAATAAATCCGACCGCGCCGGCCAGGAGGGTGATGATTGCTATGAGTGTTCTCATCGTTCTTTTCCGCGAAAAGGATTCATCATCCCCGCCGTAGCGGGGAGGCCAGGTAAACCCAGATGAATCATGCGCCCAGCTTGAGGGCACCCTTCATGACGGCCCAGTGGCCGGGGAAGGAGCAGAAGAACTCGTAATTTTCGTTCGCTGCAAGTTTGGAGACATCGAACGTGACAGACGTCGACTCGCCGCCACCAATCACCTTGGTGTGAGCGATCACGCGCGGATCATCGGCTTTGACGTAGTTGTTGGGCAGGCCGGCGGCCATCCCTTCCTGGGCGACGGCCTGCATGTCGGCCTGTTTGGTCAAAACCCAGTTATGGCCCATGGCCGAAGCAGGCAGTTTCCCGACATGTTTCAAGTTGACGGTGAACTCCTTGCAGGTTTTGTCCACTGTGATTTCCTTGACGTTGAACTGCATGGCGTCATTGGCCTCGATGGCCACGTCGCAAGCGGCCATGGCAGGCAGCGCGGACAAGGACAACACAGCGGCAAGGGTCAGTTTTCCAATCATGGCTTTCTCCATTTATGAAGTGGCATGCCCGGCACGTCCATCTCTCTGGCGACGAGCAGGCACGCCTTAATTCTAGGCCTGCGGCCATGACAATTCCTTGATTGAGATTAAATACGCCTGGATTCGTTGGTCGCCAAGCAAAATCTATGGTCAGCCCGATTTTTGCAAGGCAGGTTGGTGAGGAGTAAAGTGGGTTTGCTTAAATCTATCCGGAGTCGATATGGGGGGCTGTATCCCCGCTCCTTGATGAGAGCCGCGCCT